>OHHE01000097.1_pt1 | contig 18340 bp, 12 predicted proteins | sample 1567971 | NCBI WGS metagenome assembly OHHE01 (sample SAMEA3879508, study PRJEB24766) | human gut metagenome | biome: human-associated habitat; feature: feces | place: USA | collected 1985/1987 | reverse complement strand
GAGGACGATCTATCTGGACAGGTCCAAGGAGAATTTCACCAGCGCGAAGGTAGCGTGGCTGACGATGACCAACACCTACAGCTACCTGCCGGAGTCCACGGTCGTCCGTGAAGGTGAATATTCCGACAGCACATGGACGCATTATAACTCTGCCAGACAAATCATCTCAAAGTCCGAGATGTCAAGCGACGGCACGCAAAGGACGAGCCGGTACACATACCCGTCAGACCATTCAGGACAGTACCGGTGGATGATCGACCGGCACATCATGTCCCCGGTCGTCACGGAGGAAGTGTCTTCCGGGACTCTCCGCAGGACGGCGAGGAACACATATTCGAGCCATGAATCACACAACGGCACGATATGCTATCTGTCCAAGATTGAAACGTTGTTCGGCACGGACGGGACTGGGAAAACGGACTATGAGGCTCTGTCCGTTGATGAATGGGGCAACCCTACCGAGATTGTAGAGAACGGAGTCCACAGTGTGCTTCAGTGGTGTGGAAACGGCCAACGCCTCATGACAAGGGTGGAGGGGATCACTTTGGAGGAGTACGAGGCACTACCGGAACTCTCCGATGAGGCCAGACAGCAGTCAGATGATTTCATTGTACACCCCTTCATTCCAGATCCTGTTAAGCGAAGCGTCGGTGGGAAGTTGGTCTGGGACTATGCTTATGACACCTCCCTGCGCTTGATTCAGGTGATGATGCCTGACGAACTGATTTTCCGCTATGGTTACGACGCTCTCGGCAGACTTTCAGAGGAGTCCATCTTTGAGACGGACAATGACGGGAACGTCGGGAAAAAGATTGTGAGGAAATATTCATACCATTATCATAATGACTAGAACAATGAACAATACGATGACACATTTTGCGCACAAGGCCGTCGCATCCTTGCTTGCGCTGTTCTGCGCCTGCGCCGCCATGCCGGCTCAGGAAACCGCGACTCCTGTCGAGCCTGTCGAGCCAGCCTATCCGACTTTACCGATATTCTCGTTGAGAAAAGGCTACGCCACCGATGTCAGCCTGATGAAGCTCGTCGGGGCCTCGACGTCCGCCATCGACCGCTCGTGCACCCTGGTCGTCGCAGACACCCTTGACGTGCACTTCAAGCTGAATGGATTCTCTTACAACCGCGGGTTGGGGGATCCGTTCCCGGCGGGAGAAAGCCATATCCTCCTGAGGCTCTATGAGGTCTTGGACAAGGGCGATAGCCTTATCGCAAGGTTACCGTTCCGTGTGGACGGATCCACGATGCGGACGTATATCAGTGAGGACTACGAACGTCAGGACAGCGTGATCCTTTCCATCCCGCCCGGAGAGTACCTGCTTGAGTATGACGGATTCTCCGACAGGATTGTTGAGGTTCCTGACATTCAGGCGGTTGATGACGAATCCGGTGCAATCGCCGCCGGTGCGTCGAACTCCGAGGCCCTCTCATGCCGCTCGTCGCTGTCCCTGTCCCTTGAATGCATTCCACTCCTGAAAGATTCGTATGTGGCAGACAGCTGGAACAACGTCACGGTCCTGACCAGCCGCGACGGCGGTGAGATGTCGATGATGACGACCGTCACCTGGCTCGACGACTTCGGCCGCGAGGAGTCAGTGCATCAGGTGGGGGGTCACCCCATCGCACAAGACGCTGGTGTCGCTCACCGAATATGACGGACACGGCAGAGTGTCCAAAAGATGGCTGCCGGCGTTGGCGACACCTCAAAGGGTGATCCTGCCTGGACTGCATACGGTCACGTATCTGGATGCCCATGTCAGGCCTGAGGACATCATGCCCGGATCCTCGGAGGCCAACCTTGGCGACGGTGCCCCCTACTCCGAGGTCATCTATGACGGCAGCCCGCTTGACAGGCCTCTGATGGAATACGGTTCCGGAGAGGCATGGAGGCAGGCCGGGCGCGGCATACTTTCGGAACACATGGGCAACAGCGCGGGTGACGAGCGTCTCGTCTGCCACCGCATTGAAGTCCAGGCTTCCAAGAATGACACATCCTTTGTCATAAGTTCGGAGGGGTTCTACCCCGATGGCTCCCTGAAGGTCGTCTCGGTGACGGACGAGGACGGAAAGGAGACGCTCACCTTTACCGACAGGCATGGCAGGGAGATACTTTCGAGACAGGTGATGAAAGAAGGCGGGGAGTGTCAATATCTTGACACATACAGCGTCTACGACGGCCTCGACCACCTTCTCGCTGTAATTCCACCCGCCTTGTCAGACCGTCTTTTCGTCGGGCAATCGCTTGATCCGGAGGAAACAGAAAGGTATGCCTATCTGTATCTCTACGATTCCAAAGAAAGGGTCTGCGCGAGGAAGCTTCCTGGGATAGGATGGATAAGGATGGAATATGACGACGCGGACAGGCTTGTGTTCACACAGGACGGAGAGCAGAGAAGGCGCGGAGAGTCCACGTTCATGCTGTACGACATCCACGGCAGGGAGTGCGTCACCGGAGTCTGCGGTCATGACGTCCCTACGGGGAACATGATATCTGGTTTCGCGCTAGCTGAGTACGTTGGCGCGGGCGGGGCGCTTGACGGCTATGCATGCTCGGGTGTGACGCTCGTCTCGCCACAGGTCATGTCAGCCTTCTATTATGACAGCCACGCGTTTGTTGATGATTTCGCCACCGGCCTTCCGGACAGCCTTGCCATGTACGGCACTCATATTCCCAGCCTGATCGGAAGGCGGACCGGATCATGCCTGCATGAGGTTTCGGAGGGCATCAGCGGCAAAAAGGTGTGGGGGCTTGTCAGATATGACGGCAGGGGGCGTGTCTCACACACGGAAATGTCGTATCCGGACGGAGGCTGGGACACCGAGGACGTGGAGCATGACTTCCTCGGCAGCCCTGTACGCCGCCATCTCGTACACCGGAAAGGGACAGAGACTGTCCGCGAGGACCTGACCTACACCTATGATGACTCCGAGCGTCTGTTTGAGGTACGCCATTCGTTGAACGGCGGCACTCCGGTCCTTCTTGCCAGGAACACCTATGACGAGCTGGGCAGGCTGTCAGGCACTGAGAGAGGTGGGAACGGCGCCCTTTCGTCCGCATATTCCTACAGCGTCCGCTCATGGCTGACCGGCATCGACGGATCTCTGTTCAAAGAGACTTTGCACTACAATGATCTGAGGTCCGCCCGACTGGGAGACGGCAACAGACGCTTCGGCGGTGATGTCTCCTCGATGGAGTGGAGGTCCGGTGCCGGCACCGGAACCCGCAGCTACGATTTCGCCTATGACGGCCTCGGCCGCCTTGTGTCGGCGGACTACGGCGAGTACGGGGACCATGTCGTGGGCTACGGCACAAGTTACAGCTACGACAATATGGGAAATTTGCTATCTTTGTCCCGCGAGGGCGACATGACCTCCTCGCTCAAGGGCATCGTGGACAATCTGTCAATGACATACGACGGCAACATGCTAGCGTCCGTGTCGGACTCCGCCCCGGCTCCGTCGGTGACGGGCTCGGCGGACTTCCGCGACGGGGCCTCCATGGCAGTGGAGTATACCTATGACAGGAACGGCAACATGACCTCCGACCTGAACAGGAGGATCTCCAGCGTCTCCTACAACAGGCAGAACCGGCCCGCGAGGATCAAGCACTCCGGCGGGACTGAGACGTTCACCTATCTCCCGGACGGCACAAAGCGGGAAAGGACAGCCCTCGGGAAGGACTGGTCCCTGTCCCGGACCGAGTACCGCGGCAATCTGGTGTGCGCGGACGACTCCCTGAAGTACATCCTGTTCGACGGCGGCCTGATCGCCATGGACGGCTCCAGCCCGGAGTACCTGTTCTTCCTGCGCGACCATCTCGGCAGCGTCAGGGTCGTCGCCAGGCCGGACGGCAAGGTCGTGCAGGTGAACCACTACTACCCGTACGGCATGGCCTTCGCCGGCGGCGGGATGTCCGGCAACGCCGGAGCGCATCCCGTGGAAGGAGGCGTGTCCGTCGCAGGCGGCTCGCTCGAGATCGGCGGCGAGACTGGAGGCATGGAGCTGGCGAGGCCCGGCGCCTCGCAGCCGTACCGCTTCCTCGGCAACGAGCTGTACACATCCAACTCCCTCGGCCTCTACGACTTCAGCGCCCGCATGTACGACCCCACCCTCGGACGCTTCCTCTCCGTGGACCCGATGGCGGAGAGGTACTCACGAGTTATTCCATATGGGTACTGTGGTGGTAATCCTATAAGGCTTGTCGATCAAAGTGGCTATGACTGGAGAGACAAGGTGGCAGGTTTTTTAATTGGCACAGCGACAAATATTATACCGGCCTCATCGTGGAGGGATGCTTATAATCCTAATGACATCTACGATTACAATGCAGGATTGCAGGTCGCAGATAATGTATTGAAGGCTACTGGCGGAGCCATGGTTGCAATTGGAATAGCAGCCCAAACATTTGGCACAAGCGGTGAAGTTGGTGGATTGGTTGCAAGTACGTCAGTTGTTGGTGCACCAGGAGGACTTGTCATTGCTGGAGCAGGTGCGGCTACTGTAGCGGTTGGTGACGCTACGGCCTTATTCGGCTCGTATATGATGAGCAATGTGTCACAGAATGAAAAGGATGGCTATCTTCGTGGAAAGAATGCCAGTTCTTCGAGAGAAGCCAGACGAGAAGCTATGAGACAAGAAGGAATTCCGACAAGCCAACAACCAACAAGTCAATCAAGGAATGCTTCAGGAAGAGAATATCGGTATGAGATTGAAACGTCATGGGGGAAGAAGATTAAATCTGTCCAACAACAAACAATGGATTCGTCTCATCCTGGGCAACAACATTGGGAGGCTGGAGATGTTAAAATGAAAGATGGGCAAATCCGATATAACAAATACGACCGTCCTAGGTTAGTGAATTCAAAATCAAAAGTAGATTATTAATATGAACAATATAAAAGAAGAATTTGTGCGGAAGAGGCTTCTGCCACATTATATTGAATGTTTAAAGAACTATTCTAATATTTCATTCATGGAGTCAGATTTAACAGATCTAAAAACCTCAAAGGTGCTTTATGATAAGTGTGCCTGTTTATGGACGAATGGGAATTTGATTGAAAGACACCTGCAATCTGTCGCTCCTGAAGAGATTGAAAGAATTGTTAGTAGTTGCTTTGGACCCAATGAGGAGTTGCTGCTTCATTTGAATGGGGCAGATTATTGTGGATTCCTTAGGATTCCGAATTATTCGGCCATTAACTATGCTTTCAATAAAAGAATAGATACAAATGGAATATTGGAGATTTCTGACGGTCTGGTCACAAAATTGCTTTCACTTGATTATTATCAAGATGTCGACGGTCATTGGGTGGCAGACGTGGAAATCTGTCACTAAAGTCATTATACAAGAATAACTTTTGCTTTTGCAATTGACTATCATTATTATTAGCTTGGCCTAAGCCAAGCATGCAAACAGCCAAGAGGCGGGCCTTGATTTTGAAGGTCAGCCTCTTTGTCGAAATTGCTAATATCTTTCCTTGCTTGGGAAGTCTATGATTGGCTAGCACATATGGCCATCTCATCCTATATGCTGGCCCTAAAAACAATTAAGATCGTACATCTATGTGTGGTATTGCGGAATGGCAAGTTACCATACGACAATATGGGAAATTTGCTATCTTTGTCCCGCGAGGGCGACATGACCTCCTCGCTCAAGGGCATCGTGGACAATCTGTCAATGACATACGACGGCAACATGCTAGCGTCCGTGTCGGACTCCGCCCCGGCTCCGTCGGTGACGGGCTCGGCGGACTTCCGCGACGGGGCCTCCATGGCAGTGGAGTATACCTATGACAGGAACGGCAACATGACCTCCGACCTGAACAGGAGGATCTCCAGCGTCTCCTACAACAGGCAGAACCGGCCCGCGAGGATCAAGCACTCCGGCGGGACTGAGACGTTCACCTATCTCCCGGACGGCACAAAGCGGGAAAGGACAGCCCTCGGGAAGGACTGGTCCCTGTCCCGGACCGAGTACCGCGGCAATCTGGTGTGCGCGGACGACTCCCTGAAGTACATCCTGTTCGACGGCGGCCTGATCGCCATGGACGGCTCCAGCCCGGAGTACCTGTTCTTCCTGCGCGACCATCTCGGCAGCGTCAGGGTCGTCGCCAGGCCGGACGGCAAGGTCGTGCAGGTGAACCACTACTACCCGTACGGCATGGCCTTCGCCGGCGGCGGGATGTCCGGCAACGCCGGAGCGCATCCCGTGGAAGGAGGCGTGTCCGTCGCAGGCGGCTCGCTCGAGATCGGCGGCGAGACTGGAGGCATGGAGCTGGCGAGGCCCGGCGCCTCGCAGCCGTACCGCTTCCTCGGCAACGAGCTGTACACATCCAACTCCCTCGGCCTCTACGACTTCAGCGCCCGCATGTACGACCCCGCCCTCGGACGCTTCCTCTCCGTGGACCCGATGGCGGAGGGCTACCGTCACCTGTCCCCTTATGCCTACTGCGCCGGCAATCCGGCCGTTTACGTGGACAAGGACGGGCAGGTCATCGGCCAGGTGGTCGTCGGCGCCGTTGTCGGCGCGGCGATAAACGGAGGCATCGCCCTTCTGTCCGGCGAGTCCGGAAGGGAGGTGCTCGGAGCCGCCGCTCGCGGGGCAATTGAAGGAGGGGTGGCCGGCCTGACCTTTGGAATGTCCATGGGGACCACTCTGGCAGGAAAAATTGCCGTCAGCGCAGCCGTCGGCGCCGCCACGAGCACCGCATCAAGCACCGTCGGCCAGCTTGTCGAGAGCGGCGGCGTGGATGCCAAAGTTGTTGCCACCGACGCGGCGGTCGGAGCGGTCACAGGAGGAATATCACAGGGTGTTTCTTCCAGAATCAATGGTGCTCGTGATAAAGCCATAAATAATCTTAAACCTTCCAAATATGTTGAGACAGTCGAAAAGGAGGTTAAGAAAGAGAGGGTGTTATCAGGAAGAGGAACAAGTGGACCCGCCGCAAGGGCAGAGATACGCAAAGAGACAGCGGAGAGGGTTAACACCCTGCGTCAGGTTGATCTGATGGTTGTCAAATCCAGTTACGATGCAGCCAACAACATAAGTCAAATCGCATTCTATGTTTGGCCACAAATAAAGACTGACAAAAACAATTAGAAATGAAAAACAAATACAAACCCATCTATTTGTCGCAAAAAGATGAGATAAAATATACTGTTGTTCAAATCATCTTTTTCGTCTTTCTTTATATTCCCGGAATGGTTTACCTTCTGATACGTGAGCGGAATTCATTTGATTTTGTTTTGATTAGTTCTATTCTGATAGGTGCCTACACGGTGTATTCTACAATAAGCTTCATACGAGACTTCAGAAGAATACTGTCATTCCCGGATTGGAAATTTGTTATAGATCAGACTGGCATTTATTATAATGACAAGGAAGGAGAGTTCTATGTTAAATGGATGTATGTAAAAAAAATTAATATTGATAGTTGGGGAAGCCGTTTAAGTATTATTGAAGTAATAACTATTACTGGAAAACACAGAAGAATCATTCCTGTATATTGTGATGTGCCTGCTTCTCGTGTTAGCAAATTAGCACAAACTTATTCGTGCGGCAAATGTCAAGTCAATGTTAAGAAAAGTGGTGGCCAATTCCATTTGTGGGGATGAACCTGAGAAGGACAGTACACCTTACTTTCATTGATGAATGACACGAATGTCTTTTTTTGCATGGCTAAGCTAGGCATGTAAACAACCAAGAGACCGGCCTTAAAAATCAAGGTTGGTCTCTTTTATAGGCTTGTTTTCCACATGATGGCACTGAAACAATTACTACCACCCCGTGATATTTGTGCCATCACGTGCTACGGCGTAATCTACAGTTACGACAATATGGGGAATTTATTATCTTTGTCCCGCGAGGGCGACATCGTCGGTCCTTTCGTAGTGAACGATGTCAGCGGTGGGTGTGAGGACATGTGGAGGCTGCTTGGCCGGCTTCAGTTGCCGTACATCGCCATGCACACCCGTGGCACTCCAAAGAATATGCAGAACCTCACGGACTATGATAATGTCACCGAGGCTGTCCGTGAGTTCTTCGTCGGGATCGCCGCAGAGGCGGACAGGCACGGGGTGAAGGATTGGATTCTGGATCCCGGTTTCGGTTTCGCCAAGACCGTGGAGCAGAACTGGCAACTCCTTCGCGAGATGTCTGTGCTTCAGGAGTTCGGCAAGGATATTCTCGTGGGCCTTTCTCGCAAGAGCTTCCTCTTCAGGCCTCTGGGCATCACTCCGGCTGACGCATTGCCTGCCACACAGGTCGCCGACTTCATCGCCCTACAAAACGGTGCGGACATCCTCCGCGTCCATGATGTCGCCGAGGCTGTCCGCACTGTAAAACTTTATCGTCTTTTTAATCAAGCGTCTGCTTGATTTCTGTGATCACGAACGCTTCGATATTGTCCCCGACCTTCAGGTCGTTGAACTTGTCGATGCCGATACCACACTCCATTCCGGCGGAAACCTCCTTCACGTCGTCCTTGCCCCTCTTGAGCGAGGCGAGCTCGCCGGTGTAAACCACGATACCGTCACGGATAAGCCTGCACTGCGCCGTCTTAGCGATCTTACCGTCCCTGACAAGACAGCCGGCGATCGTTCCGACCTTCGAGATCTTGAAGGTCTGCTTGACCTCCGCCGTTCCGGTGATCTCCTCCTTCTTGATAGGCTCAAGCATACCTTCGATACCGTCCTTCACATCGTTGATGGCGTCGTAGATGACGGAGTAGAGACGGATTTCGATTCCCTGCTCGTCGGCCAGTTTCCTTGCGTCCGTGGAAGGACGTACCTGGAATCCGATGATGACCGCATCCGAAGCCTCGGCCAGGATCACATCGGACTCGGAGATCGCTCCCACAGCCTTGTGGATCACATTGACACGAACCTGCTCGGTTGAGAGCTTGATGAGGGAATCTGAGAGAGCCTCCACCGATCCGTCCACGTCACCCTTCACGATGACGTTGAGTTCCTTGAAGTTGCCGATGGCGATCCGTCGTCCGATCTCCTCAAGGGTCATGTGCTTCTGAGTCTTGATGCCCTGGATTCGCAGGAGCTGCTCACGCTTGTTGGCGATTGCCTTGGCCTCCTTCTCGTCGCTCATCACATTGAACTTGTCACCGGCGCTCGGCGCTCCGTTCAGACCGAGGATTGAAACAGGGGTCGAAGGACCGGCCTCTTTCACTTTCTGTCCACGTTCGTTGAACATGGCCTTCACACGGCCGTAGTAACTGCCGCTCAGCACCATGTCTCCGGTCTTGAGTGTTCCGTCCTGCACGAGTACCGTGGCGAGATATCCACGTCCCTTGTCAAGGGATGACTCGATGACCGCTCCGACGCCGTTCTTGTTCGGGTTGGCCTTGAGGTCAAGAAGGTCGGTCTCAAGGAGAACCTTCTCAAGAAGCTTGTCGACGTTGAGTCCCTTCTTCGCGGAGATTTCCTGACACTGGTATTTCCCACCCCATGCCTCAGTGAGGATATTCATTTGTGCCAGTTGCTGGTAGATCCTTTCCGGCTGGGCGCCTGGCTTGTCTATCTTGTTGATGGCGAACACCATCGGTACACCGGCCGCCTGGGCGTGGTTGATGGCCTCGACTGTCTGAGGCATCACAGCGTCATCGGCCGCGATGATGATGATCGCAAGGTCGGTGAGCTGGGCTCCACGGGCACGCATAGCGGTGAACGCCTCGTGTCCAGGGGTGTCAAGGAAGGTGATCCTCCTGCCGTCTGGAAGCTTCACGTTGTAGGCACCGATGTGCTGGGTGATACCTCCCGCCTCTCCGGCGATGACGTTTGACTTACGAATATAGTCGAGCAACGATGTCTTACCATGGTCAACGTGTCCCATCACAGTGATGATCGGTGGTCTCGGAACAAGGTCTTCCTCGCGGTCAGCCTGTTCGCTGCTTCCCTCGATCTCTTCGGTGAGGTCGGCGGTCACAAACTCTACCTTGTAGCCGAACTGCTCGGCGACAAGCACAAGCGCCTCTGCGTCAAGCCTTTGGTTGATGGAAACCATAAGGCCCAGATCCATGCAAGCCTTGATGACCTCGTTGACTGGAGTGTTGTTCATAAGGGTGGCGAGGTCGTTCACGGTCACGAACTCGGTGACCTTGAGGACCTTCTTCTCGGCTATCTCCTGTGCCATCTCCTCCTGGGACTTGGCCGCGGCCTGCTCCCTCTTCTCCTTTCTGTACTTGGCTCCGAAGTTGTTCTTCTTGTTGTCGTTCATCCTGGCGTAGGTCTCCTTGACCTGCTTCTGGATCTCCTTCTGCATCGCCTCCTGCTCCTCCTCGGTCATGGCCGGCTTGAAGCGGTCCGTCCCACGGTTGCGCTTCTTGCCGCCCTTGCCCTGCTCCTGAGCCTGCTTGGCATTCTTGTTCTTATCCTTGCGGGAACTGTTGTCAGCCTGCTTGCCTTCCTTCGCCACGTCAACCTTCTGGCTTCCCTTGGCTATTCTCTCTCTCTTCTTGTTACCCTTCTTAGGCTCGAACTGGGACAAGTCAATCTTCCCCAAGACTTTGAGCCCAGGGGTGGAACTTTGCTCCGCTGGCTTTTCCTCCTTGGCCTGAGGCTGTTGAGGTTGTGCCTGAGCCTGAGGTTGTGCCTGAGCCTGAGGTTGTGCCTGCTGCTGGTGTCTGGCTTTCGCCTGTTCCTCCCTCTGTCTGGCCGCAAGTTTCCTCTCGTGCTTGCTCAGCGGTCTCTCGCCGCCACGGACATCCTTCCCTGGAGCAGGGGTTGTCGGCTCAGGGGTAACGTTCTTGACGGGTTTATCCACCTTTTTCTCCGGCTTGGATTCGGCCACGACTTCCTGCTTAGGCTCCTCGATCACCGGACTCTCCTTGACATGCTCTGCCTCGGGTTTCGTTTCCGGTTCCTTTACCTGCTCCTCGACCGGCGCCTGGGTCTCAGGCTGTGGCTCAGGTTGTGGTTCCGGCTGTGGCTCTGGCTCAGCCATCGGCTCCACTTCCTCTTCGCGCTCAGGTTCCGTCTCTTCATGAACAGCGGCTTGAGGTTCCGGTTTAGGCTCGACAGGAGTTAAGATGGTTGTCTTGATGACAGTTTCCCTTACCGGTTCATCCTCTTCCTCTTTGGCGCTTTCCTGCTGCTTTCTGGATGTCTTTTCCAGAATCTCGTTGAGTTTGATGTCAATCTTTTCCGCAGCCTGCTTGTTGGCCTTGTCCTTCTCGAATTGCTTGTCAATCGCCGGAAGAAGATCCTCCGAGATCTTCACGTTAGGATTGGCTTCGACCTCAACTCCCTTGCTGGCCAAAAAGTCCACAAGTTTCTGAAGCCCGATGTTGTAAGTCTTGATGATTTTATTTAGTCTGATTTCTGCCATATTCAACCCCTTTAAATTAATATTGTCCGCTATTCGGCCTGGACTATTCTTCAAATTCGGCCCTCAGGATCCTGAACACTTCGGCCACGGTCTCATCCTCAAGGTCGGCCCTCTTGGCGATGTCCTCAGGTGTGAACGCGAGCACGCTCTTGGCCGTGTCGCATCCGATGGCCTCCAGTCTGTCGATCACCCACTGGTCTATCTCGTTGCTGAATTCGCTGAGGAGAACGTCCTCCTCTTCCTGAGCCTCGTCCTTAGGAAGCTCTCTCCAGACCTCGATCTCTCTTCCGACAAGCATGCCTGCCAGTTTGATGTTGCATCCTCCGCGACCGATACCTTTCTTGACCTCGTCAGGCTGCATGTAAACCTTGATTTTGTCCTCTTCCGAGTTGCCGAGGTCGATTGATGACACTCTTGCAGGATTGAGGGCTCTTTGGATGAGAAGCTGCGTGTTGTTAGTCCACTGGAGCACGTCGATATTCTCGTTGCGGAGCTCGCGCACGATTCCGATGATTCTTGATCCCTTCACGCCGATGCACGCTCCGATCGGGTCGATCCTCTCGTCGTAGGACTCGACAGCCACCTTGGCGCGCTCGCCAGGTACACGGACAACCTTCTTGATGGTGATGAGGCCATCGAATATCTCCGGAACCTCATGCTCGAAGAGTTTCTCAAGGAACTCGTTGGATGTTCTGGAAAGAGTGATGTAAGGGGTGGTGTTGTTCTTCATCTCCACGCTCTTGATGATGGCGCGGAGGGTGTCTCCCTTCTTGAATCTCTCTCCTGGAATCTGCTCGGCCTTAGGCAGATGAAGCTCATTGTTGTCATCGTCAAGGATGATGACCTCCTTCGACCAAGTCTGGTAGATCTCACCCGTGAATATCTCGCCGATCTTGTCGGAATATGCCTTGAATACATTCGCCTTGTCGATGTCCATGATGCGGCCCTGAAGGTTCTGCCTGATGTTCAGGATTCCTCTTCTACCGAAAGACGCGAGGGAGAGTTTCTTGGTGTAGACATCCCCGATCTCGTAGTCGTCATCACCGGTCTCGGCCTTGATCTGATCAAGAGTGATCTGTGTGTTAGGATTCTCCACCTCCTCGACCACATCGAAGTTCTGGTAGATCTCGCAGTCTCCCTTGTCAACGTTGATGATGACATCGAAATTGTCGGCCGAGCCATAGGTCTTGGCGATCTGGGTGAGGAACACGTCCTTGAGCACACCCATCATCACCGGTCTGTCGATGTTCTTCTCTTCCTTGAAGTCCTTGAAGGCGTCAATAAGAGTGATTTCTTCTTTCTTTTCCATATTTATATTCTTGATATTCTTATTTCTTGAACACTATGTGCGGCACAACGGAGTTGATCTCCGCGAACCCGATGCGGTCCTCGTGCTCCACGAGTTCCTTTTTCTTCTTGCCTTCCACCGTTTCTTTCTGTGAATATCTCAGGCATATTCCTGCCTCGTCCACTCCGGTGAGCACCCCGATGATCTTCTTCCCGCCTTTAAGCCTTGCCTCCACAGCGGAGCCAACCGCCTTTTCATATTGCTTGAGAACCTTGAACGGCTGGTCGAGTCCGGCGGATGTGACGGTCAGGGAATAGTCCTCCGCGTCCTTGTCGAAAGCGGCCAGGAAAGCGTCATTGACGCTAACGCAATCCTCAAGGTCCATGTCGCCGACCTCTTTCTCGATGGTGAGCACTATGTCGTTGTCATTGCTGACCGAGACATCGACTATGAAGCATCCGCGGGCGCGCACGGCCTCCTCAATGCTGCTTATGATCTGTTCTTTCCGCATAAAGTCTGGTTTTACAAAGCGAAAGATAGGAGACGCTTTCGTCCCCTATCTCTCACAACGATGCAAAGATAAGAATATTTTAGTGAATATGAAAATAAATTGCTTTCTTTGTATTCCGTAATTGGAAATTGTAGATTTAATCGCCATAAAGAAGATGGAATTTACCGCAAAGCAATTGGCTCAGGTGCTCAGGGGAACCGTGGAAGGCGATCCCCAGGCAACGGTCACATCGTTCGCCAAGATCGAGCATGGCAAACCGGGGCAGCTGTGTTTTTTCGCCAACCCTAAGTACGAGAAATACGTTTACACATGCAGGGCAAGTGTCCTGCTGGTCAACAAGGATTTCACTCCTAAGGAGGCCGTGACCTCGACGATGGTCCGGGTCGATGACGCCTACAAGTCTTTGGCCGATCTCCTGAAATATGTCTCCACCCAGAGACGTACGGACAAGAGGCACAGAGGCTTCCGTTCATCATGGTTCCTGACCACCAAGTTCGGCAAGAAGGTCTATCTCGGAAGCCATTCGTATGTCGGGCATCACGCCAAGGTGGGGGACTACACGAAGATCTACGAGAATGTCTATGTCGGCGACAACACCGTGATCGGCTCGCATTGCATCATCTATCCGGGGGTCGTCATCTATCCGGGAATGGTCATCGGCGACAATGTGATCATCCACGCCAACGCTGTCATCGGATCCGACGGATTCGGCAACGCGCCGCTCCCTGACGGGACTTGGGAGAAGATCGAGCACATCGGCAATGTCATCATCGGCGACAATGTCGAGATCGGCGCCGGCACGACGATCGACAAGTCCGAGATGGAATCCACGATCATCGGCAACGGGGTCAAGATCGACAATCTTTGCCAGATAGCCCACAATGTCCAGATCGGAGACAACACCGTGATGGCCGCCCAGTGCGGAATCGCCGGCTCCACGAAGATCGGCAAGAACTGTATTCTTGCCGGCCAGGTCGGCATAGCGGGCCATCTGAACATCGCCGACAACACGACCATCGGCGCCCAGTGTGGCGTGATCGGAAATATCCGCAAGTCAGGCCAGGTGTTCCTTGGCTCGCCAGCCCTTCCGCTCAAGAACTACCTCCGCAGCTACGCCGTATTCAAGCGTCAGGGCGAAGAATAGTAGCCAATAGCTACGAAGTGGCAGGGTAATCCTTGAATATTCAAATATTTCATGCTATCTTTGCAGACTGCTGTATTTTACGCAGCCTGCAAAAGATAGATTATGACTTTGAATAAGCAAAAGACCCTTGCGGGTGAATATGAGTTCCATGGTAAGGGGCTTCACACCGGCAAGATCTCAAAGATGATTCTCAAGCCGGCTCCTGAGGACACTGGGATAGTGTTCCATAGGGTGGATCTCGGTGAAGATGCGTTCGTCGAGGCTTTGGCTGAGAATGTGTCATCGACGGCCAGAAGTACCACTATCTCCAAAGGAGAGGCGTCTGTGTCCACGATTGAACATCTGATGTCAGCTCTGACGGGAATGGGCGTGGATAATGCCCTTGTTGAAATCGACAATGTCGAAGTTCCGATTCTGGACGGCAGCGCCCGTTATTATGTGGAGGCAATCGCCAAGGACGGCCTGAAAGAACAGAAGGCTGACAGGAAATATGTCACTATTCCAGAGGAGATTGAGATCCGTGACGAAAAGACCGGCTCATTCGTGAGGATCACTCCGGCCGACGCGCCTTCGATGGACATCACCGTGGACTTCGGCTCCAGGGTACTTGGTGTGCAGACCGCGCATTGGGATGAGTCCACGGACTATGCCAAGGAGATCGGCCCGTGCCGTACTTTCGTGTTCTTCCACGAGATAGAGTACTTGTTCCAGAACAATCTGGTCAAGGGTGGGGATGTCGATAACGCCATCGTGATAGTTGAACATCCGGTCCAGCCGGAGCAGGTCGAGAGGCTCTCCGCGCTTTTCAACGTGCCTGAGCTTGCCATAAACGACAACGGTTACCTCAACAATCTCAAACTTCATTTCACGAACGAGTGCGGAAGGCATAAGCTTCTGGATCTTATCGGAGACCTGAGGCTAGCCGGTGGCTGGCTCAAGGCCAAGGTGACCGCATTCAAGCCGGGACATACAATCAACACACGGACCGCCAAGGCCATCCGTGAGAAATCTTGCTGATAAAACAAACAGATATGAACACAATTTCACCATTAGCGTCAGTGAGCCCTAAGGCGAAACTTGGCGACAACATTGAGATCGGTCCTTTCGCGTTCATCGATGACGACGTGGAGATCGGCGACGGATGCAAGATCCATCCGCATGCTATGATATATTCATACGTCAAGATGGGAAAGAATTGTCAGGTGTTTCCAGGTGCTGTGGTAGGCGCCATCCCTCAGGATCTTAAATATGAGGGTGAGGTCACATACGTGGAGATCGGCGACAATGTCACCATCCGCGAGTGTGTGACGATCAACCGTGGCACCAAGGCCAGCGGCAAGTGCGTGACGAAGATCGGCAGCAACACTCTGCTGATGTCCTACGTTCATGTGGCCCACGACTGCGTGGTAGGAAATCACTGCATCCTTGTCAGCTTCGTCGGCATCGCCGGCGAGACCGTGGTTGATGACTGGGCGATTGTCGGAGGCGGAGCGAAGGCTCACCAGTTCTCCATGGTCGGCGGCATGTCCAAGATCAACAAGGACATCCCTCCTTACGTCCTCTGCGGCCGCGATCCGATCTGCTATTCAGGTGTGAACATCGTGGGACTCCGCCGCCGCGGATTCTCTTCCGACGTGATCCGCAACATCAAGGACATCTACGACACGATTTATTTCGCCGGCTACAACATCACCGACGGCTGCGCCAAGGTGGAGGCCGGATTCCCTCAGAGCGAGGAGCGTGACACCATCCTGAATTTCATCAGAGGCTCGAAGCGTGGAATCATCAGGGCTAACGACTCCAGGGAGAAAGGAGAGTTTGAATAGGACTGAGGAGGCGGCGGTGCTGCTGAGTGTGGCCTGGTTCCCGCCGATCAGCTATTTCGCATTGATGGCTAAAGACTTCATCTTGTCTCCGGACAGGGTGAAGCTTTCTGTCGTTTATCTTGAGGCCTGCGAGCATTACCAGAAGCAATCCTGGAGGAACCGCTTCCGTTACTATGCCGCCGACGGCCCTCAGAGCCTTAATTTCCCGATCATTCACGAAAGCGGAACCCATGAGCTGCCGATAACGGAGATCAAGGTGGATTACTCGACTCCTTGGCTGATCCGTACCGAACGGGCGATTGCGTCCGCCTACGAGTCCTCCGCTTATTTTGAATATTACAAGGACGAACTGTTCGGAATCCTGGATTCACAACCAGAGACGTTGTTCGACCTTGATTTACAACTGACCAGGTTCTTCCTCCGGAAGACCGGCGTCTCGGTGGACCTGAGGATGACCGATGAATATGTCCCCGTCCGTTCCCGTGAGATTCCGTTGGATTCCGGCCGCTACGGAATGGATTACCGGGAACTCATCCACCCGAAACGTCCAGACAAGATATTGAAAGACCTGAATCTGGAAAAACCGTACTTCCAGGTCTTTGCCCAAAAGTACGGTTTCGTTCCGAATCTTTCCATCATGGACCTCCTTTTCAACGAAGGTCCGGATTCAATCTCCTATCTGAAAAACCTTTAGAATCTCCACCCGAAGGTCGCCGTGATGCTGTAGAGGTCCCTCTTGTTGAGGATCATCGGAGAAGCCAGATCTTTAAGGCAGTCGGCGTAAGGTGAGATATATTCATCCGACAGCATAGTCAGCCTTGCCGCGATGTCCGCGAAGAACGATCCGTTTGATGAATATCCAAGGCCTACGGAGAAAGCGTTGGTTCTGTCGTTCAACTTCGTCTTCTCATTTCCGTTATATACATATTCAGGAGTGGTGGTGAAATTGTAGCCGGCGCGCACCGCAAATTCTGGTACCGGCTTAAATTCCGTACCGATCCTGACCATGTGCGACACTCCCATGCAGTCACGTATCTCGTCATTCAGATTTCTGAAACTGTCGTCATTCCATCCGCCGTTCTTGCTTATGAACTTCATCGTGCTGTAGTCGGTCATCTCGTAGTCCGCGCTTAGAAGAGCCATTCCCGCGAAGGTGAACGCCGCTCCAGCGTTGAGTCTGTAAGGCGAGCGTAGTCTGTAGGAATAGTCCCCCTCAGGCGTCTTGGCCGACCCGTTGAATGAGGCGTTGGTGTAGTTGACATTGACGTCTTGTCTCCAACGTTCGTTGATTTCCATGATTGTCGGTGTCTGAACGGCTCCACCTATGCGTATCCCGTCCACAGGTCTCCAAAGAAATCCGAACTTGCCGTAAACTCCGCTTCCGTCCGCCGTGTAGGAGTAACGGGTGCGATAGTCGCTGAAGTAGGTCTTGCCTTTCTCTCCGAAGTCCATCTCGAATGCCGACGGATTCTCCGCGGCTTCCTTGAAATATTCATCATAGTTGTAGTTGAGGGAGGTTATTCCGAGATTCGCTCCGAGGAAGAACGTCTCTCCAAAATTGAACCCGACATTGAGCAACGCGTCGTATTTGCTTCCTGTTACGTTCCTGCCGTATGCCTGGCTCAACGCTCCAGGAAGGGAAATGTTGTAGATGTAGTTGCCGTCGGCATCCTTCTCTCCAGTCTGCTCATAGATTTCTGTCGCACCTATGTAGCGCCAGTAATAGGCCGGATCGTTAGAGTCTCCGAAATTGGAAAGCGCTCCTGCCTGGACGTTCGCGATCACATTCCATGGCGCGTATGAGCCTTTTTTAGGGTCATTGGTGTAATCATCAGGGTAGTAGTAGGGGTAGTCCCAACCTCTGTCTACTCTCTCGTTGTTGCTGTTGATGGAATATCCGTTAAGGAAATCCATGTCATAACCTTCGGCCGCCACAGCCATGGAACTGATGTAACTTGTCTTGTCGTTCCTGCCGCCTGCCATCATCTTGCCGGTGAAATTGTTCGTCCCGTTGACGACAAATCCATAAGTGATGGCGGTCAGACCGCTCCCGCTGCCGGTTTTCCAGTTGAATGTCGCACCGATGTTCGGCATCGAGAATCTGGTGAGACTCTCGCGTCTCTCATTGGAGAAGTTGTCAACTCCTCCGACAGGGTAGGCGCTGTAGGATGAGTTCATCGAACTGAGCGTGAGATTCGGCGTGATTGTGAACTGGGAG
>OHHE01000095.1_pt1 | contig 18790 bp, 9 predicted proteins | sample 1567971 | NCBI WGS metagenome assembly OHHE01 (sample SAMEA3879508, study PRJEB24766) | human gut metagenome | biome: human-associated habitat; feature: feces | place: USA | collected 1985/1987 | reverse complement strand
TGATTTTCATTTCCTGACAAAATACCGTCAGGTCCGGCGTACAAATATAAGAAAAAAAATCATTTTGTTTCACTTTTTAGCCTATTTTTCTTAAAAATGTTTTGAAAATGAAAAAACTTGCTTACTTTTGTAGTAAGCTATGAAAACCGAAAGAGGTTTTACGCTCGTCATTGTAAAGAAATGAAACATATACTATCATGAGTGAAATCGAAAAAGCTCTGGAAAGGGCGAGAGACACCAAAGCGCTGGAATTTGGCGTGGGAGCCATGGAAAAAGTTCCGGCGATGTTCAATAAATTGTTTCCGGGAAAGACAGCTATCGTAGTGGCAGACAAGAATACTTACGCTGTCGCAGGCGAAGCAGTCTATGGATATCTGAAAAATGCCGGCATCAATACGGAGTCTCCTTTCATTTTCACTGACCCTGAACTCTTCGCCGAGTGGTCATACATCGGGCAACTGGAAGCATTCCTCAAAGAGCGCGATGTCATTGCCGTGGCCGTAGGTTCCGGTGTCATCAATGATTTGACGAAACTGGTTTCGAGTCATCTCGGAAGACGTTATATGATAGTAGGTACAGCAGCGTCAATGGACGGCTACACCGCTTATGGTGCATCCATTACATTTGAGGGAAACAAGCAGACATTTGATTGCCCTGCACCTCTCGGAATGGTGTTCGACCCTACTGTTGCAGCGAAAGCCCCGGAAGGGATGTCCGCATCCGGATATGGCGACCTTATGGCCAAGGTTCCTGCAGGAGCCGACTGGATCATTGCCGATGCAGTAGGCAGCGAAAGCATTGACCCGTTCGCATTCTCGTTGGTACAGAGCAAGTTGCGTGACGCATTGTCCGATCCTGACGCTGTGGCTGCGGGTGATGTCGAGGCGACCGGAAAATTGGCCGACGGCCTTATCATGAGCGGCTTCGCAATGCAGGCAATGTCTTCAAGCCGTCCGGCTTCAGGCACCGACCACCAGTTCAGCCACTATTGGGATATGGAAGGACTCTGTCATAACGGCAAGCACGTGTCACATGGTTTCAAGGTCTCTATCGGAACTCTCGTTTCTACAGCAAGTCTGGAATACCTTGTCGGCAAGGACTTTACGTCAATGGACATCGACAAGGCAGTGGCTCAGTGGCCGGAGTGGGAAGAGATGGAGAAGACCATTCACGAGGTGTTTGACGGCAAGCCGGGTCACTTGGCAAGAGGTCTCGTGGAGAGCAAGGGCAAGTATACCGGCCGCGAAGGTATCCGCAAACAGCTTGAAGCAGTGAAGAACAATTGGCCTGAATTGCGCGAGAAAATCCGCAAGCAGATCATTCCGTTCAATGAAGTTTATGATTGTCTGAAACGGGTGGGCGCACCATACGAGCCGGAAAGGATCGGTGTGAGCCATGAGAAGCTCCGCAGTACGTTCCGCGCCATTCCGTTCATGAGGAATAGATTTACCGGCATTGACCTGATATACAGGGCCGGACTTATGGAAGAGGTGGAGAACTATCTCTTCGGTAAAGGTGGAATTTACGAGTGTTGATACATGGTGATTCATTCTTGAATTACCGAACGTTTATGTGTGCTTCTGAGGTTAGGTTTGTCCCCGGAAGGTATGTTGAGGCTGACCATGTAAATGGCCGGCCTCATAGTTTTTATGTCAAGTCGCTGAGGGCATCAGGTGTGAATCAGGCGTTTCTGCACACGAATGAAGCTCTGGTCCCATCTCCGAAAAGTGGACCAGGGCGGTTCATATTGAGGTTTCGTTACGATAATGTAATGATAATCAATGTGTTGTAAATCATTCTTGCGACTTTTGCATTGGCAGTGATTTGCTTGCGAAACTGAAACCGTTGCGGAATGAAAATCAGACGCGTTTTCTGAGGTTATGAACGAAATTGAAAATATCCTGAAAAGGGTGAGAGATACCAAGGCGCTTGAATTTGGCGTCGGTGCAATGAAAAAAATTCCGGCGATGTTCGACAGCCTGTTTCCGGGAAAAACGGCGGTCGTCGTGGCTGATAAAATCACTTATGAAATTGCCGGGAAAATCGTCTATGGCTACCTTAATGATGCCGGTATAAATACGGACCATCCATTCGTTTTCACCGATCCCGGTCTTTATGCCGAATGGTCTTATCTGGAGCAGCTCGAATCATATCTGAAGGAACGGGATGTCATCGCGGTCGCGGTAGGTCTAGGTGTCATCAATGATTTGACAAAACTGGCTTCCTATCATCTCGGAAGACGTTATATCATAGTCGGAACGGCAGCTTCCATGGACGGCTATACTTCTTACGGTGCCTCCGTCACATATCACGGCAACAAGCAGACATTCGATTGTCCGGCACCTCTTGGCATGGTGATGGATCCGGCCGTTGCCGCAAAGGCTCCTGCCGGAATTACGGCATCCGGTTACGGAGACATGATAGCGAAAATCCCTTCAGGTGCCGATTGGATTATTGCCGATGCGGTGGGTAGCGAAAGCATTGATCCATTTGCTTTCTCGTTGGTTCAGAAGAATTTGCGCGACGCGCTTTCCGATCCTGATGCCGTGGCTGCCGGCGATGTGACTGCTGTCGGCAAATTTGCGTATGAATTGATCATGAGCGGTTTTGCGATGCAGGCGATATTGTCAAGCCGTCCTGCTTCCGGTGCAGAGCATCTGTTCAGCCATTATTGGGATATGGAGGGCCTCTGTCATGACGGCAGGCATGTGCCGCATGGATTCAGTGTCGCCATCGGTACGCTCGTGTCGGTTGCTTGTCTGGAATATCTTCTGAGCAAGGATTTTACGAAAATTGATATTGATGCGGCAGTGGCCAAATGGCCGGAATGGGATGATATGGAAAAGCATATACGCGAAGTGTTCGAAGGTATGCCGGACCATCTTGCCCGTGGTCTGGTGGAAAGCAAATCCAAGTATGTCGGCCGTGACATCATCCGTAAACAACTCATGGCGGTAAGAGATAATTGGCCTGAACTCAGCGGCAAAATCCGGGATCAGATTCTTCCTTTCAATGTGGTCCGGGATTGTCTTAAACGTGCCGGCGCTCCATACGAACCGGAAATGATAGGCGTCAGTCATGAGAAACTCCGGAAGACATTCCGCGCCATCTCGTTCATGCGGGACCGGTTCACCGGCATTGACCTGATTTATCGCGCCGGCCTTATGGACGAGGTGGAAGCTTACCTTTTCGGCAAAGGCGGGATTTACGAGTGCTAGTCCCCGGTTTGGGCGGTGATTTCAATACTTGAATAAACAAAAGAGGCTGGCCATGTAATCCGGTCAGCCTCAATTCTATATGAGTTACTGTTATTTGCTCTGTGCAATCGCAGCCTGCGCGGCGGCGAGACGTGCGATAGGAACACGGAATGGTGAGCAAGATACGTAGTCGATGCCGATCTTGTTGAAGAACTTGATGGAATCAGGATCTCCACCGTGCTCTCCGCAGACACCGCACTTGAGGTCAGGCCTCTTTGAGCGACCGGCCTGGATGCCGAACTCAACCAGTTTGCCCACGCTCTTGGTGTCGATGGTCTGGAACGGATCGGCGTCGAGGATCTTGTTGCCAAGATATTCACCCATGAAAGTTCCGACATCGTCACGTGAGAAACCGAATGTCATCTGGGTGAGGTCGTTGGTGCCGAATGAGAAGAACTCGGCTGCGCGGGCCATCCTGTCGGCGGTCAGTGCCGCGCGAGGTATCTCGATCATCGTACCGAAGTTGTAAAGGATGAATTGACGGGTGGTGCCTTCAACCTCAGCCTTCACCTTGTCGCAGATCGCCCTCTGGAAGCTGAGCTCACGGGCGGAGATCGTCACTGGGATCATGATCTCAGGATGAGGGTTGAAGCCTTCCTGCTGAAGCTCGGCGGTGGCGGTGAATATCGCCCTGTACTGAGTTTCGGCGATGAGAGGGTAGGACATGTGCAGACGCACTCCACGGTGACCCATCATAGGGTTGACCTCATGAAGGGCCTCGCCACGCTTCTCAATGTCCTCGACAGTGACACCCAGCTCCTTGGCAAGCTCCTTCTCCTTCTCCTCTGTCTTAGGCACGAACTCGTGGAGAGGCGGGTCAAGCAGACGGAACACAACCGGCTTGCCGTCCATGATCTTCAGGGTGCTCTTCACAGATGCCTTGATGTAAGGCTCAAGCTCAGCGAGAGCGGCCTTTCTTTCCTCGTCAGTGTTGCAGAGGATCATCTTGCGCAGTTTAGCCAGAGGCTGCTCGGAGTTGAGCCCGTAGAACATGTGCTCGATACGGAACAGTCCGATTCCCTCGGCTCCGAAACTGAGGGCCTTCTGAGCGTCCTCAGGGGTGTCGGCGTTGGTTCTGACACCAATCTTGCGGAACTTGTCGACGATTGACATGAACTTGATGAACATCGGGTTCTCGGAAGCGTCCATCGTGTCGATCTTCTCTCCGTAAACGAATCCCTTTGTTCCGTTGAGGCTCATCCAGTCTCCCTCCTTGAATGTGACATCACCGAAGGAAACGGTCTTCGCCTCGAAGTTGATCTTCATGGACTCGCAGCCCACGATGCAGCACTTGCCCCATCCACGGGCGACAAGGGCCGCGTGTGAGGTCATACCTCCACGTGTGGTGAGGATACCGGCCGCGGCGCGCATTCCCTCGATGTCCTCAGGAGAGGTCTCCTCACGGATGAGGATGGCCTTCTTGCCGTTGGCGTTGGCCTCCATGGCGGCCTCGGATGTGAACACTACCTGACCTACGGCTCCGCCCGGAGATGCCGGAAGACCGATTGCAAGCACCTTGGACTTCTTCTCAGACGCTGGGTCGAGGATAGGGTGGAGGATCTCGTCGAGCTGTGAAGGAGAAACCCTCATCACGGCTGTCTTTTCGTCGATCATCTTCTCATCAACCATGTCCATCGCCATCTGAAGGGCGGCCAGACCGGTTCTCTTGCCGATTCTGCACTGGAGCATCCAAAGATGACCCTCCTGGATGGTGAACTCGATGTCCTGCATGTCGCGGAAATGCTGCTCGAGTCTCAGACGTATTCCGTCAAGTTCCTTGTAAACATCCGGCATGGCTGTCTCAAGGGACTGCAGATCCTTGTTCTTCTCTGTCTTGGTGGCCTCGTTCAGAGGGTTAGGGGTACGGATTCCGGCAACCACATCCTCACCCTGCGCATTGATCAGCCACTCTCCATAGAACTTGTTGTCTCCGGTGGCCGGGTTACGTGAGAACGCCACACCGGTGGCAGAGGTGTTGCCCATATTACCGAACACCATTGACTGCACGTTCACGGCTGTTCCCCAGTCATCAGGAATCTTCTCGATCCTTCTGTAGGCGATGGCCCTCTTGCCGCTCCAAGACTTGAACACGCCGCCGATGGAACCCCAAAGCTGGGCCTCGGCCGTGTCAGGGAAATCTACTCCGAGAACTTCCTTGACCTTTGCCTTGAACTTCTCGCAGAGGTCCTTGAGTTCCTCGGCTGTGATGTCGGTGTCGGACTTGTAGCCCTTCCGCTCCTTGAGCTCCATCATCATCCTGTCAAGCTGCTGGCGGATTCCCTGGCCATCAGCCGGCTCGATGCCCTCGGCCTTCTCCATGACGACATCGGAGTACATCATGATGAGACGTCTGTAAGCGTCATAGACGAACCTTGGGTTGCCTGTCTTCTGGATCATTCCAGGAAGAGTGGCGGAGCAAAGACCGATGTTGAGGATGGTGTCCATCATGCCTGGCATGGAACTTCTGGCGCCAGAGCGGCAGCTTACGAGAAGCGGATCGGACGGATCACCGAATTTCTTGCCCATGACGGTCTCCGTGGCCTTCAAAGCCTCGGCGACCTCCTTCTTGAGTTCCTCCGTATAGCCTCCGCCGAGTGAGTAATACTCAGCGCAGCATTCAGTCGTGATTGTGAAACCTGCCGGAACCGGCATTCCGAGCTTGCTCATCTCGGCCAGATTGGCTCCCTTTCCTCCCAGGAGCTCACGCATCTGTCCATCGCCCTCAGCGGTCTTGCCGCCGAAACGATAGACTCTTTTCTTTTTGTCGAACATATTATCAAGAATTTGTTTTATAGACGTTGCAGTAAATACAGAATACAAAATTACTAAAAAACTTTGGTTATAGCAATTACGGAAAAATCAAATGTCAAAAGGCAAAGTCAAAAAATCAAAACCTGCCCCCATGCCTTGAAAAGCAGCAGGGGCAGGTTTCTCTCTCTTACAAACTTACAAAAGGCGGGACGCGATGTCTGAAAGCTCGCTCCTTTCTCCTATTTTCAGGAATATATGTTCGAACAGCTTCTGTCCGTCCATCTTCTCGTTCAGGTGCGACAGTCCGTTGGACCACTGATCCAGATAAGGCTGGTCAATCTGGAATATGTCTCCGGTGAACACCATCTTTGTGCCTTCTCCCGCCCTCGTGATGATTGTCTTCACCTCGTTCGGAGTGAGGTTCTGCGCCTCGTCGCAGATGAGGAACACACGCCCCAGACTCCTGCCCCTGATGTAGGCCAGAGGGGAGATCAGCAGTTTCTCCTCCTTCAGCATGGCCTCTATCCTCAAGGCTTCCTTGCTGGAAGGACGGAACTGTGCCTTGATGACGTTCAGGTTGTCCATCAAAGGCTGTACGAAAGGACTCATCTTGGCCTTCTGGTCTCCCGGGATGAAGCCGATGTCCTGATTGCCAAGCACTATCGTCGGTCTTGTAAGGATGATCTGGTCGAAGTCCTTGGCCTGCTCGATGGCTGCGGCCAGCGCCAGCAGGGTCTTTCCGGTTCCCGCTCCGCCTGTCATCGAGACAAGCTGGATGGCCGGGTTCAGGCAGGCGTCCAAAGCGAATTTCTGCTCGTCGTTGCGCGGGCGTATTCCGTAGGCTTCCTTGTTCTTGACCAGAACAATCTTGTCCCTGTTCTCATCGAACCTCGCGCAGATCGTGCTGTCCTGCTCCTTGATCTTGTAAAGCTGGTTGGCCTTGGGCCTGGCTTTGCAGACGGCCTTCCAGTCCACGGCGGTCTCCTGGCTGTAGGCAAGGCTCTGCAGCGCCTCAGGAGAGAGTCCTCCAAGGAACTGGACTTCCTTGTTGGAGTTCTCGATCTTGTCCTCGTCGATCCTGTCGGTCAGGTAGTCCTGCACCTCCATCCCGGCGGCCTTCGCCTTCATCCTGAGGTTGATGTCCTTCGTGACGAGGGCGACGAACCTGTCCGGATTGTTGTCTCTGGTCCAGATTGCGGTGGCAAGGATCCTGTGGTCGGGAATATCATCGTAGAACATCCCTTTCATGCTCTCCGGGAAAGGATGCCCAGGGTCTATCCTGATGTTCCCCAGTCCTCTTCCGATCGGTACACCGTACTTCCCGAACGATTTCCCGTCGGTGATGCGGTCGATGTCCCTCATGAAGCCTCTGGCGTTGAAAGCCAGATTGTCGTTGCCTTTCTTGAATTTGTCAAGTTCCTCGATGACGGCGATCGGTATCACCAGGTCATTGTCCTGAAACTTGCGGATGGCCTTGTGGTCGTGCAGGATGATGTTCGTGTCAAGAACAAAGATTTTGGGCTTCCTGCCGCCCCCTCCGCCGTGCGGAGTGTCAGCGTATCTTGCCATATGTGTTATTAATTATCATTTCCACGGCAATCTCCATTTGCCGCTTGCAAATAATGAATCTCAGTCTTCTCCTTCCGATGTCTGGCTGCCGAGCAGGGATTGCAGTATGTTCGCTATTCCGCTGCCGCCGGCCTTCACATTGACTTCGCCGGTGCCGGTCACCGGGTGACCTATAGGGTAGTAGGCGATGTCCTGAAGCAGGAATTCGGCATCGACATAGTCATAGTCGGAGTCCTTGATCTGGATGATCGCTCCCGGAACCTCCGAGAACAGGATCCTTAGCTTCTTGTCCTCGCCGTATGCGCTCATTATCCCGCTTATGTCGATGTCGGCTCCGACATCCCCCGAACACATCAATTTCAGTGCCGTAAGCAGACCTCCATCACACACGGTGGCGGCTGACACAGCGATTCTGTCCTCGATGAACTCCCTTACGACCTCGTAACAGTCAATGAAATAGTCCGCATCTCCGATTTCCGGGAAATTGTCTCCGTTCTGTCCGAGAGCGTCGCAGAGAAGCGAACCGCCGAGCCTGAAGTCACACGTGTCAAACGGCACGTAGATGATCCAGCTGTCCGGATCCGCGGCCAATTTGTCCGGAACGGCCCTGCGCCGGCCAAGCACCGGATGCTCGCTGCCGAAAGGAGCGTCTTCGGGCAGGAATATGTCGTCTTCATCCGGGCTTTCAGCCTTTTCGCACGCCCCGACCTTGAAGGAGGTCTGGCAAACCCGCCCGCTTTCCGTGAACGAGTACCCGCTCAGGCATATTCCAAGATTGTTGATGTAGTCCGCGGTGGCTTCGGCGGACGAATAGAACGCCGCCATATTCCCGAGCGGCTTGCAGTTCCATCTCCATTTGGCGGCGATGGTCAGGTCGCCGAGCTTGAAATGGCCGTTCAGCCACACCGCGTCTAGAAGCGCCTTGGCGATCCTGCCTCTGGTGTAGGGATCCGCGTACGCCGCCGGAAACGGCCTGGGTTCGTCCAAAAGCGAAACGACTGTCGCAAGGTAGCCTTGAACGTTCTGATTCTGAAACTTTTTCATTGATGGCGATGGGTCCGTACTTTCGTCCACGACCGGCTCGAACTCCCCGTTATTCGGAACCACCCCTTCTTCTTTGGACGCGATGCAGTCATCAAGCATCTCAGCCGGAGTCAACCGTCTGGAAACGCCATCGATGATGTACTTCGAATGAAGCGCTGATGTTTTTTCTTTCATTCCGCTAGAATATGTCCGTAAATTTAAGTAAATTTGAGTTCAGTTCAAAAAAACAAGTACATCGGATGATGATGGAACCATTTTCCAAAAAGAGTTATCAGAAGAAGGTCGAGGCTATATTCACCAGATTCCCTTCGGTTCAGAAAGTCCCTTTCAAGGATGCCTACAAGCCCGGGCTTGAGAATATGCTCAAGTTCGAGGGAGTCTTGGGTAATCCGCATAAAAGCCTGAGGACGATACACGTGGCCGGCACGAACGGCAAGGGATCTGTCGCGAATATGCTCGCTTCGGCATTGTCCGCCTGCGGTCTCAGAGTCGGCCTTTACACCTCTCCGCACATTGTGGATTTCCGGGAGCGGATGAGGATTGTCGGGGAAAAACAGAGCGCCGGACTGGTGTCCGAGGAATATGTCTATGATTTCCTCTGCCGTTACGAGGCCGATATGGATGCCCTGAGCCTGTCGTTCTTCGAGATCACGACCGGAATGGCGTTCAAATGGTTCTATGATCAGAAAGTGGATGTCGCAGTGATCGAGGTCGGTCTCGGAGGCCGTCTTGACAGCACGAATGTCATAACCCCAGACCTTTCGATAGTCACAAGCATAGCTCTGGATCATTGCGCCCTTCTTGGAAACACATTGGCTGAGATCGCCGCCGAGAAGGCCGGAATATTCAAGAAGAACGTCCCGGCCCTTGTCGGGGAGTATCTTCCTGAGACACGCCCCGTCTTTGAGGCCAAGTCTGCCGAGGTCGGCTGCCCGCTGACGTTCGCCGAGGATGTGGAACCTTCGCTGTGGCACCGGAGCGATGAGATTCTAAGAAATATGGACCTTCGAGGTGAGTACCAGAGGAAAAACCTCCGCACCGTGCTCGCCGCCATCGATATATTAAGGAATATGCCTGAATATGCCGGTCTGTCGGATTCCCGGGCTGTCGTCACCGCCATAGTCCGCACGGCTTCCAGAATGGGCTTCCACGGCCGTTGGGAAAGGCTTTCGCTCCAGCCGTTCATCATCGCGGACATCGGTCACAATCCGGCGGCCCTGAAAGAGAATTTCGCCCAGCTGGAGTCGATGGTGGCGGAAGGGGAGTGCTCCTCGTTGATTCTGGTATATGCGATTATGGCCGACAAGGACTTGGATGGGATAATGCCGTTGATTCCGGCCGACGCCACCTGCATATTCACGAATCCAGAGATTCACCGCGCGCTTCCGGAGAAGGCACTGACGGCGCGGTACCGTGCTTTCTGTGCCGCGAACGGTAGGTCTGTGAACCGCATCTACGACGCTTCTGATGTGCGTCAGGCTCTTTCAATGGCTATCAATCTGGCGCGTGAGACGTCGAGGATGCCGGACAGCGCTCGCTTCTGCTTCCCGCTGATTTATGTAGGAGGCAGCACCTACCTTGTGAGCGAGGCCGTGCAGATCCTGAAATCCTTGCAATTGTAGGATTTCTGGTTATTATATAGGGTCACTTCGATGCCGAATCTTCTTGCAAGATTTTTGCAGGCGTGGATTTAACCGTACATAAAAGATAACATAAAAGATAACATTAAAGATGAAGACGAATATGCTGATAACCTCCGTCCTCGTGGCTATCCTGTGCCTTGCGGCGATAACAACAGCCGCTTTTGTAAGAAAAGATAAAGGTCAGAGCACGACAAAGGACGGCCTTGTGCTGACTGACCTGTGGAAGGAATATTCCGCCGCTCAGAAAGCCGACCGCCCGAAAGAAATGGCCTCCGTTCTTGACGCCATCATCTCGAAAGCCAAGGCCGAACGTCTGAACTATGACTTCTACACCGCCGCCAACAGGAAGGTTGAGATTGTAGGCAACCGTGACTGGAAGCTGCGCGAGGAGTATGATAAGTGGCTTGACAATGAGGTGGATGAATATGCCGAACCGATCGTGACCTTTTATCACCGGCGCTCCGAAGGGAGTCCTGCTTCGCTCGTTGATTATGTTCTGATCAACAAGGCCAGGCTTCAGGCGGCCAGAAACGGCGCTTTCTACGGCGACGGACTGGATGACCTGTGGACGGGGATGATCAAGGATGATTATGAATATGCCCTCTGGTTCCTGGCCGTCATCAATCGTTCGGAGAAGGCGATGTCGCTTCTGGGGGAATATGTCGGCGATTCCTACCCGAAGGCCGCCTACCTTGAGTACCGCCGGATGGCAGATAAGAACTATAAATACAATGATCAGGGACGTGCCGAGAAGATGGCCGCCGCCCGTTCGTTCGCGGATAAGTATGCTGGAAAGGCTATGTCCCTGTACGGCAAGGCCATCGTGTTCAGAGGCCGGTTTGACAGCCTGTCAAGGATTAGTGACTCTTATGCCGGCCGGAGATCTTCGGACGCCGAGCTTGTCGAAGCGTCTTATAAATCCCTTCGCAATGATTGCAGACTTGCCGAGAAGGAACGCCTGTCATATTCAAAAGGTATCGAAAAGGATATCGCCGGAAAGGTGAATGATTTCAAACTGTTGATGGAATCCCTTGACAGGAAGGAGATAGGAATAGCTTTCGAGAAAGGTGTCGCCGTCCTCACCCTTCGCAATCTGGCGAAAGTCGATGTGGAGTTCGTTCAGGATGTCAAAGGAGCCAAGCCATTGATCCGCAAGACGGTGAACAACCCCAGGAAAAGTTTTTATGTTCAAGACACTGTGAAGGTTGAACTTCCGAAATGCGATGACGGAGACTACATATTCACTGTAAGGAACGGGAAGGTGGTCTCAAAGGCCGAATGGGAAAAGAAGACCCTTTCCATCGCCGTGCGCAAGGACAGCGAGAAGCAGCGTTTCTTTGTCGCTGACTATCTGACCGGCGAGCCTGTGGAAAAGGTTGATCTTGAGCTACTTCGCTCAGGCAAGACCATTGCCGGGGCCAAGGATGTGGAACTTTGCAAGGACGGATTCACTCCTTTGCCTGAAGACATTGCTGGCAGTCTGAAGAACGGTGCGGCGAGCTGTCTGGTCGCGTCATACCGTGATCAGGACGGATTCCTCCACAAGACTGATGAACACTACATCTACGGGAACTCTGGTTATGTGTCGGATCAGAATGACGATCCGGGAACGTTCTGCGAGATATTCACGGACAAGTCGGCCTACAATCCGGGAGAGAAGGTGGAGTTCAAGGCCGTCCTTTACAAAGGAGACATGGGCAAGAGTCTGCATACCTTGGAGGCCGGTGTCAAAGTGAAGGCCGAACTCGTCAATGCTGAGGACAAGACAGTCGGGAACAAAGAATTGACTACCAATGAATATGGCTCTGTGGCTGGCTCGTTTGACATCCCTTCCGGAGGCAGGAACGGTCATTTTCAGGTGTGGGTCACCGGCGATGGCGTGAACTCGTCGAAAGGAATCGTCGTGGATGAGTTCATCCTTCCGACCTACGACCTTGCCTTTGACAAGACCGACAGGCTTTTCATTGCCGGCGACACCGTTGAGGTGACCGGCAAGGTGTCCAGTTTCAGCGGACATCCGCTGTCTGCCGCATCAGTGACCTATTCTGTTGGCCGGCACGGGAGAACTTTCGCCTCGGGAAAACTGCTTTTGGATGCGGACGGTTCGTTCACGGTACGCTTCGGAACTGATGACAATGATGGCCTCGCCTTCTATGGCGTGACCGTCAAGGTGACGGATGCGACAGGGGAGACAAAGGAATTCTCCAGGATGGTCTCGGCTCTGAAATATTTCAACCTTGCTGTTGATGTGACAAATGCGTCCAAGGGTGACATCAATCCTTCGGATGGCGCATGGCGCGGCACTCCATTTATGGTTTCCGGAGATAAGGCCATTGTGTCGTTCGGAGTCAAGGATTCGAGAGGCTGTAAGGTTAACTCTCCTGTTGAAGTAAGGTATTTATTGTCAGATGATTCTGGCAAGAATTTGGCTTCTGGCGAGACGTTCTCCGGCAAGACGGAGGAACTCGCGCTTCAGGCGGCCGGAATGTACCTGCTTGAGGTTAATGCTGAAATCGTCAGGGAAGACGGCCGTAAGGTGACTACCCAGACAAAGTTGATGATACTTCGTGTGGATGATTCGGCTACCGTACTTGATGCTAAGGTCAAGAACATATTTAAGTTGGTGGGCGGCTGCGCTGACGGCATCTTGAAAACCGGTGAGGACGTCAAGGTTCAGTTCGGTGTCGGGGAAGGCCCTGTCTGGGCTGTTGTGGAGCTGTTCGGGGACAAGCGTCAGCTGCTTGAGCACAAGATGATTCATCTTGACGGCAAGGTGGGAGAAAAGGGCTCTTTGACGGAAATTGTATATGATTATAAGGAGGAATATCCTGACGCCGTCCGGTTGATGGTATTCTATTTCCGGGACGGGTCGAGACGCATGTTCAACCAGGAGTTCAGGCGTGAGCGCAAGACTCTTGAACTGCCGCTGGCATTCTCTTCGTTCACGGACAAGGCTTTGCCTGGTACGGAATATTCATTGGCTTTGAAGTCTGTCCCTGGCGTTGAGGCTGTGGCGACCGTGTTTGACAAGAGCTCGGAACTGATCTCGGCCAATGATTGGACCACTGTGCGTTTGGTCTGGTCGGGGGCGGAGAATGTTTACATTTCAAATTCCACGGGTGGAGTACGTGGCCGGATGACTTATGATGATGACATGGTTGTCGGTTACGGCTCTTTCTCCCGGAATAGCGTGAGGGTTCGTGGTCTTGGCAGAAGAAGTCCTGCAGTGATGATGGATTCGGTGGCTGACGGCGAGAGCGATGTCCTTCTCGAATCTGCGGCAATGCCGTACGAGATGTCAAAGAGCGCGTCTGTCGAGGATTCCGGGACGAGGGACGAAGAGACCGGGATTCAGGACGTTGCCGTTCGCTCGGACTTTGCATCCTCTTTGGCTTTCGAGCCGTTCCTGCACCCGGACGCCGACGGGAACATATTCCTGAAATTCAGGACTTCTGACAAGCTTTCGACTTTTGTGGTGCAGGTTTGGGCGCACGACAAACAGATGAGGAACGCCTCCGTCCGCCGTGAGATGGTCGTGACGGTTCCGGTCAAGGTTTCGGTGGCCGAGCCTAAATATCTTTATAAAGGTGACAGGTTTGTGCTGCACGCCACTGTGTCAAATGGTTCCGACAAGAGTGTGACCGGAGTTACGTCTTTGCAGACATATTCATCGAAGGATCATGAGGGGATGAAGCCGTTCGCTTCGTCATCGAAGAAAGTGACGGTTCCGGCTGGCAGTTCAGTTGAAGTCGCCTTTGATGTCAACCCTAAGGAATATGATGAGCTTGGACTGAAATTGGTCTTCGCTGACAACGCCAAAACGTTCTCGGACGGGGTGTTTGTCAGCCTGCCGGTTCACGAGGCGAAGCAGACTTTGACAGAGTCCCATTCCGCCGTGCTTCTTGCCGGGGCGGACAAGGCCGCTTTGATCAAACGTCTCGAATCAGAGTTTACCGGCACTACATCCAAAGGTGCTGAGGTTAAGGAAATTGACATCCGCCAGATGGTTCTGGACGCGGTGCCGTCCAAGATTGAGCCTAAGGGTAAGGATGTTCTGTCTTTGACGGAGGCACTGTATGTCCGTAAGGTCGCTGCCTCTCTTGGCACTGACGTTGAGTCAGAGATGTCGGACGCGGTTCTCGTGGAGAAGATCAAGGCGTGTCTGAACGCTGACGGAGGCTTTGGTTGGTTCGAGGGTATGCGCTCCTCTCCGGTCGTGACCGCTGTCGTGCTTGAGCGTCTTGCAAAGATGCGTGATGCAGGCTTTGATTTTGGTGGAATTGATTTGAGGGGTTCTGTCAAGTGGCTGGACCGTAATCAGTTCCTGCGTGGGAATGCGCTCCCTCGCTGGTGCGGCTGGCTGTCAATGGAGCAGTATGCCTACGTCCGCTCGCTGTACTCGTCCATGCCGTTTGATGTCTCTCTTCAGACCAAGAACGACAAGTCTGAATACGCCGGTAATTTCAAGGAGTTCAAGAAATCGGTGAAAGACTATCTTGTGCCTTCCGCGAAAGATGGTCGTGGGCTGAACGGGCAGATTCTTGCCAAGGCTCGCAGAATCAAGACTTTGGCTAATCTGACAGGCAATGATGGCGGTTTGTTGTTGGCTTCCTCATGGGGGCTGAAACTCTCCGCGGAATCGAAGATGAACCAGTCGATGGCCGCTGATGTCCAGTCGCTTCTTGAATATGCCGTACAGCATCCGGACGGTGGTTGGTACTATCCTAACGCAGTGATGCCGTTCAGAGGCTTGCTGGAGAGCGAGGCCTATGCGCATTCGATGCTTTGTGACTTGCTGTCAAGTGAATATGTGGAGGCCGCCCTTCGACACTTCGGCAAGCTCAGTGCAGTGCAGGCTCGTGGATCGGCGAATTCGGTCACTGAGCCTGTCGAAGTTACCGCTAAACAGATCGCCGACGGCATACGTCTTTGGCTGATGCTTCAGAAAGAGACTCAGAAATGGGGTGGGGATCCCGCTTTCGTGGATGCCCTCAACTCCGTGCTGACCGGCCCGGCTGACATCCTTGCGACGAGGGTCGTGAGCCTGACAAAGACATATTCAGTACCTTTCTCAAAGGTGAAGGCCGCAGGAAACGGCTTCACGGTCGAGCGCCATTTCTACAAAGAGGTAAAGGGCGAGAACGGGAAGAAGAACCGCCTGGAGATATTCCCGGGAATGAAACTCAGTGTCGGCGACAAGGTGACCGCTGAGTACCGGATCTGGAATCAGGAGAACCGTAGTTTCGTGAAGTTGACCGCTCCCCGTGAGGCCTCTTTCCGTCCGTCAGACCAGCTTTCCGGAGCTTACGGCTGGTGGCTTCGTCCTCTTGCCGTGAACGGAGTCTGGTCAGTCACCCCTCAGGGCTACAGGGATGTCAAGACTGACCGCACGGAGTACTGGTTCGATGTCTATCCGGAGGAGAAAACAACTGTGACGGAGGACTTCTTCATAACCCAGGAGGGCATATTCACCGCTCCTGTCGTGACGATCGAGTCCCTCTATGCTCCTCATTACAGGGCGAATGATGCATATTCCGGTGAAGTTAAGACTGTAAAATAAACCTTTGCCGGGAGAAAGGCTTCCCGGCTGTTGACTAAAAGAGATAATCCGATGAGATCTTTGTTTCTTGGTTGTCTGGCGCTCTTGGCTATGGCCGGCTGTTCGGAACGAACGGATCCCACCCCAGAATTGCTACCTCTCCCTCAAGAGGTCGTGTGGTCGAAAGGTGCTTTCCAAAAATCTGAAGTAAGTTTGTCTGGAGACCCTTCAGTTGTGGGAATCGTAGGGGAGTGGCTTGACGGGGCCGGGATCAAACGCTCGGACACGGCCACCGGAAAAGTGAATGTCCGGCTGGTTGAGCGTATAGATCAAGCCGTTGTCAATCAGGAAGAAGCATATAATCTGACTGTCTCTCAGGAAGAGATAAGCATCGAGGCGGTCACGGAAAAAGGTGTCTATTGGGCTGTCCAGACATTGCGCCAGCTGACTGACAGGTCAACTCGTGAGGTCAGAATCCCTTGCTGTGAAATCATAGACTGGCCCGCGTTCGGAATCCGTGGCTTTATGCACGACACGGGACGCTCGTACATAAGCCTGGAGGAAATCAAGCGCGAGATAGAGATCCTTTCGCTCTATAAGATCAACACTTTCCATTGGCATCTGACTGAGAATCAGGCCTGGAGGCTTGAAAGCAAGATTTATCCGCAGCTTACCTCCCCTGAGAATATGACCCGTTACCCGGGATGCTGCTATACCCAGGAACAGGTCCGGGAGTTTCTCGATTTCTGCCGCAAGCATCATATTCTTGTGATTCCGGAGATAGATATGCCTGGTCACAGCGAGTCTTTCACCAGAACATTCGGGTGCGATATGCAAAGCCCGAAAGGCAAGGGCATCCTCAAGGAACTTCTTGCCGAGGCGTGCGACCTGTTTGCGGAAGAGCCTTATTTTCATATAGGTACGGATGAAGTCCATTTCAAGGATCCTGATTTCGTCCCGGAGATGGTGGCTTTGGTGCGCTCGAAGGGCAAGAAAGCGGTCTCTTGGAGTCCTGGTTGTGAATATGCTCCCGGAGAGATTGACATAGCTCAGATTTGGAGCTATATGGGCAAGGCCAAGCCTGGAATCCCGTCCATAGACAGCCGGTTCCGCTATGCGAATCATTTTGATCTGTTCGGAGACATTGTGGCTGTCTATAACAGCAGGATCTGCGATGCTGAATATGGCAGTGAGGATGTCCTGGGCACCATTATGGCCGTGTGGAATGACCATAAACTGCCGGATGAACGTAATATTCTGTTGCAGAACGCGTTTTTTCCATATATTCTGGCCATCGCCGAACGTTCGTGGATAGGTGGGGGAAGCGAGTATTTTGACGGCAACGGAGTCATCCTCCCCGATGAATCAAGTGATGTCTTTAAGAAATTCGCTGATTTCGAGCGTCGTATGCTCTGGCATAAGGACAATTTCCTTAAAGGGGAGCCTTTCCCTTATGTGATGCAGACGAACGTTCATTGGGCGGTCACGGACGCTTTCCCTAATGAAGGCGATCTTTCCCGTTCCTTCCCGCCGGAGGACGGAATCTCCGACAGCTATTCTTTTGAAGGTAAGGAATATGGCGTGCACCGAGTCACCGGGGCAGGAATATACTTGCGCCACTTCTGGAGTTTATGGTATCCGTTCCCGGCTTTGTTCAAGGATCCGGTCGAGAACAGCACGGCTTATGCTTACACGTGGGTGTATTCACCAAAGGCTCAGGATGTCGGGATGTTGGTTGAGTTCCAAAACTATAGCCGTTCGGTGAACGATATGCCGCCGCCAGAGGGACGCTGGGACTATCGTGGAAGCCGGATCTGGCTGAATGATCAGGAATTGCTTCCGCCGGCGTGGACGAATTCCCCGGATGTGAGGAGCCCTGAGATTGACCAAGGTAACGAGAATTGTACCGCTCGTCCGCCGCTTCCTGTCCATCTGAACAAAGGATGGAACAAAGTGTTTATGAAATTACCTGTCGGAAAGTTTACGACTCCGGAGATCTGGCTGGTCAAGTGGGCGTTCACGGCTGTGTTTGTCACTCCGGACGGAAGCCGTGCGGTCGATGGACTGATCTATTCGCCGGACAAATCATAATAACTCATACAATATTCCTATGATGAAAAGAACCTTTTGGCTCATTGCCTTGTCGTTGCTGTCGTTGACATTGTCGGCATCAGATTCGTTGAGGATCCATAATCCTCAGATTCCCATCCTGTTGGATCGCATGGACAATGTCCTGTTCCAGATCCGTGTCCCTGACGCTGTGCAGGGGGATGCGCTCGAATCCTTGACCGTGGAGTTCGGACCGGACACTGATCTGAAATCCATGGCCGGGCTGCGTCTTTTCTATTCCGGAACAGAGGCAGTGCGGCGTCAAGGGCTGCGTTTCAGCCCGGTGGAATATATCTCTGCCCATAATGTGTGGAACACACGTTCCGCCAATCCGTCATATTCAGTGATGCAGGAGCAGGTCTCGAAGATCGGACGCAAGGTGGTTCTTCATTCCCGCCAGCCTATGGTCGGTGGCATCAATTATTATTGGGTCAGCGTCCGGATGAATCCCGATGCGTCTTTGCTGACAGAGTTGCGCGCGAGGGTGTCTGAGGTTGTGGTTAACGGGAAGAAAATCCCTGTGGCCTGTGATTCGAGGGAGGTTGTCCGCAGGATGGGCTACGGCGTGCGCCACGCGGGTGACGACCATTCGATGGCTTACCGTATTCCGGGCTTGGTCACAACCAACTCGGGAAGCCTTATCGGAGTCTATGACGTTCGTTGGAACAGCAGCGTTGACCTTCAGGAACGCATCGACATCGGTGTGAGCCGAAGCACGGACAAGGGGCAGACCTGGGAACCGATGCGTGTTGCGATGACGTTCGGCGAAACGGGCGGTCTGCCTCACGCACAGAACGGTGTGGGAGACCCGTCTATCCTGGTGGATGAAAAGACAAATACGATCTGGATCGTTGCTGCCTGGACACATGGCATGGGGA
>OHHE01000090.1_pt1 | contig 19179 bp, 19 predicted proteins | sample 1567971 | NCBI WGS metagenome assembly OHHE01 (sample SAMEA3879508, study PRJEB24766) | human gut metagenome | biome: human-associated habitat; feature: feces | place: USA | collected 1985/1987 | reverse complement strand
TATTCCAGTTCCACATACTTGAGCATTTCGTCCACGTCCAACCACTCGATGCGCTTAAAGTCGAACAGGTCAGGAGACACCATCTTGATGGAGTCGCCATAGATGTCGATAAGTTTCATGGCATAGTCACGATACACCATTCCCATATCGCTGCGCAAGGAAGTAAAGTCCTCGATGTTTCCTCTGACACTATCCTCAGCATAATGATACGCCTCCACCATCTTGGTGTATTTGTCGAACATCGTAGAAGCCTTGCTTCTGACGTCCTTCACGCCGTTCGTGCCCATAACGATATCAGCCAGCTTCGACGTTCCCTTCGCAAGAACCAGATTGAGGTTCTGCTCCACCTCCTCTTTCAGTTTGTCCAAAGCCGAAGAAGACAAGGTCAGCTCAGCTTCTGCTATCTTCAAAGCCATCTCCTTGTTGCCCTGCTCCAAGCTGTCGTTCAACTTATACTCAGCCACAAGCGTGGTGCGTGAGTTGTTCGACACAAAGGCGATGGAGATATTGCCATCGTTATGAAAAAATCTGTAGGCGTCGAACACCAGTTTACTCACCTCCGAAGAGTCGGAAGCGACACCATACTTCTTCAGTTCGTAAGCTAAGTCTGCACGCAGATACGTCTTGTCCTCCTTGCAAAGATTATCCGCAATAGTCTTAATCGCCTGATAAACAGTCTGTTTGTTATTTATCTCACCCATAACATTTATTGTTTTTAGTTCTCTGAATGATTGTCTAAAGTTTCAATGCGTCAAAGGTATATGTTATTTGGGACATGTACAAGTCCATAGTGGTTCACGGATTAACATTTGGCTATAACAGAGCCACATCAGCCTCTATGTGCTCTGGAGTGAAGCATATCTCGTTTATCTGATTACACAAAAACACGCCTAATTTGCTATGTATAAATATTTCAAAAATTGTGCCACGTCGTCTAAGTTCTACCGACAACAATAAAATCTTTATAAATCCTCACAAAAGTTTGGAAGATTTCGATTTAAAGCGTATCTTCGCAGATATAAGGCATAAACAAGACAAAATAGGAGAAGGAGAGATATGACAGTCAACAGATATAGAAGATTGCCCGTAGGCATCCAGTCGTTCAAAGTAATCAGAGAGGAAAACTATCTCTACGTTGACAAGAGCGACATCGTATGGAACATGGTCAACTTGGGAGATAAGTATAACTACTTGAGCCGCCCACGTCGATTCGGCAAGTCTGTACTTGTCGATACGCTGGAGTCGTACCTTGAAGGAAGAAAAGACCTGTTTGAAGGACTGAAGATTATGCAAATGGAGAAAGAATGGAAGCAATATCCAGTCATCCGTCTTGACATGAGCCGTGGAGGAGCCAACGAAGCCACTCTGCGCTCTTACCTGAACCTGCGCTTTAAGGATTACGAGGAAAAGTATAACATTACTCCCGACCCTACTGCCATGCTTGCCGACCGCTTTCATGCAATTATAGCCACTGCCTATAAGCAAAGCGGACTGAGAGTGGCAGTCCTCATAGACGAATACGACTCCCCCCTGCAACATTCATGGAAAACTCCCGAACATGAAAAATGCACGGGGGTATATCGTGAAGTTTTTGCCATACTAAAAGCAGACGACGAATACGAACAGTTCATCTTCATCACGGGCATCACTAAGTTCACCCAAATATCCCTCTTCTCCATCCTCAACAATCTGTCCAACATCAGCTTTATGCCTGAATATGCTGCCATCTGCGGCATTACAGAAGAGGAGATAAAAGAGAACTTTATGCCTGAGCTCAAACAGATGAGCGAAGCAAACAACTGGTCTATACAGGAGACTCATGACCGACTGAAAGCATATTACGACGGCTATCACTTCAGTCGTCGCAACATGGTGGATGTTTACAATCCCTACAGCCTCGTCAATGCGTTGAAATCTAAAGAAATCATCAACTTCTGGGCTTCTTCCGGAGCAACATCACTACTCCCAAAGTTTGTTGACAATGCAGAACTTCGTCTCAGCAAATTTGAGAATTGTTCTGTAATGCGCAACACCCTGGAACTGTCTGATGTATCAGGAGGCGGTGCCGAACTGTTCCTATATCAGTCTGGCTACCTCACTATAAAAGAAAGCGACGAATTTGGCTACATCTTAGGGTTCCCGAATGAGGAAGTAAAGCAAGCATTATACGAAACCGTACTGCCTGCTCTTGCTATGCGCTCTGAAAACGAAATACAGTCGCTACAAGCTGGTCTTTACAGAGAATTGGGCACAGGTCAGATAGACGAAGCTATGAATTCATTAAAAGCCCTCATCGCCGATGTTCCATACAGCAACAAGAAACTTGCATCTATGGATATGGAGGAACGCTACCGCCTCATCATCAGTACCATCCTTAATGCCATCGGCTTGAGTGTTGAGGTGGAGCACATGATGGCAACAGGCAGAATAGACATGACGGTGAAGACCTCACGCTACATCTATGTCATCGAACTGAAACTGCGTAACAACGGTGGCAAGGAAGCTGCCACAGAGCAAATTCTCAACCGTCAATATATGGAACCCTTCAAGGCAGACAAGCGCAAAGTAATAGGATTGGGCATCGAACTTGACGAAGAAGGAAAGGGTCTCTTGGATTGGACGAGAGTGGAATCTTTTAGTGAGTAATCAATTGGGGTCAAAGGAGTCTCCCACAGATTCCGCTGATGCACACGGATATTGGGTGCGCAGAAGAACACGAGATTTGTTGAAGACCCACTGACAGAAAGGAAGTAATATCTCGGATTACACGAATGCAGGACATAAATATCTGCGTAATCTGTGGGAGATTACCTCTCAAGCAGCATATGAATGTTCTCCCGCAGATTTCACAGCAGATATTCACAGATGTTCTTGAGTAACTAAAAATCTGTGTGAATCTGCGTAATCTGTGGGAGATTACCTCTCAAGCAGCATCGTTGCTCATACGAGAAATTCTTTCGTCACTCGATACCAATAATCCCATGAATAGCCTACGGAGGGATGGTTCACTGCCATTGCCTTTACCCGCTTGCCATTGCTCAAGACATACCAGCCGGTAGCCACATGATAGCCGTCCACTACGATGTCGTCACCGTTCTGCCAGTGTTCACCGGGCATTTTGTCCCAGAGTCGGTTGCCCCAGGCAATGACATATTCCGGCTGATACTTGTTGAGCACTTCAAAGAAAGCCTCACCTGCCTGACGGTATTGTGCAGACGTTCCTGCCTCACGAGGTCCTCCCATCGCCACTTGCAGATAATTGAAGAACACCACAGAATTCCAAATCTTCAGCCTCAGCGCTTGGTCGGTCTCCTCCCCTACCAGTGAACGCTCAAACTTCACGAACGTCCTCATCCAGTTCTGCCGCTCCGTGCCCTCATCAAGATAATCTCTGAGGACGCCCTGCGTAAAGCCCATACACTCCCTATGCAGACGGCAGTCGCCACAGTCCGCACATCCCTCATCACAGTAATGGCTCTCGCCCAATACCATGATTCGCTTACCGAATATGCCTCCGTCGGCATAATCCTTGCCGACGAAAGGCTGAAAGAAAATGTTGTTTGCCATATACTCAATAGTCGTTAGAGATTCATTTCTCCTCTCTGCTTTTCCATATTCTTCGATAGACATATTTGTTCAAGCCTAAAAAGCCTGGTGGATAGGTATGCCATCCACCACACTTAGGGCACTTCACTGGAGCTGTATAGGCTGTTGCCATCCACTCGCAATCCATCCCCTCGTATTTATGTCCGCAATCATCGCAGACAAAAGTGCATACTCCTCTAAGCATAAGCGATAGGATTTGTTAGGTAAATAATGTTCTGAATAGGTGGAAATCAATACTAAAAGATTGAACTATAACAATGATTAGCAAAGATAACTATAGGATTTGCTTATACCATATTAGATACTATAGATGCCACTTTCAATCATAGTATTATTTTACCGAAATAATAACTCGACGATACTCACTTTTATCAGTATATTTAAATTCACCGAAGCGAGATTTGCCATACCATTTCATCTCTATATTTTGCTCAGGTATACCTGCACTTATCAAGATGTTTTTAACTACTTCTGCACGTGCTTCTGAAAGTTTGTTGTTAAGAGTTTCACCTCCCAAATCACAAGTAAAGCCTTCTACAAGCAGCTTTGCCTTTTTATTAGTTTTAGCAAATGTTGCAGCAAACTCTTTAACCAACGCTTCGCCATCGCCTACGAAATAGTTTGTGTTAATTCCAAAAAGAGGACTGACAGATGGTACAACCAACTTTCCAGACTTATCCTTATTTGACGTTTCTATGTTCTGGGACAAAACATGCTTGAAACTGCTTAAGTTGGAAATAGGAGCCTGTGCCGAAACCGTATTACTTGCAGCTGTTTTTGATGCAAGGTTAATTTTTACATTATTCGAATCAACAGACAATTCCATTGAATCCTTAATCTCGCCGACACCATTAAAGCCGGCGCCTGTCTTCGACTGCTTATTGGTCAACAAGAACGCAGCAGCAATAGCCACTACTGCTAAACCACACAAACCACCTAAAACCAATGTGCGTTTCTTTTTCTTAAGACAATCATTACAGATAAACCCACTGGTTTTTTTTACTCCCTCTGTAGACGCCACTTTCTTGTGACATTTTGAACACTCCACTAACTGAGTGTCACTCTTTGATTTGTTTTCTTCCATTGAAAAAAATTATTTTAATATTAAAACCATGATTTTGATTTAACGACACACTCCTTGAAACGCAATCCAGTATAAGAATACGCTTCTACAAAATCCTTAAACTCTTGACTGCAGAAAAACACAGAAGGCATATCCTCCACTTTAAATAATATCGGATAGACCCCAGGGAGAAAAACAGGATTACTTATCTCCATAATATCACCATTGGAGAACTTCACAACTTTAGATTTCTTTAAATTTATACAATTCTGCAATGTTTGGATATTAATAAAAGCAGTATAATCCTTATCACCGACCTTAAGATTATGAAATTTGAAAGACTGTGACAGTTCTTCTACTTTGCTTTTCAATCCTGTCTTACATCCTAATAGTTCAGACATGATAATAACGAAATCTGGTATTAATTCAGAATCCGTAGTTACCCAATCGTATTTAAATTTATCTATCAGTTCTGGTCTTTCTTGAGAGAACTCCATAGAGTCTGCACCATCAACAGATGCTCTGATATCTGCCAACGCAAACGTATAGTCAAAATCAATTTGATAAATATTCATAACTATTTAATTTTATCAATTTTAGTTGTTATACTACGAGCTGCATTAGAAATAACATCTGATGCTGCCTTATCCTTGAATATACTCCATGCAGAATGTACTTCATGAGAACCACTTCCTATAGCGATTTTTCCTTCATATATCTGCGATTTAATATTGTCAACTGTTTCTGCCAATACTTGCCGCATCTTATCAGGATCTTTTGCATATTTTTTCTGATACTTTTTACAAGTATTGACCAAAGCTGTCGCAACTTTTTGTTCATATTCAGTAGAATTAGGAGTGTGATTTGAGCCTTTCGCCAATGCTGTATATCCAACTTTTTTATTACTTCTTCCTAACCAAATACCATTACATGGATGATCTACACTACCAAAATATTTGACCCAAATACCCCTTGCATCTTTTCCCATTTTAGTGGTTGGATTAGAAGGTATTATGTGATGTGGTTCTATTTGCATTTTAGGCAACTTTAGCCAAACCTTATAAAGCCTATTTTTACTAAACCATTTAGCAGTACCACACAAATTCATGTTATGTTTCAAATTTGAAGAAGACCCTTGCGCAGACATCTTTAGTTTATCTTTCAAAGCAGGATTATCTTTTAATTGTTTCAAATACGAAGAATAAGATACTGTTTGATTCTTAAGGCGAGTAAACATGCGACCTATGGCAATCATTGGCTTTCCTGTAATTTTTCCTCTGACAAGCTTCTTTTCAACGCATCGAACACCTTTATTTATGGAAACTTCCAGACGTACAACTTTGCCTGTTACTTTGCCTCGAACAAACTTCAGAGAAGACTTTTTGAGAAGGAGTAAACCTGATTTCTTTAACAATTGTTTTGCAACAGGACTTCTCTTTATGTTCTTCACTCCAGTTTTCAAAAGCTTCAGGGTACCCTTAGCAACTTTTGGCACTAATATATCAGCTGCATTTAAAGCTAATTCTGTCTCTAATGTTTTAATAGCCTCGTCATTACTCTCACCCAAATAATCATTTTCAGCAATGTCCATAGAAGCAGACGCTATTGCCATACCAGCATCTGCCGCATTTATAGCCACATTTACGCCATGTGCCATTGCTGCAATTGGCACACCAAAGCCAGTTGATGCAGTTGCCACTTCTACTGCTGTAACAACTGCACTAACTCCATATAAACACGAATTGATGGTTTCTCTGTGCTTTTTATAAAGTTCGTTAGCTTGATGAGCGAACGACTTTTCTACTTTACTCAACTTAGCCTGACGTTTCTTGCCAGATATCCATGTACCTTCTTTTGTTGGCACTCCATTATGCAGAGGTCCTTCATACAAGTCTCCATTAGCAAATAATATGCTGGCCTCTTTAGGGAAACTTCCATCGGCAGGCCAAAACCCAGTAATAGCTACAGTTTCCTTCTTGTTGACAAGATACATCGTGCCATCGCCATATATCTTGCCATTTACGAATTCACCTTCATATCTATCACCATTCTTAAATTGGAATACACCTAAACCATTTATCTTGCCATTAACAAATTCACCCTCATAACGGTTTCCATTCGCATACGTATAACAGCCGATGCCATCTAACAGATTGTTGTGCAGCGTTCCCTCGTATTTGTCACCATTCTTAAAATATAGATGACCATCGCCATCCATCCAACCTTGATTCCATTGTCCATTATATACAAAGTTTAAATCTTTGTAATAGCCATTGCCATGCTGTAATCCTTTAGACCATTCGCCTTTATATACAGCATGCTCCTTGGTGTATTTGTATGTACCTGTGCCATGAAACATGTTATTGCTCCACTCACCGAAATAAGAATCGCCATTAGAAAACACCATGTCTCCATAACCATTTCTTTTTCCATCAAGCCAGCAACCAGAATAATACGAGCCATCAGACAAAGCCAAATTTCCCTCGCCAACAGGAACATTATCAACAAAAGAGCCCTCAAAAAATAATTGCGGAGTACGATAAATAACATCGCCACAAATTTTTCCTGACTTCCACTCACCATATATAGAATCTGAGCCATGCACATACAAGCCTTGTCCGTGCCATTTTCCTGCATGCCATTTTCCTACATAAAGCGACGAATTGGCATAGTTCATCTTGCCTAAACCATCAGGCTTGCCGTTTCTAACATAACCATAATAATGTCCTTCTGGGAGATATTTGTCTACTAAAGTTTGTATAAGTGTTCCGTTGTTCCATTCACCACTTTTAATAGACCCATCTTCTTTGTAAAGAGTACCCTCTCCCCAAAAAGCACCATCTTTCCAATTGCCATCATAAAAAAGTTTACCTTTTTTATAATATTTCAAATATCCGTTTGGCTTGCTTTCATGAAAGGAACCGATATATAATTCCGTTCCTTTATCAAGCACGCCAAAACCTTCCATCTTATCGTCTTCGATGCCACCAACAAAACGGCTGCCATCATCCATTGAAACTATATCTTCAATAGATGACGCTCCATAAAACATATTAAAATGTTGGGTCTGGGAGTTTCCTTCTGAATCAACACCAGATAATGTTCCCTTACCGTTCGCAACGCTATCAAAGCACTCTCCATTCCATGAAAAGGACATGGTCGTATCTGCAGATGACGCCCAAAATAGGGTTCCGTCTGTTGTTCGCACCCACTGAGAACCGAGAGACTCAGAACAAGCACTTACCATAATAATAACAACAACTATTGTTATGATGTTATATAGGAAAAGTCTTAATTGCTTCATTTGTCTTTTTATAATCTAAAAAACATCAACCATTAGTGACTTTAGAAGCTTCTTGAAATGCTTTATCCAAAGCTTCTTTTAAGCGTCCATTATCTTTAAAACCACTATATGATGGATGGTAAGAGTTTACAAATTGTATTCCTTCATTTTCCCAATTATAGCCATCATTGTTCGGTTTAAATTTTTGTTTCTTCAATTCTTTACCTAAATCGCATCCCCAAACAATAACCACATTTGGTTTTAGCCCGAGTTCATTTAGAATCTCTATATACTTTTTAAAAGAGTTAAAATCATCAGGTTGAAAATAATTTCCTGTTGATTTAGGCTGAAAATTTTGAGCATAATTGACGAAAGCAATGTGACTCCATAATTGGTTTCTATATTCTTTATAACATTTACCTTCAAAAAAATACTCTATACAAAATTCTGAGAATTTTTCAAACGAATTATTATCTCCCCAATCAGTATCTAAGAAATTGCATACTTCACCTAATGTTGTGCTTTTCAATTTTTCAAAAATCATTTTGCAATCATAGATTTTTTCATCAATTTCGTTACATAAAATCTCATAACTCTTACTATATTCTTCTTTTTTCATCCAAGCACAATAATCATTGTATCTCTTTGTATTTTCAGAAGTACAATCTAAAAAATAATCACATCCTAAATTACACTTATTCTGACAATTATAATTTGAGCAATCCTTATTATTGTAAGGATGTATACAAATATTTGAATGGTTACAATAATGCGACGCTCCAACAACCAGCACTTTACTTTCTTTCAATCCTTTATCATAGTTTTTACCAATCCAAGGGATAAAAAAGAAGCCATCTTCACTATTATTTTTTATAGCATTCGCTATCGCGTCTATGTTTGCAATTTTATCTATATTTTCCATGTTTATTATCTAAAAGTTTAGCCAACATTTATTAATATACGCTTCATTTTCTCCAAGTTGACGATGAACACACGTCCGATGCGCAGTAAATAAACAACTACTTATAGAGTCATTCATTGCTTCAAGCTACGCATTAGACAAATGTTTATTTCTTCTTCAAGAAAATGTTTATCAACTTATCAATAAAGCTCTCAGACTTTGGACAAGGATCTTCATAAATCTTGCCATATCGTCTTAGCTCATCCAATATTTTGCAGTCTTTTTTATCCATATTTGTTGTTTTATTCTCAGAATTAAATATCAAACGTGTATGGTTTTCTATAGCATTTTGCACGTTTACAGAAGCAAAAGCTACAATGTACTATTGCAATAACAGAAAACCTCTTCAATGCTTATTTAAATTTTCAATATTATTTATATTTCACTCGTATTTTAATTTTTTCATCAGATCCCAATGCAGTTTCAATTGTAATACCTTCTTCAATTGGGGCATTAAAATGGAATCCCTTCTTATTATCTAATATAATTTCCATTTCATCGACCCCCTTTTCTTTTCCAGCCTTAATGAGATCCTCAACCGTTTTTCCTTGCTTCTTCACGCTATCAGAATCAAATATCATCTTTCCTATTTTGAAAAGCATTCCTACTGGCGTTAGTTCAAAATACTTCTTCGCTATTTCCATTCCATCCTTTGTTGTCAAATCAAATGTTTCCATAACACATATTTTTAATCCAACTTTATAAATTCAAAATCATTAGGATTGCAGCATGCCTTCTTGTAGTCGAAGGCATAGAGGCGCATGTATGTCTCCTGCACTTCCTTGGCTCCATTGTAGAATGGGTTGGTGGTGTGCTGCAGGGTTGTCACTGTCACAACCATTTCTGGTGTGAGGACGGTGCCGTTTGTACGTTTGATACGTTTAGGTTTTACTTGGAATACCTTACTCATAGTAATTTGTTTATAGGTTCTTATTTTTCTTGTCATGCCGACTGTGGCATTTCCTGTCAAAGGGCAAAGATAGAGGAAAGTAGTGAGCTGTACAAGTCCATAATGGTTCATAAGCGAAAAAAGAATGGCGTGAATTCCTTCTCCCAACACTTTCTTGTAAGTAAGGCTCTGGTAAAACCCGTAGAAAAGAAAATATGAAAGAGGAATCCACACCATATGATGGTGCGGACTCGCTCAAACAAATTGTGTTCTTTCTACGTTTCAATTTACCAGATTTCAACTTACAGAACTATTTGCTTGTCCGTGTCCACAAGAATATCTTGCTTCTGCTTTACAACGACTTCAAGCGAGGACTTTCACCTGCTCTGTCGCATAGCGACTACAAAAGTGGGAAAAATCCGGTTAACTGCCAAACTTTTCGGAAGAAATCTTGCGGACAGCTCTCACTTTTTACCGTTCCTTGACAGAAAGACATGTTGTTTTGACAGGAAGACAAGAAGACAGGTTGTTGGACATGTACTTCATGTCTTCTTGTCTAAAAATACATGTGCTTCATGTCTTCATGTCTAAAATACATGTCTTCTTGTCCTTCATGCAAATATTGTCTAAACGGTAAAAAGCTGTTACAAAATAAAAATCAATTATAGAGAATCGAAAAGCTGTTTTTATGGTATTCTGCTGAGCAAACAGCACCAATGCTTAACGATATTGCCACTTTTACAGTCCAATATTGCCACTATTAGAGTGTAAAAGTGGCGCTATTGCATGGTAATAGTGGAACTATTGGAGTGTAAAAGTGGCGCTATTGCAACACAAATCGGCTTATTGCTGCTTCTTTTTTTTTGCACACTTTCCTCACAAACCTTCTAATCCACTGTGTATAAACCGTTTATCCTTGCACGCTCAAAACTCAAGAATTTCGCACCAAAGATTTCTTCGTGCGTTCAACTCATAGTATTGAGCATCAGAAATGCAAATATCGTCTTCGGCGGACCCGCCGAAGAATTAGGAATTTTGATTTTTGAATTCTTGCTTAGGCAAGCGGCAAAGCCGAGCGAGGAGTTATTCTCGGCTTCGCCTGCGATTTTGAATTATTCAGTTGTGAATTGTTAGGGTAAACTGTTAATTTCATTCAACATCGCATCGGCTCGTGCGAAAAAATGTAGATGTAAGACCAGGAATGGATGGAGAACAGACCTTTGTATGCTGTTGGCGATTGGGTGTAGATTAAGAATCCTAACGAAAAGTTTGGAGGTTTTCGATTTTAAGCGTATCTTCGCAGATAGAAGGTATAAATAAGACAAAAGGAGAACGAGATATATGGCAGACATCAACACAAGAAGATTACCAGTAGGCATTCAGTCGTTCAAGGTGATCAGGGAAGAAAACTATCTGTACGTTGACAAGAGCGACATTGTGTGGAATCTGGTCAACTTAGGACAGAAGTATAATTATCTGAGTCGTCCCCGACGATTCGGCAAGTCTGTGCTGGTTGATACGTTGGAGGCGTACCTTCAAGGAAGGAAGGATCTGTTCGAGGGGCTGAAGATAATGGAGATGGAGAAAGAATGGAAGCAATATCCCGTCGTCCGTCTTGACATGAGTCTGGCAGGCTCCACAGCAAAAGCCATCCAATCCTATCTTAGCGATGCGTTCTCGGAATATGAGTCGACATACGGCATCACCCCATTACCGACAGCTTCGCTTGCTGTAAGATTCAAAAACATTGTCACTACGGCATTTAAGAAGACTGGCAATAAAGTGGCAATTCTTATAGACGAGTATGATTCTCCACTTCAACACTCATGGATGACAGCCGAACATAATGATTGCACGGACGTTTATCGTAATGTATTCGCTGTACTGAAGGCTTGCGACGAATTCGAAAAATTTGTCTTTATCACGGGCATCACCAAGTTTACCCAAATATCTCTCTTCTCTGTCCTCAACAATCTGTCGAACATCAGCTTCACACCTGAAAACGCAGCCATCTGTGGCATTACGGAGGAGGAGATGAAAGAAAACTTCATGCCTGAAATCAAGAAGATGAGCGAAGCGAACAACTGGTCTGTAGAAGAGACTCACGACCGACTAAAAGCATATTACGACGGATATCATTTCTGCCGTCATAACATGGTGGATGTGTACAACCCGTACAGCCTCGTAAATGCGTTGAATTCAAAAGAAATAATTAATTTCTGGGCATCTTCCGGCGCAACATCGCTTCTCCCAAAGTTTGTAGACAATGCAGAATTGCGTATGAAGAACTTCGAAAATTGCCGAATAATGCGAAATACTCTCGAAATGTCTGACGTGTCTGGTGGCGGAGCCGAATTGTTCCTATATCAGTCGGGCTATCTCACAATAAAGGACAGCGATGAGTTTGGTTACATCTTAGGGTTCCCAAATGAAGAGGTAAAGCAAGCGCTCTACGAAATGGTGCTCCCTGCTCTGACCATGCGAGAAAGAAGTGACATCCAGTCCATACAAGCCAATCTGTATGCACAGTTAGGCACAGGTCAAATAGGCGATGCAATGAAGTCGTTGAAAGCCCTTATCGCGGACGTTCCTTACAGCAACAAGAAGCTTGCATCTATGGATATGGAGGAGCGTTACCGCCTCATCATCAGTACCATTATGAATGCCATCGGCTTGAGTGTAGAGGTTGAAAAGATGATCTCAACAGGCAGAATTGATATGACGGTGAAGACTTCACGCTACATCTATGTCATCGAACTGAAACTGCGAAATAACGGTGGCAAGGAAGCTGCAACCGAGCAAATCCTCAACCGCCAATACATGGAACCTTTCAAGGCTGACAAGCGCAAAGTAATTGGACTGGGCATTGAACTTGACGAAGAAGGAAAAGGTCTCTTGGATTGGAAGCGCACGGAATCTTTTAGTGAGTAGTGGGTAGTGAGTAGTGATTAATTGATTACGGATTCGTCTGATTTTACTGAGGCTGCGCCATTGAGGAAGAAAAAAATCAGAATGATCAGATAAATCCGTAATCAAAAGAAAAAAATTTAACTAATGCCGGGGAGTGTCAACCATCTTCGTTCACTATGCTCCTCTTTCCATTCCTCGAACTCCTTCTCCGAAAGCTTTCCTTTGGCAGGATATGTTTTGTTGAGTTTAATCTCCATATCCGTCAGCTTCTCCTTGCGGTAATCCTTCAACGTATCGTTCTGTATCAGACGGTCAGTTTTATCCCAGAATATGAAAGCCTTGCTTTTTAATTCGTCCGCATCATGTCCGTCAGCATCTGCTGCTCCGTCATATTCTCCGACATACGCCAAAGCATCCGCTTTTCCCCGTATTCTATCTTGAAGGCTTCCTGCTTCTGTCGCCGATAACCATTCCCACCGAAGAAGAAATTATAGGCAAACATCATAAACAGCAGTCCAAATAATCCCAACATCACTTCCCATACTCTCCACCTGCGAGGCTTCTCCGTGACATTCTTCTTGAAATCTTGTCGATTGTTCGTAAGCATCTGAAACACAGCATCGTTTTAGTGAGGGAATAGGCACAAGAAACAAACAGGAAACAATAATTTCAGAAACTCCAAAACGAAAACATCTGCTTAACAAATCTTAACGTGGAAAACAACGGCAATTTTCCGATTTTGTCATTTGTGGATGTCGGTGTTTGGAATATTAGTCCCCATACAAATCTCTATTTGATATTGTGAAGCACACAGAAAACAGCAATAATGTGCTATGCAGAATGAACATAGTAAGTCATGCGCTTACTTTGAGATATAAAACATTACTTTAATTGGAAAATATTTTCTAATTTAGAAAATTATTTCGATTTTATTCGTATCTTTGCAGCAAAATTTTGAAGTATGGAACAAAAGAATTTAAATAGGCTAAGGGTGATTATTGCCGAAAAGAACCTAACCAACAAGTGGCTATCAGAGCAACTTGGTGTTGGTCAAGCAACTATATCAAAGTGGGTACAAAACAATGCCCAGCCAAATCTTGAAATGCTTATCAAAATTTCAAAACTATTGAATGTTGACATCAATGAATTGATTCGACCAGAAGAAGTTACCCTTGACTAAAAAGCTGAATTGTGCATAATAATATTCTTAACAATAATATATAATGAATCATACTATATATTTCAATGCGGCTCAAAATATGAGCCAAATAAAAGATAAATCAGTAGATTTAGTTGTTACATCACCTCCATATCCAATGATTGAGATGTGGGATGATATTATGTCTAATCAGAATCAGGACATTCGTTCTGCTTTTGATAATAATAAACCGCGAGAGGCATTTGAATTGATGCACCAAGAACTTGATAAGGTATGGAAAGAATGCTGGAGAGTTTTGAAGGACGGTTCTTTCTTGTGCATTAACATTGGTGATGCAACAAGGACTATCAACGGTGAGTTTGCTTTGTATAACAACAACACCCGAATTATACAGGCTTGCGAGAAATTAGGTTTTATAAACTTGCCTAATATTTTGTGGAGAAAAGCCACTAATGCTCCAAACAAATTTATGGGTAGCGGAATGTTACCATGTGGGGCTTATGTGACGTTAGAGCATGAATGGATTTTAATATTCCGAAAAGGAGGCAAGAGAGTATATAAAACCGCAGAAGCTAAAGAATCAAGGAGGGACAGCTCTTTCTTCTGGGAGGAACGCAATGTGTGGTTTTCTGATGTTTGGGAAATTAAAGGTGTAAAACAGAATATAAACAAAGCACCTTCAAGAGAAAGAAATGCATCTTATCCGTTGGAGATTCCCTATCGGCTAATTAACATGTATTCTCAGAAAGGTGATGTTGTTCTTGACCCCTTTATGGGATTAGGCACTACAGCTATAGCTGCTATAATAAACGAACGCAACAGCGTAGGTTATGAGATAGACCCACTGTTAAAGCCTCTTCTTAAAGACATACTTAACTCTACTGACATCAGCCAAGCCAACGTTTTTCTTTATAACAGATATAAAAAACATCTTGATTTTGTTGAGGAACGTATAAAACAGAAGAAGGAGGTTAAGTATGGTAATGAAAAGCTAAATTGCAAAGTGATGACAGGTCAGGAAACTAACTTGGCTTTCCACTATCTTAAGAGCATTACCCTTCAAAAAGATAACGATGAACTAAGCTTTGAAACATCATACTTCCTTGACAGAAAGATAGAAGATATGCCGCCGACCGAACAAGGCTCACTATTCTTTTCGGAATAGCATATTTATTTCCACCATGAGATTAGTTTCCTCATGGTGGAAATAATTTATCTATCAATGCATGGGAGATTTGACTTAAATTATAATGCTATTAATCAATTCATTCCAATCCTTATCACTGAAACTATTGTATTCTTCTTCATCGCCATAATATTCTTTTACTAAGTCCCAGTCTTTTAGCTGATTTATAACATTAAGATATTCTGTTAGGGGATAATCCTTAAAGAATCTTTCAATTGTATTAGTCGAGAAATCTATGGTCTTCTTCCATATAGCCACCGTCTGACTCCATGTATGTACCACCTATTTTAATATCAATCGTTGACAGATATTTTGCAAGTTCGTAAGTAAGAGGTATATTCTTTCTGTTTCGATATATATCCCATTGCGTTTTAACCCTATAATAGTAATAGTTTGTGTCTGGTGTTCTTCGCATTGTGAGAAATTTATTCTCAATTATTTCAGACCATTCTTCAATGTTGTTTTGAATTCTTTCAATTGTAAATTCAGGAGTTAACTCATCATAAGGATATGGATGAGGATTACAAACTATCTCCAAGAAGTCTTTAATGTCTTTTACATATGGTTCTGCAACTTCTCTAATATTTGGAATAGCCAAAAATAATCTAAAGAGTTCAGGTCTGTATTCACCTATAAGTGTTTCTCAATTATCTTTCCTATATCGAATATGGGGAATCCTGCATTTATCAAGGTACTGAAGCTATAATCTTTAATATTATAATTCAACCGTATTTGCGAGAAAGCTTTATCCCATCTATCTGCATTTATCCTTCGAACGCCATCATTATAAGTATGATAGACTTGATAGTTGTTTTCAGCTGGTAATTTAGGATAAGTGTCAGCATCCACTTCGTTCTGTTCAATGATGTAGAGACCATCATCTTTCCTTTCTACAATACCTTTATGAATGAACCATCCTATTATTGTAGGATGATTCTTAATCATTAAATTGTATAGCTTCTTATCTTTATTCATAGGACAAACTCAAAAATATTCAGTCACAAATATAACAAATAGGCAGTACTATTCTGTGTCTATAATATAGATCTGATTTGAGAAAGCACCTCTTGGTTCAGAATTTCGCCTTTGCTTGTGGATATAACGGTCAGCACAGATGCACCATATTTTGCTTTGTAAGCAGCATACTTATTGACGTTTGCTTGTCTTGCTTTCACAATGTAAGGGGCATTTTGTAAATAGGATTTAGGTTTAATTTGTATGGCACAAACGAGTTTTCGTCCTTGTAAACCTGAAAGTCCACGGCATAAGTGTGATCCATTTCGCCCTCTGCTTTAACAAACTTCAAGTTAGGGAACATCCTCTGCAATGTAGCTACAGTGTTATTTTCACGGAGAATGATACCATTCCATGTTTCACAAATGACTCTAAAGCGGACACATTCAATACACTCCTCTAAAGTCAGCCCATATCCGTTATTTTTTACAGCTTCATACAGAATCTTTCCTTTTGCGGCAAAATCCTCTTTTGTGCGACCTCTCTGGGTGTTTACATTCTTAATGTCCCAACTTAGAGCATAGTAATTTGCCTTGTTGTAGGGAACGGTAACATCATTGAAATACTCCAATGTGTGACCTAATCTCGCTGCATTCTGCTCAATGTACTTGTTTCTATTTTCACCACTGGCATAATACGTCTGCTCCCATTCCTCTTTGTTTTTCCAGTTTGCAGCTTCTATCAATGTTGAAACATACCCCACAGACCAAGGGTCATTCAGCATAAGTTCATTCCATTTTGCATTAGTTGAACGGAACTTCTCTTTGTCAATACCTAATACAAATTCATCCATGGCTACACTATTTCAAATTCATTAAACTCAATATTGAGACCGTCTTTCTTCTTCTCGTAGTATATAATGGGGACATCTATAACTTCATTAAGATGGTTCTCCATTTTGTAAGTCGCAGATTTAATTTGAACAGGAGTGTTGCCAATATATCCGTCAATTCCTTTCGCTTCTTCCTCCTTATTTGCTAAGCGCCAAGACTTTCCTAATTTTCCAGCAATAAAGGAGATGATAGCCTGCTGAACCCTAAGTCCGCAAAATGTTTTCGTATAGACCAAATCCTTAACCCATTCCCTGATAAGGTCTTTATCTATAAGCATCATTGCCTCCTTTTGCTTCACAAACTGGTCGTATATTTTTTCAGTTGCAGCTTCTACTGCATTCGGCTGACGTTCATTATACCACTCAATCCATTCTTCCAGAGTCTGCCCATCGAATTCTTGAATCAACTCAGACATTTGTCCTACAACTTTTGGTCTCGTACCCTGAGCCGTCTGGTTGATTTGGTTGATAAGCATGGTTGTGTACTTTGGAAATGGATACATGGAAGCATTGGATAACTGCTCCACCTCACTGTTCTTGATTTTAATTTTCTTCAGCATATCGGATGTTTTATAATTTCAAACTGAAGGCAAAAAGCCCCCTTTTCGTTTAAGAAAAGAGGGCGCGGAGGGGATTATTGGTATCAAGGCCTTGCACAGCCACTTTAGGCAACAATCTTTATATCCACGCCCTCATTTGGCGTGAATATCCGAGAGTTGGCCGACCTAAAGATATGTTGAAGTGCAAGTTCAGATACTCAGTCGAATCCAGAATATACGATGTTTAATCTTTCTTTATTCTATATGTTACTATTTAAGAGTTTATAATGTTATTTGTCAAACGCAGCGCATTTGCGCTACAAAGATAACGATTTTTTTCAGAAAGCGAAAATTTGCCATAGAAATACATAAGATTAATATCACACAATAGCGAAAATCGTCATGTTGGCCTTTCAAAATGTCCAACTTACTATGTCAACGAAAGATAAAGCACAATCCTTTCGTTAAATAACAGAATCATCTTGTCAAGATTGATAACAGAACAAGCAAACCCACTGACTATCAGCAGTTATGCCAAAGATCAGTGGGTTAATTGTTCCCAAATTGTGTCACAGGCATCCTGATGGGAACATTAGATGTTTAGAACCAATAGCACCATCTGCCAACCATCATGACTATAGCTGAGGTGAACACGAAGAATCCCAAGACGAAGAAGAACCACTGGGCATAGTGACCGAGGTAGCAACCATCATATTCCTTGTATCGTTCACGGACTTTCTTCCGTTCATCGGCAAACATGGAATTGACCTCACGGATATGCGTCTGCATCTGTGCAGTCATCCATTGGCGTTCTTTGGCAAACAGTTCTTGGATTTTCTGCCAGTCAGCATCATTGACATTTACAGACACCTTAAATTTTGTGGGAGCATTTTCCAAGACTTTGTCTATGTGCTGATTGATGGTATTAACCTTTTTGCTGATAGTAGTCACAGCACTACCTAATTTGGCTTCTGCACGCTGATACTGCTGAATGGCAGACTCCAGTTCAAGTGTGGCATTGATGGTAAGCGTATCCGCAATGGGGTCTATGTGGCTTTTTGATGGTCATCGAGAGTGGCTTTGATGCTGGAAAAAACCATAAAAACAGCTTTTTGATTCTCTATAATTGATTTTTATTTTGTAACATGTTTTTACCGCCAGTACGATATTTGCATGGCAGGACAGATGATTAAAACGACAATAGAGACAATAGGCTTCGCATTGAAACAATTGGCGATTGGGTGTAGATTGGATAAAGAGATAAGAGGTTGTGGCTTTTGACACACTCTAATAGCCATTTCGAATGCAAAGATAATGAAAAGATGCTGATAATCAAAGCATTTAATACTGTATTTTTATTGACAATAGCTCTAATTTCTGCTTGTTTGTTTTCGAAATACAGGTTTCGGAAATATCTCCCACAGATTTCGCTGATGCGTACAGATTTCATTATTTTGAGATTATTAATTGGTATTTATTATTTGTTGTGGCGAAGCCAATTAATAACTACAAATAAAAAAATAATAATTGAAGAACATCTGTGACTATCAGCGTAATCTGTGGGAGAACTTGTCTATGTATGTTAGAATTCCAACACCATTGTCTGGCGCGGACTGAGCTTTACGTTATGGCTTATCACTACGTTTCTGCCCGTTGTGACATCCACGGCTTTCTCGGCATTGCCGATTATCTCGGCATAACGCTTTACGTCGAGTTCGGCTGCAGCGTTTCTGCCGT
>OHHE01000088.1_pt1 | contig 19507 bp, 20 predicted proteins | sample 1567971 | NCBI WGS metagenome assembly OHHE01 (sample SAMEA3879508, study PRJEB24766) | human gut metagenome | biome: human-associated habitat; feature: feces | place: USA | collected 1985/1987 | reverse complement strand
TAGTTGTTCGCCTTGCTTTGGTAAATTGCGTACTGAATCATGTGTTTCTGTGTGTGTTTATTGGTTAGACATTCTGGTTATGCTGCAAAGTTACGGCTTTTGCCCGTCAGATGCAATAGTTGTCCCCCGCGGCGTGCAAAGTTGTCCCCTGGCGCTTGCAAAGTTGCGCTGCGCAAGCGAATTTTGAATTTTGAGTTTTGAGTTTTGAATTAGTCGCCTTCGGCGATTAGGAGTTGTTCATTTTTGAATTTTATAATTCACAACTGGATAATTCATAATCGGATAATTCAAAATTGGATAATTCAAAATCGAAGGCGAAGCCGAGAATAATTCAAAACTCAAAATTCAAAACTCACAATTCAAGATTGTCATTTGGTCATTTGGTCATTTGGTCAAAATGAAGAAAGAAAAGGCTTGTCAGACTCCTATAGTATAATATATAAAATATATATTATTCTATAGAGCCAAATGACTGACTTTCGGAAATGAAAATGACAAGATGACAAGATGACAATTTGACAAGATTTTTAGTATCTTTGCCCCTAAAAACTACGTAACATGCCTCTTACTCCCGAACAACTGGCGAAGATAGCTCAGAAGGACGCTGCTCTGCCTGCCGCCCTGAAGCGAAACGCCACCACAAACTACTACGAGGGTTATTTCTTCATCACTCTCAACACCCGCAATTATGCTCCCATCCTCAGCTTCATAACGGGACGTCCTGACGCTCCCGACGACGCTCCTGACGCCCCCGCTTGCGAATACACGGAGCTGGGCCGTAAGGTGATGGCGGTCTGGCAGACCGTCCCCCGTTTTCATCCGCAGGTGGAGATAATAGCCGCCGAAGCCATGCCCGACCACTTCCATGGATTGCTGCGACTGCTGCCCGGCAACAGAAAGCATCTGGGGCGTATGGTCAATGGCTTTATGATCGCCTGTACGCACGATTATTGGGACACGCTGGATATCAAATGGCGGGACATGAAGAAAGACCCCAACAAGAGCGACCGCGATGCATCGCGTGATTGGTACGACCGGGACCACACGTGCTCCTTCCGTGGCCCTTCGCTCTTTGTCCGCGGCTATAACGACATGGAGGCTGTCACGCCGGAGCAGGTGCAGACGAAGCTGCGCTACATTCGTGAGCAGGCACGCCGCGCCCTCATCAAGGGAACGCTGCGCGACCGCTTCCTCGTCCATCGCTCGTGCACGGCACGCGGCTGGACGCTGGACACCATCCGCCGGGGACTCCGCGCCGACCGCTTCTATGCCCATAACCCCGACCGCCTCGAACATATCCTCCGTTCTCTCCTGCCGCGTATCCCCATGCAGCCGGCTATTGTCTCAGCCTCTCCTTCTGCCTCTTTCTCTGCCTCATCCTCTTCCTCTTCCTTGGCCTCTCCCACGGCTTCTCCCTCAGCCTCTTCCTCGGCCTCTCCCTCGGCCTCTCCCTCAGCCTCTCCCTCGGCTTCTTCTCCCAAGCCTCTCCTCTCTTATGTCGGCTGCAGCGCCCTGCTGTCTGCGGAGCGCAAGCTGCCTCTTGTCTGCCATCGTTCTGACGCTCCTTTCTTTGAGCGCCAGCGTGACGCTGTGCTGCGTGCCGCCCGTGAAGGTGCTGTCATCGTGTCGGCGTTTGTGAGTCCTAAGGAGCGTGAGATAGGGCGCCTGTTGCTTATGGAGCAGCTGCCCGTTATTGAGGTGTGTGACAATGGCTTCGGCGACCGCTACAAGCCCAGTGGCAAGAGCTTCTATGCCTGTGCCGAGAACCGACTCGTGCAGATTTCGCCCTGGAACTACGAATACTGCCGCGACCTTGCCGTCAACCGCGAGGTGTGCCTCGTGATGAACGAGCTGGCGAGGGCGATTGCCGGAGTGGGGGATGGGTGGTGGAAAGAATGAGCGGGGGAATAGCTTGTTCTGAGAATTATTTATTAACTTTGCATAGTATAGATATCACTTAACCCATAAATAACAGAAAATTATGGCGAAGAAAGCAAAACATAAGATCCAGCTTGTAGAAGGCATTGACCCGGGCTTGTTCGGACAGAAGTATTCAAGCAGGGATTACAGATATGAGGAATCTTGGGGTAAGAATCAGTTTAACAGTTCTTTCCCTGCTTCTCTTGTTGCGTATATGAGCAGCAAGAACATTCAGCCAGTCTTTATTTGTACCGATGACAATAACGAGATTGTCCATAAAACGATATCTGCGTCAGAGTTGTTCGGCATCGATCCTCTTAGTGAGGATGCTTATTATGACTATGAGGCTGGCTATTATCCCTATGAGCGGTATTATACTGCAAGCAAGAAAGAGAAAATAGATCTGGTGATGATAAACCGTTCGAGCGGCATTCCTCTTAGCGGACTTGAAGTGAAGCTGACCACACTTCCTGACAATACGACGAAGGATTTGCCCGATGAAGATTATGGCAGCGAAATAGTGGTTCGTTCGCCCACGATATTGTTCCTGGCTTGCAGCATCTGTGCATGTTATGACTCGCCTGAAGGCAGGATGCGGCTGCATGATATGCTGAACACGATAGGGGAGGAAATCAGAGATTGGGGGGAGATAAGGCAGGTAGTCCCCCCATTATGAGGCGATAAAACAGGCTGTTTTATATGTTTCGAGGGACTTGACCGACAGGCAGGTTCCGCTTATAATGCAGCCTATATGGAAAACGGACAGAAAACTTACTGATTTGGAGGAAAGATGTCTTGACGTTTTCGTTTGGTCAAATTTGTCTGTCATTCAGATGGCATTGAGAGAAACAGTTTCGCAGGACGACATATCAAGAAACCAGCGAACCGTAATATGGCTGTATAAGATGTTGTGGGATTTTACGCAGTTCGGCAAATTCAACTATACCGCCATTGTGAACAGTCTTTCGTATAAATACAAAACTGACAAGGCGTTTGCTATAAGCGGGAAGCTGACCAATCTGTTTATGAGGTCGCCTGAACTGGAGACTCCCCGAATCAGTAAGTACGAAATTAAGAACATCATACTGGGTAATGGCCAGAAGTTGCTGAGACCGGAAAGAAGGTTTGACGCATATCTTGTAAGCCATCCCGAATTATTTGAATAAGAAGAAGATGAAAGTAGTAGATTTGTTTTGCGGTTGCGGCGGACTCAGTCTTGGCTTTGAAAAGGCTGGGATGGATGTGGTTGCCGGTTTTGACAATTGGTTGGACGCACTTGATGTGTACAGGCGCAATTTCACGCACCCTGCTATAAGGGCTGATTTGTCAAACGTCGAGGAGTCTGTGGAGAAGATTCGTCAGTTCGGACCGGATATGATAATAGGCGGTCCTCCGTGTCAGGATTTCTCGTCAGCAGGAAAACGCAACGAAGATAACGGACGCGGTGACCTGACCGTATGCTATGCACGCATCATTTCGGCGATAAAGCCACGGTGGTTTGTCATGGAGAACGTGGAGAGGATAATGAAGACCCAGAAGCTTCAGGACGCTTTGGCTGTCTTTCGTGCTGCGGGTTATGGTCTGACCTATATGGTACTTAACGCTGCATTGTGTGGCGTTCCTCAGAAGCGCAAGCGTTTTGTGATGGTGGGCAAGATGGGAGCTGAGGACGATTTTCTCAAAGACACGCTCGTGTCCGGCCTTTCTGACCACGAAATGACGGTGGCGGAGTATTTCGGCGACAAGCTGGACATCAAATATTACTATCGCCATCCGCGAAGCTATGCGCGTCGCGGCATTTTCAGTACGGACGAGCCGAGCGCCACAATACGTGGCGTGAATCGTCCTATGCCGCAGGGGTATTCGCTTCACCCCGGCGACCCTGTGAAATCATTGGACGGAATCCGTCCCCTGACTTCACGTGAGAGGAGCATGATTCAGACCTTTCCTGAGGATTTCGACTTTGAGGGTACGAAGACCAATGTGGAGCAGATGATAGGCAATGCCGTGCCCGTGAATCTGGGCTATTATGTGGCAGATGCCATATTCAGGTATTCAGGTGAGAAGCGCTTGGAGACAGCCCATGCCAAGCCCAAGACGCACGGACAGCTCGACCTGTTCCAGCCATCCAGTCAATACGCCTGCAAGGATGTCCCCGACAGCTGTATGTTGCGTGAGGAATGAAAAATATGTTTGGGACGAAAGAAATAAACCTTAAAATGTTATCAGACAATGGCAAAATTTTCACACTACTATCTGGAATACGATCTGAACGATCTCTTTGCACAGGAATTTAAAGCGAGAAGACAGCAACTGTTTGGCGAGATGCTTGAAAATGACGAGAGCATCAGCTTCATTCTTGGCGAGGGCGAGGAGCGGAAACACTACAAGCATGTGGTGAAGCACTTGCGGCTCAATCATGACATCATCGTCATGCGCATTGCCAATGACTCAAAGAAGCAGGTGATACAGGACTTCAAGAAGAAGAGCGTGCGCCACGAGCCTCCTTGTTATGTAATCATCGACAACAGGGAGCATTGCCGCCGTGTGGCTATACAGAAGAGCAAGGAGGCATGGTCGAGCACCAACTCTGTGGCAGCGGTAATGACGACGGTGCTGGACGAAGCCCTGCGGCGCAGCTGCCACATCGGCATCTCCATGCACCCGCAGTTTTATCCCAAAGACTTCTATAAGGCTTGGCGCATGCATCAGCACCATACATCACGGCTGTGGTTTGGTCTTACGGAGGGTGAAATTCCCAAGGGTTTCAGAACTGAACCACAGACGGATGACACGATCATGGGCTTTGCGCTGGAGGTGAACGAGGAATTGCAGCGCAAGAAATACAGGACGGAATTGGTGTTGAGTTCTGCACAGAAGGATGTGCCGCTGTTTGTTGACGAAGACAGCGTCTATATTCGTAATCTCGTAAACTTCCACGCCTTGACTGGTTCGCCTATAGTTATAGAGACTTCTGACGGGGCACGGTTTACGTGCTTCATTGACGACGAGGATGACAGCGCCAATATAATAACAAGCGAGATAGACAGAAAAATGCTGGACATTCTCTTTGGCGAGGCGGAGGGCGATGCCGCTGCGGCGGAAAGCAAGGTTATGGAATTTGTCAACGGCATGAAATATGAGGTTGACGACAATGAACGGCGTGAGGGAGACGCAAAGGAAGACGTGGCATGATAATACAACAAGTTTCTCCGGCGGATATGCGCACGGTGCGTGTGAAGCTGTATAAGGACCCCGTGTTTCTGATAGCTCACGAGGCTGTGCGCCCTTTGCTGAAGAACACCGACTTGGTGACGCTCTTTGTTTCGGCACAAAACTTCGCCGCCTACATTCTGAACAATTGCATTATTGATAAGGAACTGATGCTCTATGAATTGGAGGACGTGAAGAGTGAGCTGAAAGAGTCTGTAGATTATTACATGTTTCTGACAATAGTGTTCGTAAAGCTATGTTCCGTCGCCAAATTCAATGCTCAGGCTGCTCAGACTGCACGTGCCATTGTGGGCTACTGTAACGAATATGACGGTTTTTGCGATATGCTTAAGGCAATGGACTATAAGGAAAATAAGCTGCGTGGGGAGAATAAGCTGAACTACCTCCCGAAGGGGGAAGGTAGCTTTGCCGATGGCAAGCGCAATGACTTGCTGAGGTTTGAGCTGGAGCATGCTGCGGCTGAGGGTAAGGAGGCTGTGAGGGAAATAGTGGAAACTGCTAAGGAGATGGATGTTGAGTGTATAAAGTCGATATTGTTTGTGCTTGGCAAGCTTAACGTCGCCCACGGCAATATGTATGATTCGGAATATAATGATCTGTATGACGTGTATGTAAAGAAGACTCAAGTGGTTTATAACTTCAAAAGCCTTAATGACATTCACGATAATCAAGAGGTGAAAATCGGCAAATGATGGATATGAGCAATATAAAGGTTGACTTTTGGGGTGAGGTGAACATCGAAAAGATGTTTGATATTCATGACAATCAAAAGGTGGAAATCTATACTTCTGGTGCAGGGGGCAATAATGACAATCAGAGCAAGGCTTCTGATAACGGCACAGCCGAGAGCAAGCCTTCGCCTGGCCCTCGCAAGCAGTTTCTTTTTATTGACGGAAGGGCGACGGTGGAGAATGTGAGTGTGAGGAACCGGGAGAAGGATCGGTTCTTGTGCTATCTAAGCGACCATAAGATGGGCAGCAGACGGCTTGTTGCGGTAAAGGGCGACGGGCTGAACAAGGTGGTGGTGTGCTTCTTGGTGTTATGGCGTGAGAAAGGACTTGTTGCTGAGAAGCCGTCGGGCGGTGCCGTGTTTAGGTTTCTTACAGAGGAATGCAGGCTGAAGACGGACATTACGAAAGAATCGTACGCCAACAAGGTGAGAGATTGGCTGCGAGGGAATGATTATGATGTAGAGACGTACAGGACTGTGAAAGACTGTTTTTAATACCAAGGCTGGTGGATGATTAGATTTTTAATTATCCACCAGCCTTTTTTTTATTCTTGTTCTAACTTGTTGTTTGTAAGGCTTTGGCGTTTGCCGGAAGCTGATATTGCAGGTGGGCATTAATTGTCCACCCAATCCACCTCTGTTTCTTTCTTCTATCTTTGCACTCGTAATCCGGACGGCAAGCCGATGGCACGCCTGAGGGTTGCGAGTGTTTTTTATTTAAATTAATCATAAAGAATTATGACGAACGAAATGAAGATTTTTGAGAGTCCGGAGTTCGGAAGGATAAGGACGGTGAGTGATGAGAGGGGGGAGCCTTGGTTCTGTCTGGCGGATGTGTGCAAGGTGCTCGGGCTGAAGCAGAACGGTGTTGTGATGCGACTTGAGAAGGGGGTCATTTCAACTGAACCCCTTTCGACAAGAGGGGGAACGCAGATGGCTAACTTCGTAAGCGAGGACGGGCTGTATGATGTTATCCTCGACAGTCGCAAGCCTTCGGCAAGGGCTTTCCGCAAATGGGTGACTTCTGAGGTGCTGCCGCAGATCCGTCGGACGGGGGGATATGTTCCTCTTTCTGCCGAGGATGACGAGAAGACGATTCTGGCTAAGGCGGTGAGGATTCTGAACCGTACGCTGGAGCAGAAGGATGTGTTGCTCCGTCGGAAGGAGGAGCTGCTGGAGGAGCAGCGGCCTAAGGTGGAGTTTGCGGACGCGCTGACGACTGGCGACGGCTGCATCCTGATTAGCGAGATGGCGAAGCTGCTGACGCGCAACGGCTTTGTTACGGGACGCACGCGGCTGTACAGATGGATGAGGGAGCACGGCTATATCTTCAAGCGGTCGACGGAACCGATTCAGATGTGGGTGGAGAGGGGTATCTTTGCCCAGTCGGTGACGGTGATAAAGACCAACCACGGCTCGGAAGAGAGGGTGACGACGAAGGTTACTGGCAAAGGCCAGGAGTATTTTCTGAGATTGCTTTGCAACCAATAGATAACTGACAAATAATAACTAATAACTACTAAATAATAAATAATAAATAATAACTACGGAAAATGGAGACAAGAATCATGAGAGTGGTGCAGCAGGGCGAGGCTTTCGCTGTACAGAGCCAGAAGTCGGAGGGCGGTCAGGTGATGAAGTGCAACATCATGCTTCAGGAGCTTGGCGGCAAGTATGAGAACCAGTATGTGGCGGCTATGCTTGGCAATGTGGCGCTATGCCGTTTTGATGCGGGCACCTTGGTGGCGGTGACGCTGAGGTTTACGACACGAGAGCATAACGGGGCACACTATCAGGACATCTTAGTGACGGACATTGTTAAGTTTTGAATTAGGAGTTTTGAGTTTTGAATTGTGCGCTTCGCGCATTTTGAATTAATCAATTTTGAATTTTACAATTCACAACTGGAAAAATCAAAATCGCAGGCGAAGCCGAGAACAATTCAAAACTCAAAATTCAAAAATCAAAAATCATTATTATGAGCGTACACATTATATATTATAAGGACGGGGCTAAGCTTATGCGCCCTGTGAAGGACGAGATGGAGTATAGGCTTCTGCGCGACTCGGAGCGTAACCGTGGGGCGGAGAAGCGCAGGATGGTGCAGATGAACTATTCGTGTCTGCCTAATGCCGACGGAGGGCTGAAGGGGGCGGAGCGTGTGAGCCGGTCGGTGGGGATGGACATCGACTTCGACCCCTCTTCGCCTGACTATGAGGAGAGGATGAGGAGCGTGCCGGAGCTGGTGATGGGCAGGAAGGAGGAGCTGGGGCTGCTGATGCTGGAGCGGTCGGCCAACAAGGGTTATCACGTGGTGTTCCGTCGCCGGGAGGGGATGACGCAGGAGGAGAACCTAAGATGGGCTTCGGAGCTGCTGGGCGTGGAGTATGACAAGGGGGCGAAGGACATCACGCGTGTGTTCTTTACGCCGCCGACGGACAGGCTGCTGTTCGTGGACAAGGAGCTGTTTGACAATCGGGAGGCAACTCTGAAGAAGGAGATTACGGATTTTTCTGATTTGTCTGAGGCAGCTCGGAAGGGAGGGATTACGGATTTGGCTGATTCTTCTGAGGCTGCGCCGACGGAGGCTTCGGACTGTTATCTGGGCATTCCTTATGCTGAAATTGTGCGCAAGTGGTGGGCGATGTATAATGACTCGCAGGAGCCTGTGAAGAGCAACCGCAATACGCTTACGTTTGAGCTGGCCGTGAATCTTCGTCATATCTGCGGCTTCGACCGTGGGTTGCTCGATAGGGTTATTCCTTGCTATGACGGCTTCGCGGAGGCGGAGAAGCTGGCCTGTATTGACAATGCGCTGAGCGAGAAGCGCACGCAGATGCCGAAGCGGCTGAAGGACGTGCTCATTGCCATACGTCAGGAGCGCATGACGGGCGGCGGTGCGGAACAGGGCGAGGCGGACGGCATAGACGAGGCGCTGGCTAAGGACGACCTCTTCTATTACGAGGCGCTGCCACGAATGCCGCAGGGCGTGAAGGACTCCATTGACGCTGTGGGTCCGGCTCTGGCGCTGCCCGTGCTGACCGCCATCTGCCCGGTGATAGGTATGCTGGCGACGGGGGTGAGAGTGGACGTGCATGGAAAGATGAACTCGCTGAACCTTATATCCTACATCGCCGGCGACTTTGCCTCTGGCAAGGGCGGCATCGACCCTGTGGTGGAGGCTTGGACGGCTGAGGTGAAGGCGATGGACAGGATGTATCAGCAGCAGGAGGACGAGTGGCGTGCCAAGAAGCGTGCTGCGAAGAACAAGAAGGAGCAGCCTGAGGAGCCTAAGCTGCCTGTGCGCTGCCTGACGCTCAACAATACCGTTGCCAACCTTGCCGAACGTCTTTCCAACACGAACGGCCAGCATGCTTTCTCGTTTACGCCTGAGGCAGACACGGTGGCGCAGAAATGGCGTTCTGCCATGAGCGACTTCTCCGTGATGCTCCGTCAGGCTTACGACGGCACGTGCTATGAGCGTGAGGCGAGGAGTGCGGATGCCGTGAACGTGCATATAGACAGGCTGTTGTGGAATGTGGTGATGTGCGGCACGCCTGATGCGCTGTATCGTGTGGTGACCAACTATACGGACGGCTTTCAGAGCCGAATAGCCTTGGCGCGTACGCCCGACAACACGTTTCAGCCGCTGACGGAGAATCTGCATGTGCTGACCGACAAGCAGCGTGAGCGCATCCGTCAGATAGCCCATCTGCTGCCCTTGATGGCTGGCGAGGTGGTGCTGCCGAAGCTGGAGGCGAGAGGCAGGCAATGGCTGGAGCGTGTGCGCCTGGAGACGATGAAGGATGACGACAAGGTGAAGGCTCGCCAGCGATTCCGCATCTGCCCTACGACTATGAGGATGATGACGTGCCTGATGCTCTGCCGTGTGGCTGGACAGCTGATTGACCGTCACGGCGTGGCTGGTGCTGAGACGCGGCTGAAGCAGGATCCGGGGCTGTGGAAAGAGATGATCGTGAAGCAGCAGCAGCCGTCTTTCCTCGCCGCCTTTGACGTTCTGGCGGACTATCAGATTGAGAATGCCCTCCATTTCTTCCGTGAGCGCATAGAGGCTGCGTTCTCGTCGAAGGACTATTGCGGACACGCTGCTTCGGAGCGCACGAAGCGTGGCAAGAACGACTCTATCTTCGAGCGTTTAGACACGACGTTCAGCTTTGAACAGGCGCTGCAGCACAGCATAGCCGTGAAGGGCAGCAATACGTCGCGCAACGCCGTGCATCAGATGCTGAAGAACTGGCGCAAGCAGGGACTGGTGACCGAATGTCAGAACCAGAGGTATCGGAAAGAGTTTTGAGTTTTGAATTTTGAGTTTTGAATTGTTCTCGGCTTCGCCTTCGATTTTGAATTTTCCAGTTGTGAATTACAATTAGCAGCAAAATTTAAAATTCAAAATTGTTTAATTCAAAATGCGCGAAGCGCACAATTCAAAATTCAAAACTCCTAATTCAAAATTCAGATTGTCATCTTGTCATCTTGTCATTTTGTCAAAATAAAAATTCGTAACTCGTAATTAATAAAAAGACTATGGTAATAGAAATCAAGCGTTATCGTTATTCGCCTTATGGCGTGGACGGTATGGTAATAATCAACGGGCGCACGATATGCGCCTCCGTGGAACATCCCCATAACTATCTGCCAGCCGGATGTTATCCCGTGACGCTGACTGCGGACAAGGTGTTGAGACGCAGGATGCCCACGCTGCCGCAGGGTGCCACGATAAGGGCTGGCAACGGTGCCATGACGCTGCGTGACGGCAGCATCATTGTGGGACGGCAGCACATTCCGGGCGTGGTGGTAAGGTCGGGCGAGGAGTTCGAACGGCTGTTTGAGCGCATCGAGAAGAACGTGAAGAGGAAGAAGGGGGTGATGGTTAGAATCAAATAGAAAGCTGAACTGGCGCAAGTTCGATAAAAAAATGATAATTGTGATATGTTTTGTTTTCCTTTTATTTTGTATTGTCTTCGAATTGCATTAACTTTGCAGATTATGGTACAGGTAAAAGTGAAAGACGCTGCCCTTCGTGAGGCGGCGATGCAAGATATGGATGCCTTCCTCGCGGTGTTTGTGAACGCCACGAAGGAGGCCATCGGTGGTGAGCTGAATGCTGAGAACATGCAGCAGCTCAGTGTGTCGCAGATAACGCTGCTTGCCTACGACATCCTGCACGAGGAGGTTATGGACGGCGGCTTCGTGCAGCTTATCTATAACGGCTATGGCGGCTTTATCTTTGACAATCCCTTCGCCAAGGTGCTGCGCGACTGGGGATTGCGCGACCTTGCCAAGATGCTCTTTGCCGTGCGCAAGCTCTATAAGGAGCATGGCGCAAAGATATGCAGGGAGTGTGACGACGAGGAGTTTATGGCGATGTTCGAGCAATACTCTGACTTCGACGACTATGACGACGAGTTTGTGGAGAACGAGGAGGCTTGGACGGCTGCCGTGGCTCAGTACGTGGACAACAACATTGACGATTTTGTCATTATTGAAGAGTAAACAAGAGAGATGAACAAGGAACAGGAACTGAAAAGAAAGAAAAGTCCTGTAAGCATAAAGAACAAGAAGGCCTCCTTCGAATACTTCTTCGTGGAGACCTATACTGCAGGAATAGTGCTCACGGGTACTGAGATTAAGTCGATAAGGCTTGGAAAGGCAAGCCTTGTGGATACTTTCTGTTATATAAACAACCATGAGGTGTGGGTGAAGGGCATGAACATTTCGCCTTACTTCTACGGCTCGTTCAGCAACCATGAGGCACGCCGTGACCGCAAGCTGCTGCTGACGAAGCGCGAGATATACAAGCTGGAGAATGCCACCAAGCAGCCCGGATATACCATCGTGCCGACGCTGGTCTTCATAGACGAACACGGAAGGGCAAAGGTGGACATCGCTCTGTGCAGGGGCAAGAAGGAATATGACAAGCGCCAGACGCTCAAGGAAAAGGAAGACCGCAGAGAGATGGATAGGGCGATGAAGCACTATTAAGAGTTATAGATTTAAGGAAAAAGAATGAAGAAGACTTTACGAGAGGTCATCAAGGACAGGATAATCATATTGGACGGTGCGATGGGCACCATGATACAGCAGTACGGACTGGAGGAAGACGACTTCAGGGGTTATCGCTATCGTAACGCGGAGGGAATGATGAAGGGCAACAACGACATGCTGAATCTGACCCGACCGGACGTGATAGAGGATATTCACGCAAAGTATCTGATGGCGGGCGCTGACATCATCACCACCAACACGTTCAGCTCGCAGCGTGTGAGTCAGGCTGACTACGGGCTGGAGACGTCGGCACGCGAGATGGCGCTGGAAGGAGCACGCATCGCAAGAAAGGCGGCTGACCGATACTCTACGGAGGAGAAGCCGCGCTTCGTGGCCGGATCGGTGGGACCGACGAACAAGACCTGCTCGATGAGTCCGGACGTGAGCAACCCTGCCGCACGTGAGCTGGACTACGCCACTCTCTATGAGGACTATCTGGAGCAGATTGAGGCTCTGGAAGAGGGTGGGGCAGACGCTGTGCTCATTGAGACCGTGTTTGACACGCTGAACGCGAAGGCTGCGATAGACGCCACGATGGAGGTGGAGCGCCGCACGGGACGCGACCTGCCGATAATGCTCAGCATCACGGTGAGCGACCTTGCCGGACGCACGTTGAGCGGACAGACGCTTGACGCCGTGCTTGCCAGCGTGAGCAGTTATCCGATTTTCTCGATAGGTCTGAACTGCTCGTTCGGTGCTGACCAGATGAAGCCGTTCATAAAGGAGCTGGCACATCATGCACCTTATTATATAAGTGCCTATCCCAATGCCGGACTGCCCAACAGCTTGGGCGGCTATGACGAAACGCCCGAGACGATGGCTCCGCAGATAGGAGAATACATCGACGAGGGGCTGGTGAACATCATAGGCGGATGTTGCGGCACGACGGAGAAGTTCATAGCAAAGTATGCCGAGATAGCCGAAGGCAAGACACCGCACCAGCCGCAGGAGAAGCCACGGACGATGTGGCTGAGCGGACTGGAGCTGCTGGACGTCACGCCCGACGTGCGCTTCGTGAACGTGGGCGAGCGATGTAATGTGGCAGGCTCGCGCAAGTTTCTGCGCCTTATCAAGGAGAAGAATTATGAGGAGGCTGTGACCATCGCCCGAAAGCAGGTGGCGGACGGAGCGCTGGTCATAGACGTCAACATGGACGACGGACTGCTGGACGCCCGTGAGGAGATGCGCACCTTCCTCAATATCATAGCCTCGGAGCCGGACATCGCCAAGGTGCCGGTGATGATAGACTCGTCGAAGTGGGACGTGATAACAGCCGGACTGCAATGTGTGCAGGGAAAGTGTATCGTCAACTCGATTTCGCTGAAGGAAGGCGAGGAAGTGTTTCTCTCGCACGCCCGCGACGTGATGAAATATGGCGCAGCTGTGGTGGTGATGTGCTTCGACGAGAAGGGACAGGCCACGACGTACGAGCGACGCATCGAGATAGCCGGACGCGCCTACCGTCTGCTGACGGAGAAGGTGGGCATGAATCCGCTGGACATCATCTTCGACCCTAACGTGCTCGCCATCGCCACCGGCATGGAAGAGCATGACAATTATGCCGTGGACTTCATAAGAGCCACGGAATGGATAAAGCAGAATCTGCCCGGAGCGCACATAAGCGGAGGCGTAAGCAACCTCTCGTTCTCGTTCCGCGGCAACAACTATATACGTGAGGCGATGCACGCCGTGTTTCTCTATCATGCCATCCAGAAGGGAATGGACTTCGGCATTGTCAATCCTGCCACGAAGGTGGCTTACGGCGATATCCCTGCCGACCAATTAGAGATACTGGAGGACGTGGTGCTTAACCGCAAGGCGGACGCAGCAGAACGCCTCATAGAGCTGGCTGACCAGATAAAGCAGCAGCAGGAAGCGCTGAAGAACGGCGCGGCGGCTGGAGGCGGCGCGGCAGCAAGCAAGGCAGAACCCGAATGGCGCAAGGAGGACGTGGCAAAGCGCCTGTCCACAGCGCTGGTGAAGGGTGTGGCGGAATATATGGAGGAAGACATTCAGGAAGCCCTGACCGCCTTTCCGAAGGCCGTGGACATCATAGAAGGCCCGCTCATGGACGGCATGAACACGGTGGGCGAGCTGTTCGGTTGCGGCAAGATGTTCCTCCCGCAGGTGGTGAAGACCGCCCGCACGATGAAGAAGGCGGTGGCAATACTGCAGCCCTACATCGAAGCCGACAAGAAGGAGGGAACGACCACGGCCGGCAAGGTGCTGATGGCAACCGTCAAGGGTGACGTACATGACATCGGCAAGAACATCGTGTCGGTGGTGATGGCGTGCAACAACTACGACGTCGTGGACCTTGGCGTAATGGTTCCTGCCGAGCAGATTGTTAAGAAAGCCGTGACGGAGAAGGCAGACATGATTGGGCTGAGCGGACTGATCACGCCGAGTCTGGAGGAAATGGTGAACGTGGCGACGGAGATGGAACGTGCCGGACTGAGTCTGCCGATAATGGTGGGCGGAGCAACAACGTCCGAGATGCACGTGGCGCTGAAGATTGCCCCCATTTACAGCGGCATCGTGGTCTGGGTGAAGGACGCGGCGCAGAACCCCATCATAGCGCAGCGCCTCATGAACCCCGAGGAGAAGGCACGCTTCGCCAAGGAGCTGGACGAGAAGTACGCAAGGCTGCGTGACGAATATGCCGCCCATCAGAAGAAGCTGTCGTCCTTAGAGACGGCAAGAAGCAACAGGCTGGAACTGTTCAGCTGATAGGCAGGGGCGGCTTTTAAGGAACATAAAACATTTTTTATAATATAAGACATCTATGGTATTCAAGAAGAAGAGAGTGTGGCATTGTCTCCCAGGACAGGAGCCTACCGAACTTGACAAGAAAGTGATGTATTGGGAAAACAAGGGAAAGACAGTTCCCTCACGTTCGCTCATCAAGACCCCGGAACAGATAGAGGGCATCCGCAGAAGTGGTGTCATCAATACGGGAGTGCTTGACGAAGTGGCAAAGAACATACGTGCCGGAATGAGCACGCTTGAGATAGACCAGATATGCTACGACTACTGCACGTCGCACGGAGCCATCCCCGCATGCCTTAACTACGAGGGATTCCCGAAGAGCGTCTGCACGAGCATCAACGAGGTGGTGTGCCACGGCATCCCCAAGGAGGAGGACATCCTTCAGGAGGGCGACATCATCAACGTGGACTTCACCACCATCCTTGACGGATATTACGCCGACGCTTCGCGCATGTTCATCATCGGCAAGACCACTCCCGAGAAGGAGCAGCTGGTGCGCGTGGCAAAGGAATGTCTGGAGATCGGCATGGAGGCAGCCAAGCCCTACAGCTTCGTGGGCGACATAGGACACGCCATCCAGAAGCACGCCGACAAATACCATTACGGCATCGTGCGCGACCTCTGCGGACACGGCGTTGGACTGGAGTTCCATGAGGAGCCTGAGGTGACGCATTACGGACACCGCGGCACGGGCATGCTGCTCGTACCTGGCATGGTGTTCACCATAGAGCCGATGGTGAATATGGGCACATGGAAGGTGTTTATCGACGCTGACGACGAGTATGGCTGGGAGGTAATCACGGGCGACGAGAAGCCGAGCGCCCAGTGGGAACACACCCTGCTGATGACCGAACACGGCGTGGAAGTCTTAACATATTAGTATTTAGTATTTATTAGTTATTATTTAGTATTTATTATTTTGGCTTGCGCCATTGGATGACTATTCCAACAAATAAAAAATACAAAGTAAAAAATAATAATTAAAGAAGTAAAAAATAATTAAAGAAGTAATAACTAATAAATAATAAATACAAAATAAAAAATAATAACTAAGAAAATGTATATATTAGGCATTGAGAGTAGCTGCGACGACACAAGTGCAGCAGTACTCAACGACAACATATTATTGAGCAATGTCACCGCCTCGCAAGCCGTACATCATGAGTATGGCGGCGTGGTGCCTGAACTTGCTTCGCGTGCCCACCAGCAGAACATCGTGCCCGTAGTGAGCACCGCCCTCAAGCGTGCGGGAATAACCAAGGAGCAGCTGTCTGCCGTGGCTTTCACACGCGGACCGGGGCTTATGGGTTCGCTTCTCGTAGGCGTAAGCTTTACGAAGGGCTTTGCCCGCAGCTTAGGCATTCCGATGATAGACGTAAACCACCTGCAGGGTCATGTTATGGCACACTTCATCAAGGAGAAGCCCGAGGACACCACGCCTCCCTTCCCGTTCCTGTGTCTGCTCGTGTCGGGCGGCAACTCGCAGATTGTAAAGGTGAACGCCTACAACGACATGGAGGTGCTCGGTCAGACCATCGACGACGCAGCCGGCGAAGCCATCGACAAGTGTTCGAAGGTGATGGGACTGGGCTATCCCGGCGGTCCGATCATCGACAAGCTGGCACGTCAGGGCAATCCGCTGGCTTACAAGTTCTCCGAGCCGCACATTCCGGGCTTGGACTATAGTTTCAGCGGACTGAAGACATCATTCCTCTACAGCCTGCGCAAATGGATTAAGGACGACCCAGACTTCATTGAGCATCACAAGGAAGACCTCGCAGCCAGCCTGGAGCACACCATCGTGAACATTCTGATGAAGAAGCTGAAGCTCGCCGTAAAGCAGACCGGCATCAAGCACGTGGCTGTGGCAGGAGGCGTGTCAGCCAACAACGGCCTTCGCAACGCCTTCCATGACCATGCCAAGCGTTACGGATGGACCGTATATATTCCGAAGTTCAGCTACACCACGGACAATGCGGCAATGATCGGCGTGACGGGCTATTATAAGTTCCTGGACAAGGACTTCTGCTCGATAGACAAGCCGGCGTTCAGCAAGGTGACGTTCAAGTAAGTGGGGCTTTCAAGCAAAGATTAATAACGATAACAAAGAATAGAAAAATGGAGTTTGAAAAGAAAATATTAAGTCGCGAGATTCAGCAGTTCCTTTATGGAGCGGGTATGACATTGGGAACCGTGGAGAGCTGCACGGGAGGCCGCATCGCAGAGTCGATAATAGCCGTGCCGGGCGCTTCAGCCTACTTTAAGGGTGGCATCATCGCCTACACCAACGACGTGAAGGAGAACCTCCTGGGCGTGTCGCACGACGTCATTGAGGAGAAGACAGCCGTGTGTGAGGAAGTGGCAAAGGAGATGGTGCAGGGAGCCATCAAGACTCTCGGCGTGGACTTCGCCATCGCCAGCACCGGAACAGCAGGTCCTGGAGGCGGTACGGCAGAGATTCCTGTCGGCACAATCTGGCTGGCCTGTGGCAACGCAGAGAAGACCGTAACCTGCAAGCTGACCGAAGATTATGGCCGCGACATAAACCTCGCCATCGCCACCACGAAAGCCCTCCAGATGTTTATCGGCTTCCTGAAAGAAGAGATGCCGAAGGAGAAGGAAGAGGGTAAGGCACCTGTAATTCCTGTAACAGAGTAAGAAAAGGCTGACTGATGCCGATTCTCCGAAAAAAAAGGTCATTGAAAATGAGCGAAAAACAAAAAAACATTAAATACTTGCGATTATTTGGTGGAAAGTTTTGTAGTCTCAGAAAAAGTAGCTAATTTTGCACCCTGTTTGGAATAGGTATCAAAAACGAATACAAAAAAGCAGATAGAAATGTCGAAAATTTGTCAGATTACGGGAAAGAAAGCCCAGATAGGTAACAACGTATCGCATTCAAAGCATCGCACAAAGCGTTCTTTCGATGTGAACTTGTTCAGCAAGAAGTTCTTCTATGTTGAGGAGAACTGCTGGATCAGCCTCAAGATCAGCGCAGCGGGTCTGCGTCTTATTAACAAAGTGGGCTTGGATGCTGCCATCAAGCAGGCGGTGTCTAAAGGCTATTGTGACTGGAGTGACATTAAAGTAATAGGAGAATAAGTAAATGGCATCAAAGAAAGCAAAGGGCAACAGAGTACAGGTTATCCTCGAGTGCACCGAAATGAAGAACAGCGGTCTGCCAGGTACAAGTCGTTACGTAACGACCAAGAACCGTAAGAATACTCCTGATCGCATGGAATTAATGAAGTATAACCCCATCCTCAAGAAGATGACTCTTCACAAGGAGATTAAGTAATAATAAATAGACTATGGCAAAGAAAGCGGTCGCTACCCTCCATGAAGGTTCATCGGACGGTCGCGCATATACAAAGGTTATCAAGATGGTAAAAAGCCCGAAGACCGGCGCTTACATGTTTGACGAGCGTATGGTTGCCAATGAGGCTGTAAAGGATTTCTTCAAGAAGTAAAAATTCTAAGAATCTACATATAGGAAGTGTGCTGGTTAGAAAAGACCGGCACACTTTTTTTGTTTTTGTACGAGGGGAGTTGTTGGCTTGTTTATGGGAGGATGCTTGGCTGCGGCGGGACGCCAAAGCCCCTGAGTTTTGCATTATGTTATTGAAATACAAAGTGTTATAGAGGGTTAATAAACGTTTGTGAGCGTTAGTTAATGGGGATAAAACTTGCACAATTCATGGTTTTTGTGTAATTTTGCACTCGATATTAAATGGCGGCACTTTCTTTTTGTATTAGAATGCCGTTCAGAATTAGCTAACGGAGTTTGGCATGTGTTGACTGGAATACCCCCAACAGATGCTTCGGGCTCTTTGTTCGGTCTGATGATTTTCAGGCTATACGTATCCGTCTTTCGGTTTCTGATCCGAACCCGAGGCGCAGGACGTTTAAGAGCAATGGTTCAGGCTCCACAAACCACGTAATAATGTTTAAGATCTTTAGATTAGTAGTCTTATTTATTTTTGTAGCGGGAGCTTCTCCCGTATTTAGTGCTGAAAACGCAGTTGACTCAGAAACTGTAAGCACAACAGCAGACGGGTTTGATTGGGAGCCCGTGATGAACGCCATTATCCAGGTGGAAAGCCGTGGTAATGTGAAGGCTGTAAGCGGCAACTCTTGCGGCGCTATGCAGATAACCCCAGTCTTGGTGATGGAATGTAACAACATTCTGAAGAAACGCAAGAGCAAGAAGCGTTTTTCGCTTCGTGACAGGTTTGACTTGGCAAAGTCGAAGGAAATGTTCGTCCTCATCCAGTCATACTTCAATCCTCAGAACGATATCGAAAGGGCCATCCGAGCATGGAACGGCGGTTATCGTTACAGCGTGAAGAGAACGCAGAAGTACTTTAACAAAGTGATGGCGTATCTCAACTCGAAAAACTAAGAAACTTATTCTTTATGTTATAATGATCCTGGCAAACTCGGTTTGTCGGGGTTTTTTGTTTTAAGAGGGTAGGATTTTGAAAGAAATTAGGGCTTTTGCTTAACATAAATCAATTTTGAACGGATTTCTTAAATAATTTTGAAAAAAAACGTGGAAACGTTTGGTGGTTTCCCGGAATTACACTACCTTTGCACTCGCAATTCAGAAATGAGGTTGCTGACAAGCATTAACACTTGCACCCTTAGCTCAGTTGGTAGAGCAACTGACTCTTAATCAGTGGGTCTAGGGTTCGAACCCCTAAGGGTGTACTCTTAATCTCATTTACTTGAATACTTGCACCCTTAGCTCAGTTGGTAGAGCAACTGACTCTTAATCAGTGGGTCTAG
>OHHE01000081.1_pt1 | contig 20241 bp, 18 predicted proteins | sample 1567971 | NCBI WGS metagenome assembly OHHE01 (sample SAMEA3879508, study PRJEB24766) | human gut metagenome | biome: human-associated habitat; feature: feces | place: USA | collected 1985/1987 | reverse complement strand
TTTGTACATAGGAAGCTCGGTGATGTCCTCATCATCAAGGAACACACGTCCTCCGTTCGGGACAATCTGTCCGGTGATCATATAGAAACTGGTGGTCTTCCCTGCTCCGTTAGGACCGAGGAAGCCAACAATCTCTCCCTGGTTAATCTCCATCGAAACGCCTTTCACGACAGTTCTGATGCCATATTTCTTGACGAGGTTCTCGCAATGAAGTTTCATCTTATCTCAAATCTAATTGTCAATCATTATCTTGTCTCAAGGCCGAAATCCTTGACCAGGTTCTGCACCTCCCCGTTCTGTCCCATCAGGACGGTGGCCTTTTCCTGATCGGTATAGGGCTGTACACCTTTGTCCTCAATCGGCAGCACACCCACTTCAAGACGGATTCTTGAAGATCCAACCTTCTTCCGCAAATTTCCTTCCAGAACCATGAGCCGGTTCTCCCGGATCCATTTTTCCTGTGCGGCGTTGCTGACCTTGAATGTCAACATCTTGTAGCCGTCCTTCGTCTCGATGCCGACCTCCGCGTTCTGAAGGGTGTTGGCGAGTCTCGGGCTTGAAGCGTTCTCGGCCGGGATTGTCTTCCAGGCCTCCAGCACCGCATCGTCATCCGGGATCACGTCAGCGACCGGTGCGGCCTCATTGACGACTTTCTTGTTCTCTTCCTCCTCGATCATCGAATTGAGAGACAAGGACACCCCGGTCTTCACCGGCTTCCTTCTCGTCCTCGGGGCGGGATTCTCCTCAGCAATGACCTGCGAACCAACATTCTCTACAGACACATCATTTCCGGTCGCCGAGTCAGCGGTTTCGGTCACCGAGCTTGTCGAAGTGACCGCACTTTCAATAGGCCTATCCGAAGCCGCTTCGATGGTTGGTGAGTTTTGTCGAACCACAGGCTCAGCGACCGCGCCGACCGCTCCCGGTTTCCGTGCGGCGTCCGCCGACTGCGGTTCAGTCAGGCCGTGGCCGCCCGTGGCCTCGTGAACGGGTGTCACCTGCGAGGCAGGTGACGGGATGGAGCGCGAAGCGCGGAAGTCTGATGAACCACTGTCGGCGGATGCCTTCTCAACAGCAACCTTAACTGTCCCAGCCTCCGGCGCCTTAATCAAGAAACTGAGCTTCATCAAAGCGAACTCTATGTGCAACCTTGGGTTCACAGCCTGTTTATACCCAGCCTCGCAAGCGGAAGTGACACTCAACGCATCGTACAAAAACTTCAGCGAACACCTGGAGGCCTGCTCCTCATACCTCTTCTTCAGCGAATCCGGCAATTCCAGCAAAGCCTCAAGCCCGCCGTTCTTCGTCACCATCAAGTCCCGGAAATGCGAACTCAAAGCAGCGCAGAAATGCAATGCGTTGAACCCTTTGGAAAGAATCTCATCGAACTTCAGCAACGCGGAGCCGTAGTCCCCCGCCAGAAAAGCGTCCACGAGATTGAAACTATAGTCATAATCAAGCACATTGAGGTTCTTCAAAACCTCCTCGTACTTCACATCGGTCCCGCAGAACGCCACCGTCTGGTCAAAGATCGTAAGCGCGTCACGCATAGCCCCGTCGGCCTTCTGCGCTATCACATGCAAGGACTCATCATCAATATTCACACCCTCCTTCCCCGCTATCATCCTAAGGTTGCTGACGATGTCCGGCACCGAGATCCTGTTGAAATCGTAGGTCTGGCAACGCGAAAGGATCGTCGGCAGAATCTTATGCTTCTCGGTCGTGGCAAGAATGAATATGGCGTGTGCCGGCGGCTCCTCCAACGTCTTGAGAAACGCGTTGAAAGCCGCGGTAGAAAGCATGTGGACCTCGTCTATGATGTAAACGCTGTACTTTCCCACCTGCGGAGGAATCTGCACCTGGTCCATCAGGTTCTTGATGTCATCAACACCGTTGTTGGACGCGGCGTCCAATTCGTGAATACAATAGGACCGCCCTTCCTGGAAGGACCGGCAGGACTCACACTCGCCGCAAGGCTCCATATCCGGCGAAGGATTGGAGCAATTGATGGCCTTTGCGAATATCCTGGCCGTGGTTGTCTTCCCCACTCCGCGCGGCCCGCAGAACAGGTAGGCGTGCGCCAGTTTCCCCCTAATGATGGAGTTCTTCAGGGTCTGGGCTATGTTGTCCTGACCGATAAGGGACTCGAACGAGTCAGGACGATATTTTCTTGCCGATACGATGTATTCAGACATAACAGCGTTCAAATCTTAGGGAGTGGTTGTCCGCACCAAGTTTTGTAAGGCAAATTTACGCAATATTTCGTACATTTGTGTCGTGAGGCATGAAGTATGGAGTTTTTTGTCGGCGCGAGCAACGGCAAAGCCCGTACCCTCCAATGCAATATTGAATAAACAAACTGAAAAACAAACAGCTACAAGACATGAGACGATTCATTCAAATACTTGCCTTGGCCATCGCCGGGCTGCTTCTGACCACCGATGCCTTAGGTCAGGCACAGATCACGACAAGAAGGGAGAAACTGAAGGATTTCACATCCAAGACAACAAAGGTTGTCCTCACCGGTGACGAATTTCTGGACGAAGCCGTCAAGGAAAGCGTGGCCGCGACATGGACGGTCTCCCCTTACGAATTCTGCTCTAACGAGGAATTCCAGAACCTCAAGGGAAACGCGGACTTCTATTTTCTAATGGTCGTCAAAGGGCAGTTCCGCAGGGAATCCGAGCCGGGAATCGACATGCTGACCCTCGTCAAGGGTGGAGAAGGAGCCGACAAGTCCATCAATGACATGTTCGAGGTCGTAAGCTTCCCGCTCCGGTCGACCGAGGATCCGTCCGGACGCGAGTTCGTGCTCCTTCCGGCCTTCCTGAAGATAATCCAGGAGCACACCACCAGCCTCACCGACACTGAGATGAAGGCTTATTCCAACATCGGAGCGAAAGACTCAAAAAGACTGAGAATCAAAAGAATATTCTTCTGGGCAGAGGATTTCGCGCCTCAGGTTGACGAGCAGACCAAACGTTCTCTGGACGAGGACATCCTCATCAAGGAAGATGAGGACGAGGTGGATGAGATCTTCTCGGAAGGGACCTTCAACACTGTCGTAAGTTATGTCGTGGCCCCTTCCGAGCCCGTGAACGGATCCATCTGCTACAAGATGCTCATCGGCTCCGACAACCACGAGCTTTACTATTTCAAAAAGCATAAGATCACGGCCAGAAACGGCAAGGGATTCCTCCCCGGCGACATCAAGGCAATCAAACTTCTAAGGAAATAATGATCGTAGGGACGGTTGGCTGCGGATTGAGGTATGCAGTCAAAAGAAGCGGCAACGCAGTGGGATACTGCTCACTGACAATCAAATGCGGAACAAGGGACGAGGGAGATTTCCACAGCGGGATCGCCCATTTCACCGAACATACCCTGTTCAAGGGAACCGAGCGCAAAAGTGCCAAAGTCATAAGCGGCTACCTTGACAGACTCGGCGGCGAATTGAACGCGTTCACCACCAAAGAAGAGATTGTGATCCATTCCACGGTTCTCAAGGAGGATCTCGGCAAGGCCGCGTCCCTGCTACTTGAGCTGGCGACCTGCCCTACATTCCCGGAAGAAGAGATAGCCGTCGAAAAAGGTGTGGTGATCGATGAGATCAACTCCTACAAAGACTCCCCCGCAGATGATGTCTATGACAAGTTCGAGGAGGCCTTGTTCGCAGGGCATCCTCTCGGGCGTTCGATTCTCGGAACGGCTGCCAGTGTGAAAAAGATCACAAGCAAGGAGCTTAGGCAATTCACAAAAGAGCATTTCGTGCCAATGAATATGGCTCTTGCGATAGTGGCCGACATTGACGAGAAAAAGTTGGAGGAGAGCGTGCTCAAGCTGGTAGGCAAGGTGTTCAAAAATGAACCCGCGACTGGTGGCGAACGCATTGTCACCCCGATTCCGGTCAAGCCCGCCTTCAACAAGCAGGTAGAGAAAAGGAACCATGAGGTCAACGCCGTCATCGGGAACTTCGCTCCTTCGCTTGACAACACAGAGGAGCGTTTCGCGGCCATCCTGATGAGCAACATCATCGGCGGGCCGGCATCCAATTCCCTGCTGAACAGCCTATTACGGGAGAAAAACGGATGGGTTTACGGTGTCGAGTCGTCATATTCACAGTACACAGAATCAGGCATAATGACAATCAGTCTCGGGTGCGAGCGAGGCAACTTGGAAAAATGTCTGGATGCGATCTGGAAGGTTATCCGGAAGATGCAGGACGAGGAATATTCCTCCGTCAAGCTGAAGGCAGCGAAAAAGCAGTTCCTCGGCCAGCTCGCCATCAGCTCCGACAACGGTGAGTCCCAGTGCCTCTCGATGGGGAAAAGCCTCGTGTCGTTGGGAACCATATTCACGGACAGGCAGAACATTGAGGCGATCGAGGCGGTGACCTCCGAAGGCATAAGGAACGCAGCTTTGAGAATATTCAACCCTGAAAGCACCTCTTCCCTGATTTTCCTGTAGGCAAGGTGCGGCCACAAATCTTATGAATATGGAATCTCCGGCAGACAAATATCTTAGAGAACATTCCTCACGCCAGAGCGAGGCCCTGGACTGGATCGAGAAACAGACCAACATCCACACGAACTACCCTCGGATGCTGTCGGGGGCGGTCCAGGGTCGCCTGCTGACAATGCTGGTGATCTCGAAGGCGAAACGCATCCTTGAGATCGGCGCGTTCACCGGCTATTCCGCCACCTGCATGGCCTACGGACTTCCGGAGGACGGCCACATCGACACCCTTGAGATCAACGACGAATTGGAGGATCCGATGCGCGAAGGCTGGTCAAGGGCCGGCGTGGCCGACAAGATCACCCTGCACATCGGGGACGCCCGCGAGACCCTTTCCACTCTTGAAGGCCCCTACGACATAGTTTACATGGATGCCAACAAGCGTGAATATGTCACCTACTACAATCTGGCCTTCGATCTTGTGAGGCCAGGCGGCCTCATCCTCGCCGACGATGTCCTCTGGGACGGCAAACTCTGGCAGGATCCCGTCCCGAAAGACAAGCAGACCCAAGGCATCATCGCCTTCAATGACCTCATAGTCAACGACCCCCGTGTAGAGTCCGTTCTCCTCCCCCTCCGCGACGGCCTCAACGTCATCCGGAAACTATAAGCTAGTCAACCAAGAGGATCATGACACCTCTCGGTTGACCGGCAACCTATATTTATCTCACACTGAAGGCGAAGACGCAGTGGCTGGTGTAGGTTTCACTCGGACGAAGGATGGCTGACAATCTCAACGTCATCATCATTTAGGCCTTATGACCTTGATGAAATCCTGTCGCTTCCCATTTTTGTATCCCACACAGTACGACACCATCTGATCCTTGTATCCCGCCATGAACCACGCATTCCCCTCTGGAGTCCAGACGCTGTCAAGTTGACTATCGACCTTGATTTTTTGGGCATTGGCATTCAGGACACTACTCAATAGTTTTTGTGTTTTAACAATCTCCATTCTATGTTGGATCAGAATATGAGATTTTCTCGATTATTCCTTTGCGCACAAACAGAAACACCTTACCGTCTTGCTCTGGAAATAAAACATATGGTATATAGTAGCTAAAAGGCTTAAGCCATTCTGCGACAATAGGTTTTCCGTACGTAAAATCATCTAATTTTGACAATTTATCACCCACTTTAATTCCTCCTTTAATAAGGAATGTCAATGCAGAAAACGAATTGTCAGAAAGAGTAAAACCGCAGAAATAGCCACCATTGCAAAACTCAAAATAGCACTTACCTTTTTTGTAAGTTTCAGTAACTTCGTAATCACCGCCATTGGAACTCTGCTTCTCATACTTATCGGGCAATCCAAATTTGGCAACAAATTGCGAATAATTCAACACTTGACCTATCTTCATTCCATCCACATCAATGCTTTTAGCCCGGAACGCATTATAAAAATCCTGCGCACTAACCGTCACGTATAAAAACGCAACTGCACATATTGTCACTATCGTTTTAAATATATTCATGTTTTATTCACCTGATTGTAAAGTTCTATATACACTCATCTTTTATCTAAATCATATTGGATCCGAATAGCTTATGGAGCAAATTATGCCATCCTTTACCGAGAGGAACACCAGATCATCCAGATAATCATAAAACAACGTATATGTGACAAAACCATCTTTCGGCTCAAGCCATGACGCGACCTTGGGCTTTCCATACTTAAAGTTGTCCAAACTCGACAGTTTGTCGCCCACACGAATGCCGCCAGGGATCCATAATGTCAGAGCAGCATAACGATTGTCATCCAATACGAATGTAGCAAAAACGCCCTTATTTCTGAATGAAAAGAAGTTTCCTCCAACATCATAATACTCGGCGATACTCGGGCAGCCAGATTCCCCTACGTCATTTTGTTCATATCGATCAGGTTCCCCGAACTTTACCACAAACTGGTCGTAAATCATCTTCTGGCCAATCTTCATACCTTCCACATCAATGCTTTTAGCCCGGAACTCATCATAGAAGTCCTGAGCGATCATCGTAACAGCGGGCAACGCCAACAAGCAAATTACCAACACCTTTCTCAATATGTCTCTTCTTTTTGTCATTCTACATCGAAGAAGAATAGTGTATAATTTGAATCACACCATCTTTCACGGACAGAAAAACCAAATCATCCAAATAGTCATAGAATAGAACATATTCCACAAGACCATTATGAGGTTCAAGCCAAGATGCCACTTTAGGCCTTCCGTATTTGAAATTATCAAGTTTCGAAAGCTTGTCACCAACACGAATGCCACCAGAAATCCACAGAGTTAGAGCAGAAAATCTATCATCTCTTAAAAAGAACTCACAGAATGTACCATTCTCCGTAAATGATAAAAAATTTTTTCCTACCCAATAGTATTCATCAAGACAAGGGCTACCCGGATCTCCAAGTTCGTTTTGTTCATATCTGTCTGGTATCCCGAACTTCGCCACAAACTGGTCGTAAGTCATCTTATGGCCAATCTTCATTCCATCCACATCAATGCTTTTAGCCCGGAACTCATCATAAAAATCCTGTGCGTTAGCTGTAACACTCAAGAATACAGTCAAGCATATTGTGACTATTTTTTCAAACATTTGACTTTATATTGGATCAGAATACCGAATGTTATGAATTATGCCATCCTTTACTGACAAATACACAAAAGCATCCAAATGATTATAGAATATGGCATATTCAACAAAGCCATTCTCTGGTTTCAGCCAAGATGCCACTTTGGGTTTACCATATTTGAAGTTATCCAATTTTGACAGTTTATCTCCAACGCGTATCCCGTCAGTTATCCACAAAGTAAGGACTGAAAACTTATTCTCATTTATGGAAAAGCCACTAAAAGCCCCGTTATCCTGAAAATAGAAAACGTCTTGACCAACTTTATAATATTCGTCAATACTCGACTCCCCACCTTCTCCGGAATCACTTTGGGTATATTCCGTTGGTTTCCCGAACTTCGCCACAAACTGGTCGTAAGTCATCTTCTGACCAATCTTCACTCCTTCCACATCAATGCTTTTGGCTCTGAACTCATCATAGAAGTCCTGCGCACTAACCGTCACGTATAAAAACGCAACTGCACATATTGTCACTATCGTTTTAAATATATTCATGTTTTATTCACCTGATTGTAAAGTTCTATATACACTCATCTTTTATCTAAATCATATTGGATCCGAATAGCTTATGGAGCAAATTATGCCATCCTTTACCGAGAGGAACACCAGATCATCCAGATAATCATAAAACAACGTATATGTGACAAAACCATCTTTCGGCTCAAGCCATGACGCGACCTTGGGCTTTCCATACTTAAAGTTGTCCAAACTCGACAGTTTGTCGCCCACACGGATGCCACCTGGAATCCACAATGTCAGAGCGGCATAACGATTGTCATCCAATACGAATGTACCAAAAACGCCATTGTTTCTACAAGAAAAGAAGTTTCCGCCAACATCATAATACTCGGCTATACTAGGGCAGCCGGATTCTCCGACATCCTTTTGCTCATATCTGTCCGGCTTCCCGAACTTCGCCACAAACTGGTCGTAAGTCATCTTCTGGCCGATCTTCACACCTTCAACATCAATGCTTTTAGCCCTGAACTCATCATAAAAGTCCTGTGCGTCAGCTGTCACGTACAAAAACGCAACCAAACATATTGTCACTATCTTCCTAAACATATTCATTATAGATTTATAAAATATTAACTTTTTCTTCAGTATCGCATTCCACGCCAACTATCTTTCCACCAATAATTTTTTTGGAGGAAGGATCACCGTCTTTCCAATTTACGGAACCGTTGATTATCTTTTCTGGGTTCGCAAACACATATACCCCATTAGAGTTTTTCACCTTATAAACGAGGTGAAGGTGCTTATTGGTGACATTATAGGCGTTTCCTGTCCTCCCAGTGTAGCCCAAAAGTTCACCTCTGAAAATAGCATCACCTGGTTTAAATATCTCACCTGTACGAGGATTTACTGCGATAGGTGTCGCTGCTTGAAGGTGCCAATAGCCAATCATTACATCCTGACCATTTCGACTGCTCTCTATATAAACACGATTTCCAGCATCATACCTATCACCTCTATATTCAGAAGGATATTTACCATCCTTGTCTCTATTCGGCTGTGACGTGACATAATTAATATGACTAATCACTCCATCCATCATAGAATAAATCGGAGTACCTTCCTCAGCAAAGAGATCCAACCCATTATGGAACCGCGTCCCTCCATTTCGCACATACCCGAAAGTACCACCACGCAAGCCGGACCATCCAGGAGAGGCAATGGACATATTGTTTAATGGATTGCCGACTTTTGTGGCTTTGCTGAAACACGGACGGTTCGCAGGGTCAAGAGGGTCATTGAAATCTCCTGTCATCGAAGCGAAATATGCAGTGGATGTCACATCCTTATTAACTAAAAACTCCAATACTTCACCTCGGCCACCAAAGTCACCCGTCCACCTGTCAAAATACGCATTAGCATCAGGAATGGCTTCACACACAACGTATTTATGCTCGCGATTTGAATATCGCCCGCTTCCACTCGTCGAACCTTTTCCCACGCTATATAAAGATACCGAATACCAGATGACATCATCTTCCTCTTTCTTCGGCTTATACTCTCCTGTCACCACACAGGAATCAATCACGTTTTCTGTGTTCGGTCCTTTTCCGCCAGTTGTTCCTCTGGAATTAGACCCACCAGATGTTCCGCCTCCTGTGCGCCCTCCACGTGGCTCTTCATCTATCCAACGGTCATCATCAGAACTACTGTTCATCCAACCGTCATCCTCCTCTTTAGGCATCTCTGCGACACAGACACTCTCTGTGATTTGTCCACCATTCACAGACCCACGAGTTGATCCTTTCGTCTCGTAAACATTAATATAACGAACACGATAATAATTCAAAGAATCCTTCGGATCAATCACGTACGCATCTCGTATCGGGCGAAGCCCATAGGAATTCACGCTTCTGAAACTCCCGTCAAGATCGCTATATAATATGACGCCTTCAAAGGTCTCCTTATTTATATAACTATAACTATCTGCCCCATAAATCCTGCAATTATCCGGAGTCGGCACAAGCGTCGCCACAATCTGCCTCCTTGTACCTGATAATGTGTCTGAAATCTCGACCAGAAACTTACGCACAACACTGATTATGTCTTCCACAAAAGTGCCCTGATCAGAGTCCGACAAACTTGCCCGACCATCTTCTTCTGATTGCTTGAATGGTATCTGGACGATATGATAGTTCTTGAATACGATTGTCTCTGTCTTTGACCTGTCCAGCAAAGACTCCAGACTGACCAAGTCAGAGCCATCTGATGCGGAACGAGTACGGCTCAATGTACCAGAAGACTTGACATTCGTAAATAGCAGATTGTTCCGTTGAACGAGGATATCTTCAAAAGATCCCTTATCAACAGCGGTTTTCAAGGAATCATTTTTTAGAGAAAACACCTCCTCAACGCAAGCACACAACGACAGGAGCATTGCAAGCAACGGACAAAATCTTAGGAATGCTTTCATACATAATTGGTTATTTGAATAAGTCTTTGGCAATATAGGAAATTAAACGGCAACATGCAAAACATATTAACGTTTTATATTATTTTCTTTCAATACATTGAATTTTAAATACAATTACAATTCATGCGGCCGGAGAAAGGCCACATCGACACCCTTGAGATCAACGCCCCCGTGTAGAGTCCGTTCTTCTCCCACTCCGCGACGGCCTCAACGCCATCCGGAAACTATAAAGGGCTGGATTCGAACAAATGTAAAAGCCACGGCGACCTACGCTTCGCGCCCTGTCCGGGTGAATGGCCGCCATGGCTTTAACCTTTGTTCGAAATGAGTGCTAATCCTTGTACTCGATGACGGTGTTCACGTGAATGAAGCTTGGGGACCTGTCCACAGTAATATATTGAATCTCCCATCCTGTTTTCAGGTACAGGGTCTTTAGAGATTCCATTTGACACGATAGAGGCGTACTTTCCTTGCCGCTTCCTATGGCGGTCATGCTGACATCCAAGGTGGTCATCTGATTATAGGCACAGCCCAATAAACTTAACGAGGCAAATTTGCTTAGATTCAGTTCCGTGAGCCGATTACTTTGGCACCGCAACTCCTCCAAAGCGTCGCCGTCGCCGAAATTGATGCTGCTTATAGTATTATTATTGCAGTTCAAATATGTCAAAGCCGGATTCTTGCTTATGTCCAAACTGGTCAATTTGTTGGTAGCACAGTTCAGATAGTTCAGCGCTACATTCTTACTGACATTCAGCTCCGTCATCTCATTTTTGAAACAAATCAGGGTTTTTAGAGGCTCAGCGGCCAAAATGATGAAGTTCGAACCGGCATCATCAGGTCGCCGAGCCTGTCGAAGCGCCAAGGTTTTTTGACAATCCTTAGGTCTTATCTGACGCTGAATGCGAAGACGCAGTGACTGGTGTAGGTCTCACCAGGACGGAGGACGGCTGACGGCCACTCTGGCTTGTTCGGGGTGTCAGGGTACTTCTGAGACTCCAGGCAGATGGCGGTACGGTGGCCATAGACAACGCCCTTCTTGCCGGTTACGGTGCCGTCAAGGAAGTTGCCGGCATAAACCTGCACGCCTGGCTCGTTGGTATATTCCTTAAGGACGATGCCGGTCTCAGGGCAATAGACCTCGGCGGCGAGAACGGTGTCGTCGCCCTTGGTGTCAAGGACCCAGTTGTGGTCGAAGCCGTGGCCGTTGCGGACCTGCTCATTGTCAGAGTCGATGTCTTCACCTATCAACTTAGCCTTCCTGAAATCAAACGGAGTGCCCTCCACGGAAGCGATCTCGCCTGTGGTCATGAACGTCGAGTCCACAGGAGTATAGTTGGACGCGTTGATGTACAACGAGTCAGCGGTGACCTGATGGTTCGCCGGATCACCTGACAGATTGAAGTACGAATGATTGGTCATGTTGATGATCGTCGGAGCGTCCGTCGTGGCGGAGTACCTGATGTCGATGGAATTATCCTCAGTGAGGGTGAAAGTCACATCGGCGGTCACCTTGCCAGGGAAGTTCGCGTCCCCGTCAGGAGAGACAATCTCCAGTTTCAGGTGCGAGGCATCGGCCTCAAGAACATTGTAAACCTTGTACTGCCACCCGTCAGGACCACCATGCAGACAATGCCCGTAGTTGTTCTGAGGCAACTGATACTCAATTCCGTCCAAAGTGAATCTGCCGCCGTTGATGCGGTTGGCGTAACGACCGATGGTGGCACCGAAATCAGTCTGGTTGTTCTCCGGGAAATAGTCGGAAACCTTGTCGAAGCCAAGGACAACATCCTTGTAGTCCCCGTTCCTGTCCGGGGCCATCACTGACACAATCCTTCCACCGAAATTGGTGATGCAGACTTCCATTCCTGACTTGTTTGTCAGAGTGTAGAGAGCGGTCTGCGCACCGTCACGCTCTCCACTGAAATTCTCCGGATTCAATCCTGACTTTGTGAGGGTCGGACTCTGGGCGCACCCCATAACGAGAGCGGCCGCGGCAAATGAAGTGAAAATTTTTCTCATGATGTTTTGCGAATATATTAACCTACTATAGCTCCGTTGCCAAGCGCCTCCGCAGGAGTGATGAACCTCATCTTGCCGTCACCCTGCTTCGCCATAAGAATCATCCCACGGGACTCGATGCCACGGATCGTCCTCGGCTGAAGGTTGGCGAGAATGCAGATCTGCTTGCCGACCATCTCCTCAGGGGAATAATATTCAGCGATTCCAGAGACAATCGTCCTCTTGTCGATTCCTGTGTCAATGCTGAGTTTCAGCAGCTTGTCCGTCTTAGGCACACGCTCGGCGGCAAGCACGGTGGCCGTGCGGATGTCCATCTTCTCGAAATCATCGAAACAGCACTCCGGTTTCTGAGGTGCGACCTGCTTCGCCGCCTCGGCCTTAGCCGCCGCCTCTCTCGCGGCACGAATGGCCTCAAGACGCACCAACTGAGCATTGATGGCCTCATCCTCGATCTTGGCGAACAACAACTCCGCGGCACCGATCTCGTGACCCACCGGAAGGATATTCTCATTGCCAAGAATATCCCAACCAAGGCATACGCCCGAACACTCCTGCTCCGCGGCGGCAGACACAGTGTGAAGAGCCACACCCTCACCATCCTTGTAGGTGTTGACGGTCTCCTGCTCGCCCTTCCTGTGGTCAATTCCGGCGCAAAGGCTGACACCCAGCATCTTGCGAAGTTTCTCCGCGGCAAACGGTGTGAACGGCTCGAAAGCGATCGCAAGGTCAGCGCAAATCTGGAGGCTGACATTCAGTATCGTGGCGCAACGCTCCATGTCTGTCTTGGCCACCTTCCAAGGCTCAGTGTCGGAAATATACTTGTTCCCCACACGGGCGATCGACATAGCATCTTTCAATGCCTCACGGAAATGATAACCCTCGATGTCCCTCTCAAGCGAAGCCTTGAGCGCAGGAATCTCCGCAAGAGCGGCCTTGTCCACTTCCTGAAGTTCTCCCGCGGCCGGAACCTTCCCCTCGAAATACTTGTGGGTCAGCACGATGGCGCGATTGACAAAATTGCCGAAGATGGCCACCAACTCACTGTTGTTGCGTGTCTGGAAATCCTTCCAGCTGAAATCATTGTCCTTGGTCTCCGGAGCGTTGGCCGTGAGGACATATCTGATGACATCCTGTTTGCCAGGGAAATCGCGGAGATACTCGTGAGCCCAGACCGCCCAGTTCTTGGATGTAGAGATCTTATCCCCTTCAAGGTTGAGGAACTCGTTCGCCGGAACGTTGTCTGGCAGGATGTAACCGTCACCGTAAGCCTTGAGCATCGACGGGAAGACGATGCAGTGGAACACGATATTATCCTTGCCGATGAAATGCACGAGACGAGTGTCCCCGCTCTTCCACCACTTCTCCCAAGACTGCGGCAGAAGTTCCTGAGTGTTGGAAATATACCCGATCGGAGCGTCAAACCAGACATAGAGCACCTTGCCCTCGGCACCCTCCACAGGGACAGGCACACCCCAGTCAAGGTCACGGCTCACGGCGCGAGGCTGAAGACCGCCGTCAATCCAGCTCTTGCACTGGCCATAGACAGTGCTTCGCCACTCTTTGTGCTGTTCGAGAATCCAATCACGAAGCCAAGGTTCGTACTGGTCCAGAGGTAGATACCAATGGGTTGTCTTTATCGGCTCGGCCCCGCTGAGTTTGGACTTAGGGTTGATGAGTTCCTCCGGGCTCAACGTGCTTCCGCACTTCTCGCACTGGTCACCATAGGCATCAGGATTACCGCACTTAGGGCATGTACCCATAATGTAGCGGTCTGCAAGAAACTGTTTGGCCTCCGGATCATAGTACTGCTCGGACTCCTTTGTGATGAACTTTCCTTCATCGTACAACTTGCGGAAAAATTCGGAAGCGTTCCTCTCGTGAACCGCAGAGGATGTACGGCCATAGATGTCGAAGTTGATTCCCAGACCCGTGAACGAATCCTTGATGATCTTGTGGTAGCGGTCCACGATATCCTGAGGGGTACAGCCCTCCATGCGGGCCTTGATCGTGATCGGGACTCCGTGCTCATCGCTTCCGCAGACATAAAGCACATCCTCTCCCCTCATCCTGAGGTACCTGACGTAGATGTCCGCCGGCACGTATACCCCGGCCAAATGACCGATGTGGACTGGCCCGTTGGCATAAGGCAACGCACAGGTCACAAGTGTTCTCTTGAATTTCTTTTCCATATTCATGAATATTATTTTTCTCTTCCCAATCTGACTTTCACCATTTTAAGTGCCTTCTGCACTTTAAGCATCTCTTGCATTATCTCAAGCACCCGGTCATCGTCGGAAGCGGCCTGCGCCTCTCCGAGTCTTTCCTTCAGTTCGTTTTCCTTGTCCTCCAAACGGCTTTGCTGATAGACCAGGATCGCTTTAGGGACATAGATCGTCAGCCATGACCCTTTCGACATCATTGACTGCCGCAGATTCTTTACAGACAAGTCATACCGTTCGTCCGTTGACAGTTGGGCGGCCACATAGGCCATGTCCCTATCCTCCCCGTCCATCAGACGCTTGACAATCTCATCCTGCGAATATCCCTCATAGTAGTCTTTGGAATAAGCCTCGTACACTTTTCTGAAAACGGAGTTGGCGAACTGTGAGTTGTCTCCCTCCAAAGCCTGGCCTATGAAATCAAACACGGTCAACGCATCCTCGTCCGATCCGGAATAGAAAGCCGAATCACTTTGGAACTCCAGCTTCGTAGTACCGTAGGTGAGGATGAAGTTCAGAAGATCGCGCTCGGCTGTAGCCATGATGCGGTTGTCAATAAGGGCATCGAGGCCGGTGCTTTGACGGGTGGCTTCGACAGGCTCAGCCACCGGCGCTCCTCCGTAGGCCAAACCATCCGTAGAAGAGCCAGAAACTCCGAATGTTCCGGCAATCGAACCATTTCCGGAGCCGGTGGCATAACCATTCCCAGGCAATATGGTGGCTGAGCCTGCCGAGGCTCCGGACCGCGAGGTCTGGTTACGAAGCCTTTCCCTGTCACGGTCAGCGGCTTTCTTCTGTTCAATAAGCCTTTTGGAGCGTGTCGCGCCGATCCTCTCGTCCAGAATATCCCTGCGGATCTCGAACTTGTCACTCAGGAAATCCACATAGACAGAACGTTTCACGGCATCCGGGATGTCGGCTATCGTGTCCGCTATGTCATTGATCACCTCGGCACGCTTGAGCGGATCCCTCGCTGTGTCCTTCAAAAGCAGCGAGGACTTGAAATCCACAAAATCCATCTCAGCAGCGGCGAGAAACTCCTCTACCTCCGCAAGCGAGTGCTTTCTTGAATATGAGTCCGGATCATCTCCGTCCGGGATCAGGACGACCTTAACGTTCATCCCCTCGCGCAGAAACATGTCGATTCCCCTAAGAGCCGCATGGATGCCGGCGGAATCCCCGTCGTACATGATCGTGACATTCTGCGTGAATCTCTTGATGAGACCTATCTGCCCTTCGGTCAATGCCGTGCCGCTGGAAGCCACCACGTTCGTGATACCGAGCTGGTGCATCGAGAGCACATCCAGATAGCCCTCGACCAAATAGCATTTGTCCTTGCGGGCCATCTCGTTCTTCGCGAACCAGATGCCGTAAAGAGACTTGTTCTTTACGTAGATGTCCGACTCCTTGGAGTTCACATACTTGGCGTATGGCTTTCCCTCTTCCTTGGACTTCAATGTCCTGGCCCCGAACGCGATAACCCTTCCACTCATCGAATGGATCGGGAACACCACGCGGTCATAGAACCTGTCGTGCAGCCTGTTGTCAGAATCGTATGCGGCACACAGACCTGTCTCAAGGAGATATTCATCCTTGTACCCGGCCGCTTTCGCCGCGTCTGTCAAGGCATGCCGGCTCGACGGGGCCCAGCCGAGACCATATTTCTCGATTGTAGCGTCCTCCAGCCCTCTGGAGTGGAAATATTCAAGGCCGACGGACCGTCCCTCATCGGTATGGAGCTGCTCCTTGAAGAACTTGCCGGCATATTCAGAGACAAGCAGGAGACTCTCGTTCCGCTGACGGTTCGCTATGTCCTCCGCCGTCTCCTCTTTCTCGACTATCTCGATGTTGTATTTCCTGGCAAGGTACCGCAGAGCCTCAACGTAGGACAGATGCTCGTAGTCCATGATGAACCCGACAGCGGAACCGCCCTTGTGGCAGCCGAAGCAATAATATTGCCCTTTGGCAGGAATGACATGAAAAGACGGTGTCTTCTCACCGTGGAACGGACAGCAGGCCCAAAGGTCGGCCCCACGCCTTCTCAGAGTCACGAAGTCGCCGATCACCTCTTCCACACGGGCGGTGTCAAGGATTTTCTGTACCGTTTCCTGAGGAATCATCCTACTCGTCCACCTTTGTGTAGTCCACCTCCTTGGCATCATCAAGACCAGAGGTCTCGATCACATCCTGGTCAGACTGAGGCTCGTCCGGTGTGTTGAAACGAATCTCATAGGCCTCCTTGGCCTTGCGGATCCGCCACGACGAGATCAGTTCGGACACACCGTACAGAAGCAGAAAACTTCCAGCGCAGACACTCATGATCCTCTCACCGAACGGGTTGAAAAGCAGGAACGCGCCCCCCGCCACCGCGCAGATCGAAAGGATCAATGTGGAGAATCCGGCCCCCAGCAGAGACATGGCTCCGGCCAAAGCTAACAGTTGGATGCCGCCGAAAAGAATCAGCACGATTCCTATCAGCGTAACAATGAAGCCGGCCACCCAGACAGGATTGAGGAACAATAGAATGCCAAGTATCAAATCCACGACAGCGTTCACCGCCATCAATGGAAGCACCCCGTCCCTTTTGTTACGGATGAAACCATAAACCAACGACACGATTCCCGAAGCGAGCAAGAACGCCGCCACGACCTTCACTACAGTCACGGAAGCCGCGTTGTCGAAAATCATGACCAGACCTATACCGATGGTAGCCAGCGCTCTGAGAATGCTGCTGAACGAAGTTTTGTAGCCAAATGTGAACATAATTCCATTCCTTAAATATTACAACTTACAAATTTAAGTAAAAAATGCTATATTCGTGCCTATGTTTTTCGATACACACAATCATAGCCAATTCTCTTTCGACGGAGAGGGAACAACTGTTGAAAAGAGCGCCCTGGCGGCGGTGGAAAAAGGGTTCGGAGGAATATGTTTCACCGACCATTGTGATTTCTATGTCCCGAAGATGAAAGAAGAGTTCGAACCGATCGTCTGCGAGGTTTTCGATGTGGATGCCCAGCAGGCGGAGATAGACAGGGTGAACGGACTGGCCACCGACGGGGCTTTCGGGAAATCGGCATCTAAGAAATTCAAGATATTCAAAGGAATAGAGCTTGGTCTCGGAGAGAAGAACCACGAACAGACCAGAGCGTTACTTTCAAAGTACAGGTTCGACCAGATCATCGCCTCGGTCCACTACCTTGAGGACACGGATCCGTATTTCGGCCCGTACTACAAAGGCAAGAACTGGAAAGAGGCTTACGGCCGCTACCTTGAGACCCTCCTGAGGGAGATGAAATGGCTCGGCGACTTCGACATCATGGGGCATTTCGACTATGTTGCCCGCTATGCGCCATATCCCAAGGAGAGTGTGCTGTACAGGGATTTTCCGGGATTGTTCGACGAGATATTCAAGTACCTGATAGAGAATGGCAAAGGTCTGGAAATCAACACAAAAAGTTACAAGACTTACGGTCTCCGCACCCCACAGCTTGACAGGGACATTCTGATAAGGTACATGGAACTCGGAGGCGAGATCATCTGCATGGGATCAGATTCCCACACACCCAGGCAGGTGGGTGACAGGTTCGACTATTTCGCACAGTATGTCAAGATGTTCGGATTCCGACGGCTCGGACATTTTGAAGGCCGGAAACTCAAGATGGTGACCATCTAAGAGGCTATCTCGCAAAGGAACTTTATCCGGACAAGGCGGATCTCCATCTCCTCATAATCAGCGCCCAGCACCTTGATGGCCTCCTCCACTGAGTCAGAGGTCGCCTCGCTTTTGAAATATTCATAAATTTCATCAACAACCTCATCATCAATGGTCTGGCTGATGTAGTAATTCAGATTCAGATTGGTGCCGGAAGACACGATGCCTTCGATCTCCCCGACAAGTTCATCCATCTCCCAGCCTTTCGCGTCAGCTATATCCTCCAAAGACATCCGCCGGTCAACGCTCTGGATGATGAATATCTTGTCGGAACTCTTGGTCGGAGCCGATTTGACCACAAAGTCCTCAGGTCTTGTGATGTCGTTCTCATCCACATACCTTCGGATCAAGTCGATGAACTCCTTGCCATACTTTCTTGCCTTCCCCTCGCCTACACCCTGACAGTTATGGAGCTCATCGTAAGTGATCGGATAGAGGATGGACATGTCCTCAAGAGCCGGGTCTCCGAATATGATCCACGGCTGAAGATTCAACTTCCGGGAAATGTCCTTCCTCAAGTTCTTGAGCATGGACAGGAGCGCCGCGTCTCCACCCCCTCCCTTCATGCCGGCAGCCGGTGCGTCCTCATCATCCTCATCGCCCGTACCTTTCCCCTTGAAATTCTTGTCCTCCACAAGACGGATCTCATAAGGGTTGCTGAAAAAATCCTCACCTTTCCTGGTCACATAGATCAGACCGTATGTCTCGATCTCCTTCTCAAGAAGATGCAGCAAAAGCCCTTGGTTGATGACCGAGCACCAGAACTTCAGACTGTGGCCAGCACCCGAGCCGAAAAGCGGGAATGTGTCGTGACGGTAGGATTTGATCATCGCCGTCGACTGCCCGGCCAGGACCGATGCCAGATGTTCGATCTTGAAATGTTCCGGAAGGGACCTTACAAGTCTTATCACCAGACACATCTCCTTGCGCCCGTCGAATGTGGCCTTCGGATTGAGACAGTTGTCGCACAATCCGCAGTTGTCCTTAGGATAATCCTCTCCGAAATAGTTCAGCAGCATCCTGCGGCGGCACATGCTGGATTCGGCGTACGCCACGGTGTCCATAAGCAACTGACGGCCTATCTCTTGCTCCGAAACCGGCTTGCCCTGCATGAACTTTTCCAATTTGCGGATGTCCTTATAGCTGTAGAACGTGATGCACTCAGCGTTCTCCCCGTCCCTGCCGGCACGTCCGGTCTCCTGATAATAGCCCTCGATGCTTTTAGGAATATCATAGTGTATGACAAAGCGCACATCCGGCTTGTCGATTCCCATGCCGAAGGCTATGGTCGCCACAATGACCTCCACGTCCTCCATCAAGAACCTGTCCTGGTTCTCCGCCCTGGTCTTCGCATCCAGTCCCGCATGATAAGGAAGCGCGCGGATTCCATTGATCTCCAGCAGCTTGGCGATTTCCTCAACTTTCTTGCGGCTCAAGCAGTATATGATTCCTGATTTCCCTGGATGCTGCTTGATGTACCTTATTATGTCTTTGTCAGGATCTACTTTGTCACGAACCTCGTAGTACAGGTTAGGTCTGTTGAACGACGACTTGAAGACGGTAGCGTCCATGATTCCGAGATTCTTCTGAATGTCGTTCTGGACCTTCGGGGTGGCTGTCGCCGTCAAGGCCATGATAGGAGCCCGGCCTATCATCTGGACCATGTCCCTGATCCGGCGGTACTCCGGCCTGAAGTCATGTCCCCATTCGGAAATGCAATGGGCCTCATCCACGGCGTAGAAAGAGATCTTCACCTCCCGAAGCAGATCCACATTCTCCTCTTTTGTAAGCGACTCCGGAGCCACGTAAAGCAATTTGGTCACACCGGAAAGAACATCCGCCCTGACCTCCTGGATCTGGGCTCTGTTCAAGGACGAGTTCAGGAAATGAGCGACTCCGTTCTGTTCCTCCACAAACCCGCGGATCACATCCACCTGATTTTTCATCAAGGCGATCAGCGGAGAGATCACGATGGCGGTGCCAGGCATAACCAAGGCCGGCAGCTGGAAACATAAAGACTTTCCGCCGCCCGTCGGCATGAGGACAAAAGTGTCCTTGCCATCCAGAAGGTTCCGGATGATTCTCTCCTGATCTCCCTTGAAGGAATCAAAACCAAAGAATTCTTTCAACTTGGAATTCAGCGATGACGAGTCGATTTCCATAGAATTACCTAATTATTTCTAAAAATAGTGATTGTTTTCGGGATAAACAAGCATTTTGAA
>OHHE01000064.1_pt1 | contig 22147 bp, 9 predicted proteins | sample 1567971 | NCBI WGS metagenome assembly OHHE01 (sample SAMEA3879508, study PRJEB24766) | human gut metagenome | biome: human-associated habitat; feature: feces | place: USA | collected 1985/1987 | reverse complement strand
TGTAGGTTTTTCTAATATTTTTCTGTAAGTTTGCCGATATGAACAAAACTTACTTGAACACGGACTTGACGGACAAGCGTATTGCCGTGCTGCTCTCGGGCGGCGTGGACAGCTCCGTCGTGGTTTACGAACTGGCGCAGCGAGGACTTCACCCCGACTGCTTCTATATAAAAATCGGACCTGAACAGGAGGAGGAATGGGACTGCACCAGCGAGGAGGACCTCGAGATGGCTACTGCTGTGGCACGTCGCTTCGAATGTAAGCTGGAGGTGGTGGACTGCCATAAGGAATATTGGGACCAGGTGACGCGCTACACTATGGATAAGGTACGCGCGGGATTTACGCCCAATCCGGACGTTATGTGCAACCGACTGATTAAGTTCGGCGCATTCCACGAGAAGCGCGGAAAGGATTACGACCTCATTGCCACGGGGCATTACGCCCAGACAGAGGAGGACGAGGAGGGACGCAAGTGGCTCGTCACAAGCCCCGACCCCGTAAAGGACCAGACCGACTTCCTTGCACAGATTTATGACTGGCAGCTCCGCAAGGCGCTCTTCCCCATCGGACATTACCAGAAGGGCGAGGTAAGGGAGATAGCCGAACGCGAACACCTCATCAATGCCAAGCGAAAGGACTCGCAGGGCATCTGCTTCCTCGGCAAAATCAACTATAACGACTACATTAGACGCTATCTCGGCGAGGCTCCCGGCGAAGTGCTCGAATTAGAGACGGGCAAGCTGATAGGCAAGCACCGCGGCCTGTGGTTTCACACCATCGGACAGCGACACGGACTGGGCTTCGGCGGCGGACCGTGGTATGTCGTGAAGAAGGATGTGGCTGCCAACGTGCTGTACGTGAGCAAGGGCTTCGAACCGCGCACAGCATACAAGAAGGACTTCCCCATCCACGACTTCCATTTCCTCACGCTCGACCCTTGGGGCGCTCCAGGCACATCGGCTCGAGTGCGCTTCAAGATACGCCACACCCCCGAATACCATCCTGCCACCCTTGAACGCACCTCGGAAGGCAGCTTTATAGTTCACGCCGACGAGCTTATCCAAGGCGTGGCGCCGGGCCAGTTCTGCGTTGTGTACGACGAGGAACATCACCGCTGCTACGGATCAGGCGAGATAACGGTATAAAAAAACATCTTTATTAATGCTGAATTCATAAGAAATCAACTATCTTTGTAATAGAGATAGTAAAGAAACATCCAAAAAACTCGTCACTATGGGAAAATACATCAATCCTTTTACTGACTGGGGATTCAAACGACTCTTCGGACAGGAGTTCAGCAAAGACTTGCTGATAAGCTTTCTTAATGACCTGTTGGTCGGCGAACATCAGGTAAAGAATGTCGTTTTTAAGGACAAGGAAGAACTGCCCTCCACCAAGGACCAACGAGGCATTATCTATGATGTTTATTGTGAGACCGACAAGGGAGAGCGATTTATTCTGGAGATGCAGAACCGGTGGCAGCCGAATTTTCTCGACCGCTCCATCTGTTATGCCTGCCGTAGTGTGCTTGAACAGGTGGACAAAGGCAAGAAGGAGAGAGAGAACGCATATCGTTTTCTTCCCATTTATACAGTCTGCTTTATGAACTACATGCCGGACCACGAAGAACTCAGCAAGTTCAGGACGGACATAGTTCTGGCAGATAAGGAAAGTGGAGAGATTGCTTCAAACAAACTCCGCTTCATCTACTTGGTACTTCCACTTTTCAAAAAGAATGTGGATGAATGTGTAACAGATTTTGATAAATGGATTTATGTTTTAAAGCATATGGAAGCATTAAGCAGAATGCCGTTTACGGCACAAAAGGAAATCTTCAAGCAATTGGAAGAATATGCCGACAGTCATAGACTGACGAGAAAGGAATGGGAGGCTTACGAAAACAGCCTCTGGATAGCTCGTGACAACATGGCATGCATGGCAGCAGCTGAGAATGCTGCCAAAGAGAAAGGTATGGCTGAAGGCAGAGCTGAAGGTATGGCTAAAGGCAGAGCTGAAGGCAGAGCCGAAGGTATGGCTGAAGGCAGAGCTGAAGGTATGGCTGAAGGCAGAGCCGAAGGTATGGCTGAAGGCAGAGCCGAAGGTATGGCTGAAGGTATGGCTAAAGGTATGGCAGAAGGCAAGACGAAAGCAATAATAGAAACAGCCAAGCGTCTCCTTAACATGGGGCTTGATATGGAACAAGTGGCACAAGGAACAGGCTTGAGTATAGAAGAAGTTAGAAAACTTCTATAAAACCTACTTTATTTTGTAAAGCACCTATATCTTAACGTTCTTTATAAAAATACATAAAAAACTTTCGCAAGTTCAGAGAATTCATTCTGTAACTAAACTTGCGAAAGTTCAATAAATGATTTTACTTCATATACAGTTTCAGCGTCGTTGTCTGGTCTCCCACTTCCACGTTTTGTGTTTCCATCACGCCATTACCATTCATAAACTTAATGGTATACACCTGATTCTTTTCCACCTTGAAAGTGAGCACATCATTCATATCCTGTGTTGCACCCGTACTACGACCACCATAAAGCTGCTTGTCGCCCTTGAATACGTCCAAGTTAGTGGCTACGCGGTCGCCTGAAGCCTCAGCATGATCCTTGTCCTTGAACACCATAACTCGCAAAGCTACATGGCTGCCATCATCAGGAACGGCAGACAACTGTGCTCTATATAGGCTTGTATAACGGTCGGTTACGTTCTCGGCATGGACATAACGGATGTTCTCGTCCCAAACCAAAGGGAAGTAAGAGTCAGCCGGTTTGAAGGAAGCCGCATATATAGCCTTTCGCAAGTCCTCCTTGATAGCCTTACCGGCATCAGTAAGGAACCATGACTTATCCAGGTCTTCCGAAGGATAATACTCCGTAAAACGCCACTTGCCGTCTACCCATACTTCGTTCCAGTTATGGTTGCCACGGTCATCATGCCAAGCAGGAGTGCCTGCCACACGCGAAGGTATACCTACAGCACGGAACGCATCGGTAAGCAATATGGAAAGACCAGAGCAAGAAGCCATGTGCTGACGCATAGATTCGTAAGGAGCCTGATCTGGCTTTTCGCGCTTCGTGTTGTAATCCACCATAAGTTCGTCACGTACGTTCTTGTTGACAGAATCGATGGCCTCGCGCATTGTCTTACAAGAAACCACATATTTACGGAAACGCTCATAGAAATCCTTACGCCAGTTTTCACGATTTTCGTTCAGATTGACATAAGCCACCACGTCGTTCAAGAATATATCGTTAGGCACCTCTTTAGCCCAGGGAAACTCTGCCCTTGCCTTATAAGCATACGACACGTTCTCCAACAGAAAATCGGCGGTCAACGTCTTGGCATCTCTTTCCGGCATGTAGGAAATCAGGAAAGCCACACCTTCCTTCTGGTCGGCAGGAGCTTTCTTTAATGCCTTCGTCAATTCCTTTGCATTATCACCAGCTGTAACCATAGTCTGATTCAGCAACTCATGATACTCCTTTGGCACTCCGGCATACTTGCCTCCTGAACATGCGGACAAGCCCAAAGCCAAGAGCACAACAAAACTCTTAATTTTCATAGATTTTTTCTTAAGTATATTTGGATCAATTATTTGCTGTGCAAAGTTACTGCAAAAAATCGGGGAAAGGGTAAAGAATAGATAAAAACAAAAGAGAATCAAGACAGAATAATAACAAAACAGCTCGTGCCGGACTTACTCGGCACGAGCTGTATGCATTTATTCGGGCAGTGCTGTCACTATCACTACTCGGTTGAGACTGTTCTCCTCGTATGGCTGGGCGTTGGAGCCTATGCCCTGTGCGTCGATGCGTGACGGAGCGATGCCGTAACGCTCGATGAGGATGTTTCGTACGCTGTCGGTGCGGCGGATGGAGAGCATCAGATTGGTGCGCTCACCACCCGTAGCCTTGTCAGCATAACCGTCCAGACGAATGCGGGCTGAAGGATTCTGCTTGAGATAATTGACGATGTTCTCAAACACGATGTCCTGCTTCTTCGCCGGCTTGGCTGAGGCATAAGCGAAGCTGATGGAAGCGAGACGGAACGCATCCTGCTTCTTCACCACCGGCTTCTCCACGATGCGGTCCTTAAAGACGGGACGCTCCACTACCCTCTCCACCATATACACCGTGTCGACCACGGCTTCGCGGCGGCGCTTATGGCAACGTTCCTTCTTGGCGCAAGGCTTGGAAGCATTGAAGCGATAAGTGAGTCCGAGCGTTGCACCCAACGTCGGCTCATACTTCTTGCCCGTGATGCGACCGTCGAAATGGTCGGGCATGAGAGCCGAACCAATTTCAAGATTAACATCCATGCACTTCAGCACACGGTACTTGGCAGTAACGGAGAAGTTGGCTGTCAGCGAGTTGGTGCCCGCCGTACCGCGATAGGCGAAGCTACGGGCATAGCCCAAACCCACAGCCGGAAGCACGTCAAACCTGCCCTGACTGCGGAAGAGCAGACGCGAGAGGCTCACCATGAAGTCGGCATGAGCATTGACGTAACGCAGATAATGACGATAGGTGCCATCAGGGCGGACCGTCACATTATCTATTACAGGGTCATGAGGACCATATACGGAACCGTCGGTCTGAGGGTCGCGCAGATAGAGTCCTTCTGATGTGGACATGCCGTTAAGCGAATACCCGCCGATCTGCAGGCGAAGGGCATAAGCGGGAGTTATCCACTTGCCCACGCCAATGGTGTATGACGGAGTGAGGCGCTTGCCGAAATCCAGCTTGCTGGCATCGCTCGAGAAGATTGTCTGCACGCCTCCACCCACATCCACAAACCATCCGTTCTGTGCTGATGCCGGGAGCAATGACATACAACCCAGCACCAAGCTTATTATCTTTTTCTTATTCATAATATACAGATAGGTGTTTTAAGCTTATTCAACAATGACGAAAGAAGGTACGCGAGGCTCGCCCGCTGTGCCATAGCTCTCGCCGTTGGCAAACGTGAAGGCTGAGACAGCCTGATAGAGGTACTTGTTGCGGCCTGAATAATACTTCAGCGTAACTGCTTCCTCTGCTCCCATACTGCCGTTTATCTCCATGCGGAAGACATACTCGCCGTTCTCTGTCTGCTCCGCCTTTGCCATGCCGCGACACTCTGTGCCCACGAAAGCAGCCATCACGTCATCCGCCATTGCCTGACGGACGATGTTCTGGGGCAATGCCACGCAAGCCGTCATCTTGAGAGGATGCTTGCCTTCGACAACGAGAGGTACGGTGAAGGGCTGCTCTGGCGAAGCCTCCACCTTGCCGTCGGCAAACAGGAGGCATGCAGGTGCCGTGAACACGTAGTTGTTGCGATGGCTGTAATAGCGGATATCCACGGTCGCTGACTGTGAGCTGACACCATTTATCACCATCTTGTATACGGGTCTGCCGTCCTGCTCGCCCACTACTTCGCCCATGCCGGCGCAGACATTGCCGATGAACGCCGCCAGCTTGTCGCCGCTCTTGTCGGCATAGCTGCCTGTAACGGCGTCAAGGGTGAGGTAAGCGGTCATGCTGCCCTGCGGCACGAAAGTAAGGGTCTGCGGCTGGTCCTCAGAACCAACCACCGAACCACGCTTGCCGATAACGAAGGACTGTTCGGAAACGAACACCTGCTTCTTCTCCGCGCTGTAATAGCGATAAGTCACCTGCTCGCCCTCTGCACGACCGAGGACGTCATACCAATATGTCATGTCAGCCTCGCTTGCCACGTGCTTGATGCCGCGGCACTCGTCGCCGACGAAAGCCTGAAGCTCATCGCCAGCGGCTACTGTGAACGGCAGCTGTGCCTTGTCCACCTTCACCCATGCCTTTGTAGGTACGGGGAAGGGACCTGACTGCTCGAAGTCGGGGAAAGCAGGATTCTCGGCTGTGCCGTAAATCTTGTCCACCTCATACTTTACGTCTGATGCCACAGAGACATAGACGCGCTTCGCAGCTGCACTGTAATAGCGGAACTCCACATCGCCGCTCTCACTGGACGGTGCCTTGACATGAAGGAAGAAGAGGCGCACGCCGTCGTTCATCACCTTCTTAGCCACACCGCGACACTCGCCGCCAATGAAGGCTGCCATCATGTCGCCGTCGGCGGCAAGGGTTTCGAGGACTGGGCTGAGACGCACCACGGCGGTCATGCTCATCGGATAGACGCTCTTGTCAGGATCGGTCCACGACGGCACCGAGGCATTGCCAGTGAAGTCGGCTCTCCACCCCGGGGCGGAGGCAGGGGCGTTGTCCGCCACCTGCCACGCCGGGACTTCGCTGACGAAATCCTCTGCCACCACGCTCCACTGGGGAGCGGGTTGCTGGGGATAAGTCTTGTCGCCTTCCTCCGTGCATTGTGTCATAAGGAAACACAATGCGGCAATCAATGAATACTTTATATACTTCATATAGATTTTCTGTTAATATTACTTCTTGATAGCTTTCATAGAGTATACGTTGCCGTCTACAGAGATGCTAACGATATAAACTCCCGAAGGAACTGTGTTGCCGGCGTTCCATGTGATGTCCACGTTGCCGTTGTCATTGCAGTTGTCCCATGCTACGACTCGCTTACCGCTCATGTCGCTGACAAAGACGTCAGTCTGGGCGTTGCGGTCCACATTGGCACGGATCTTAAGCTGCGAGTGGAACGGAGACGGATAGACATAAAGGCCGCCTTCTGTGCCGAGGAAGCTGATGTGCATCGGCTCGTTGATGGTGCCGACATTGCTGTTGGCAGCATAGCTGATGACGCTCGGTGCCTTGGCGATGACGTCGCCGCCGCGTTCGATGGTCACGTCCACAGCCTCAGGCTTGTCGCCACCCACGGTGAGCATGAAGATGGTTCTGCCGTCGGGTAACTCAATAGCCTCAGCATAACCGCGAGGTTCGCCTGCTACGTAGCTTACGAGGCGGTCGCCCTGCTGCAGACTTACGCCTTCCACCTCCACAACAGCCGTCATATTGGCTGAATACGGGAAGTAAGCATTTGTGTCGTCAGCGTTCTTGGCAGCTGCCATCGCAGCCTTAGCCTTGCGTCCTACGGAAGTCTTCGACGGATACTGCAGCACGGCGTCGTCCTGCGACTGGCGCTGGAGCATATAGCCCTTGCCGTTCTCCATGTATGTAAGACTACCGATCCATCCTAAATTGCCGCTGTACATCGCCATCTGTGTCTGCGACTTCACGATGTCGCCCTCCTTAGCGTCGTAGCCGGCGAGAGCCTCCTTGAGCGTGAAGTTGTCCGAAGGCAGATAAGAGATGTAGTTCCAGCGCGGTGTGCCGTCCTCCTTGGCTCCACGGATGGTGAGCTTGTGCGATGTCGGGTCAACCACCGGTCCTGAGATATGCAGGTTCTGAGGTGCCGAACTGTGTACGAGATACATCTGGTCATTGTCAATTTCGGTGAGCTGTCCCACCCATCCATTGCGCTTTGTCCATGATGCGAAGCCATACTGCTCGCTCTTCACCTGGTCGTCAGAGGTCCACTTGCCATCGGCAAGAAGCTTGTTGAGGTCAGAGAGCTTGTCAGAAGCGATGTTTGTGGAAATCCACGTCCATCCCTCGTTCAGGCTGATGTTCTGCACTCGATAGTCCTTAGCCGTGAACAGCACTGGCTGTGACGGGCTGCCCACTACAGCGTTGTTCTCGAAGCTTATAGGCTTCTCGCTCTGTGCGATGTAAGTCTGTCCTGTGCTTGCGTCCCAGATGCGGAACTCAAGGTCGGAGTTGTTGACATCGTTAGAGTATACAGTGAGCATGGCGTAATACATATCGTTCTGCTTGTAGTAGCGGTTATTGCAAACGCCTACGCACTTTCCGCCGCTGAACGCAGCGAGCATATCCTCGTCGTCGGAAGAGTATACCTTATTAATATACAGCTTGCCGAAGACAGACATATTATACTTGAAGTCAGCCGGATTGACCGTCCACTCAGGTTTCTCGCCTTCCACCTTAACGGTGAGCTGCAGAGCCTCCACCACGTTGTTGTCACCACGCAGATAAAGAGTCTCGTCGTACGTGCCGATGTTCAGACTCGGGTCGATGGTAAGAACGATGTCGGCAGACGAAGTCGGGTCAATAGTGCCGCTTGCGGGTTCTGCCTCCAGCCATGAAGGAAGGTTCTCGATGGTGAAGTGTTCTATAGAACCACCCTTGTTGAGTGCCTTCACCTTGATTGTCTTCTCCTCGTTGAGCTTCTTCACTACAGTGAGAGCGTTGTCGCTCCACTTCAGCTGGTTGCGGTCGATGTATGCGCTCCATGTTATCGGCGAGAGAATCTCGTTGCCGTTCTTGTCGCGTACACCGTCAACGGTGAACTTCACGATGGTCTTCTCGATGCGCTCGTAAGGCTCCTTCAGGTTGATGATGAGAGCGTCGTTGTTTACCACGAAGTCGTAAAGAAGCTTGCTCTCAGGTCCCTTTGCCTTGACAGGAGCAGAAGCCTTGGTCTCTACGTCGCCTCCTACAGCCACAGCGTCAGGCACCTTCTGTGTCGGGTCAGCCTGCTGCTTCTGGTCCATAAGAGAGAACTGGAGTTCCTTGACGCCCTGCCACTCGATGTATGTCTCGAACGGATAGTAAGCCAAGAGTCCCTTCTCAGTGCCGTCGAGTCGGTTGCTGTTGCCGTTCTCCACGAGCGTCTCGCTCTTATAGAGATTCCATACACGCACCTCGTCAATCTCGCCCTTGAAGAAGTTGTCGGCTGTCTCCTGCTGTAGGTTGTCCGCCGGTGTCCATACACGTGCGCCGAGATGGATGTAAGCCGCTGCTATGCCACCGAGGTCAGCTGCCTCAAAGTAAGTGTTGAGCTTGCCGTCCACATAGATCTGACCGCGTCCGCTTGTGCGGTTTACAGCCACTGCCACGTGGTGCCAGTCGTTGTCTGCGAAGCTGCCGTCACATGCCACACGCACTCCATTGTTATGGAATACCAGTCGGCCCTCCTCCAGATTGAGTGCGAAGAGATTGAGCGAACCGCCCATTTCCTCACCGTCGCCACGTCCGTTGGAGATGATGGTGGCTGTCTGCTGTGCCTCGTCAGCCTTAAACCATGTCTCGATGGTGTAGTCCATAGTGTTGTCTACGACACATGAACTGCCCGAAGAGAGCTTCAGATACTGGTCCTTACCGTTGAACGCTACTGCGCGTCCTTCGGGATTAGCCCATTCGCCGCCTCGCATCTCAAGGTTAGCGCCGTGTGCCTTGTCGGCAAGAACGCTGCCCTTAGCCTCCGACATCGGATAGTAAGCGATGAGATTGCTTTCGGCTCCTGAGAGCATTGTCAGCGAGTTGGTCTGCAGACGTGCCGGTGTCAGCACCTTGTCCCAGATGCGTGCGCCGTGCATCTTGCCTGCGAAGTGTCCGTTTCCGTCCACGCTGGCTCCGAACACGTAAGCGCCCTCGCCATTATACTCGCCCACCTCAGCTGCGCTGATAAGCTGCTCGTAGTTATAGTAAGCCGACACATTGCCCTCATTGTTATATACGAGAGCCACGTGTGCCCATGTGCCCTGCTCATAATCGAACGCCTTGTCGCTGACGATGGTCTTGTCAGCCACCTTCACCTTCAAGCGGTTGTCGCTCGTCGTGGCAAGTTCGATGGAGCTGTTGGCGTTGCCCTGGCTGAAGAGCACAGCGTCCTGAGGCTTGTCTGCAAGTGTCCACATCTCGATGGTGAGGTTCTTGCCACTCCAGTTGCGCTGGTATTCAGACACAAGTTCGTCGTTCTGACCGTCGAGGCGTACGCTTACGCTATGGTCGGTCTGTGCTCCGTTGCGGATGCCCGTTACCGAGAAGTTGTTGTCGGTGAGCAGTCCGTCGGCTATCGGCTCGTTGAACGTGAGCATCACCTCGTCGTTAACGGTGAGCACGCCGTTCGCCGGCTGTGCGCTACCGAAGAGGCGCGGGTTATACATATCCTTGATGCCGCTGTGTACGGCAGAATAATTATATACCTCCTCATTGTTGATCATGCTCGTACCCACTGTGCGCAGGTCGTAACGCTGATCCTGCAGATCGTCAAGGAACCAGCGATACTTGATGGTGCCGGCGTCTGCCGCCTTTATCATCTCGGCGTTCATGCCGTTGGTCAGTGCTTGATCATAGAGAGTCTTGTCGTTATAGTAGCTCATGAGCGTGGTCCAGTCGTTGTCGCTGCCCGACGACGGCTTATACTGAAGCATGATGCGATGGAAGTTGTCATAGTTCACGTCGAAGCCGTCAATCACTACGTCCATGTAATGCTTCTGCACGCCATTCACCTCTGCCGTTGGCAACTTGGTGTTGTACGTCCAGTTGTCGGTAGGCTTCTTCAGGTTCACGTCTGTGGCTGAAGGAGTGAAGTGTACGCTGAACGTCACGTCGTCATAGATGTCGCCCTGGAAATCAGTGGGATCACACTGACACTGCGACTGAAGCATCAGTCGGAGGTTGTCATAGTTCATCACCGAACCCTTGCGCACTTCGAGCGTCTTCGTAAGCGTTCCGCCTGCCGGCACGAGCAATGCTCTGCCGTTGCCGATCGGTGCGCCGTCGATGAGCAGCTGTGCTCCGTTAGGATTGCTGCTGTCGTCGATTACGAGGTTATACCAGTTGTCGTCCTGCGACTCCGAGTTGTTGCGCAGATAGAGCGTGAAGTAAGCCGACTTGCCAGAAGGAACATTCTCGATGAAGTCTTTCTCCACGGTTATCTCCGGCACCTCCATCTGAACGGTAGCCTCATTGATGACGTGCTGTCCCGGCTCGTAATACTTGGTCTTGTATTCGCCCTCGTAAGGACAAGACGTAGCGCCACCACGGGTCTTGAAGATGAACGTTGAGAAGGTCTGTCCCTCCTCGTCCTTCATATCCTTGTACTTGATGTACTGGTCGCCATTCTTATATCCTGCCTCGCGGCATACGTCTACAGAGATATAGTCAGAGCCTTCCTCTGCAAGGACATAACCCTTGCAATGGCGTGCCGTCTCCTCAGTAGAGAACTCGCCGCCGTGTTCGGTGGTAAGGCTCTCGTCTACAGTGAGCACCATACCAGTGCCATTGAGTGTCCATCCGAAGTTGTTGGTGAACTGAGCGCCAATCAAGATAGAGAAGCGTTGAGTCTCCGAACGTCCAACCTCATACTCCTCAGAGTATTCGTAAGAAGCACCGCCCTGGAACGAATGGTTCTGCATGAGTTCTGCCTTCACCTTCTGTTCCTCGTTATTGCGAAGCTGCATCTTCCAGTTGTCAATCGACTGATTGAGGAACATGATAGTATCCTCCTTCAACGGCTGTCCTGCAGGAGCGTAAATCTTGTAGCTCGGTCCGTCGAGCGGGTCGTTGGCATTGGCACCCTTAAACACCTTGTCGTTGTTGCTCTTGCCGAAGTTAGGATCGTCAGCTGCCAACTTCGAAACGTATACAGGGAGTTTGGTGTTGTTAGCCATAGCCTGGAAGTCTACACCTTCTGCCTGCTGATGCAGCAACTTGTTGCGTACATCCTCAAGTTTAGGCAACAGCACCTGCTCGATGTGCACCTGCGGATAGGTGAACATTGTGCCGTACTTCTGCGAAAGTCCCAGACCAGTGGTCTTCACAAGCAGATATTCACTGTTTTCGGGAGTAACATCGCCGAACAGTTCGTATTCTGAAGGATTGGCCTGATACATCTCACGTGTAGTAACGGCGATGTTTTCGGTCTTGCCCACGCCGATATTAGTAGAATAGCCTACGAAGAGGTCGCCGTCGCTTCCCACATACTGCGGGTCGCTACTTGTCTCGAAGCGTGTGGTAGTGGTCATCGTCTTAGTGTCAGAGTCAGTACCACCGATTGTCTCACTGTGAGAAGCGCCAAATGAGAATTCGTTCTTCACATCGTTCTCGTTCACCACTCCGGCACCAAGACCGGTGAAGGTGATGACCTTGGCACCAACCTTTGCCTCGTTGTTCAATACTCCCTCGTTAGTGACATTTCCTTCATACGTACTTGTAGAAGTAACTGTCACGCCCTTCTCAAGGTAAGCATAAGAGTTGCTTCCCGGCGGGTCGCGCAGCACGAAGAGCACCTTGTCGGGTCCATTCGTAACGAAGTCCGAACCTAAAGTCTTTGCACCAATTACGATAGCCTTGGTGTTGCCCTTGCCGTCAAAGCCACCCTTCCAGTTGATTGTTGTAGAAGATGTGCTTTCGCTGTTTTCGGTGTAGGTCATATCCATAGCGGCAGAGCGCAGAGCCGAGGTCATTTCCGGATTGTTCACCTGGAATGTCCATTCTGCCTCACCATTCTCGTCGGTAGTGATGTCTTCTTGCGTTCCGTACGCAATGTCGCCTCTACTGAATGAGAGCTTAGCCTCAGGCGTTGGCACGATGTCTTCCTTAACGCCATCCTTACGTCTGCCGTCCTTATCCTTATATTCGTACACCTCCGCTGTGGTGATGTGATAAGTGACGTATTGTCCCTGCTCGTATACAGGCACGCCGAGTGTGTAAGGCTGTGCAGCATTGTCAGGATCGTAGGTCCTCACCTTTATGGTCTTTGTCTGATCGAGTGTAGAGATGCTGAGTTCTTCCTTTCCGAAGAAGTCCTGAAGCTTACCCTTCACCTTCTCCTTCACGATGATTGACGGAGTGTAGCGCTTGATGAACTGCTGCTTCTTGTTGTAATATACAGTGTCGCTGCAGTTGACAAACTTGCCCTGCGTAGAGATAGAGTCGACATAAGCATTCACCTCGCTCTGCTTTGCAAACTCGTTGCTCAGGTTGAGGTCTTCGCCACTGCCCGGGATGTTGTCATGGCCGGGCACCACTACATTAATCTTATACTTCTCAGGAATGAGGTCGGCGTAGAACTCACCCGTCTCGGCGTCAGGATAGATGGTTATCTTGTTGCCGTCGTAAGCCACGCGGTTCTGGTGCTGCTTGCTTACGTACACGCCCTTAACATGATTGAGCGTGGTTTCGCGAGCCTCAGCCGTCATCTTATAGGCATCGTTCTGATATGTAAGCTCGATGCGTACGTCGTCGGCGAGGTTGTTCTTCGAGAGCGAGTGGCCCACGGGGAACGCCTCCTGCTTGGTACCGCCGGCAACACGTCCGATGTAACGTACGGTTGTAACGTCAAAGATTTCGAATCCGTTGTCGTCGTCCTGATAGTTGCGGTCGGTGCCGTCGCTGTTGGTCAGCTTGCCGCCATTCTCAAACGTATGGTTGGCGAGCACTGCCTTCACCTCGTGCTGTCCTACAGGTACGCTTATGGTGAACTGTCCGTGAGCGTCGGTCTTTACGATGTTGCTCTTGCCGTCCATTACGGTGACTCCGTCCACGGCGAACGACACTCCCTCTACGGGCACGTTGCCGCCCTTGTACATCACCTTACCCGAAATGTTGAACGACGACTTGTCCGTGAAGTTCACGGTGTGGCTCTGTGCCTGCGAGTTGATGAGGCGCAGCTCCTTAGCCGATGCAAACTGATGTATGCCGAGTCTCGGCACAATCATATACGTAGTTCCGTTGCCGGTGTAGGGCAGCGAACGAATCTGATAAGAGCCGTCTGTAGCTGTGTAGCTGCTGTAGCCGAGCTGTGCGGAAGTCGGGATGTCTTTCGAACTGATAGTAACACCCGTAGCCACACCATGATTCATGTTATACTTTGTGCCCTTGTACGAGATATCGTAGAAGGCATCGTCAACCGAATAGTCGAAGGTGTAGTAAGCCTGCAGGCCGTCCTCATTACCTACGAGGTAGCGGTTGTAGTCGCTTGCGATGGTGTCAGCGGTGAGCGCCTTGTTCCACAGACGCACCTCGTCGATGGCTCCCTCGAAGCCTTCGCCCATCACCACCTTATTGTTATTGCCCGTAATCTGAGCCGTACGCTCGGCTTCTGCCACAGCCATACCGTTTATATATATAATAAGGTGTGTAGCGCTTGCCACGGCTGAGAGATGCACGAACTGAGCGGAGGAAGCGTAGTCGCTGAGCTTCTTCGGTGTCTTCAGCGTCTGGCTGCCAGCTGTGAACTCAATCTTCTTGCCGTTATATGCCAACTTGTACATGCCCGGCTTCTCGATGATGGTGCCTTCCTTGGCTGCTCTCACCCATGCCTGAAGCGTAACTGCCTGCGTGGCATCATTCAGAAGCTGGTCGTTGTCGACGGTAAGATTAGACGCACCGGTGAACACGTATGACTTGCCCGGAACGCCCGAACCTTCCGTAGGCTCAGCACTTACCTTGGCGCCCGACACAGCCTGTCCGCTCTCGAACGTCACGCGTCCGTAGACGTCGCCCGTCGGTGTGCGGAAACCAACGTCAGCAAGTTCCTCGTCGCTCTCAAGCAGTTTGCCCGAACACATCACCTGTCCCTTGATACGATAGTCGTAGACCACGCCGGGAATGGCGTTCACGTCGTTATAGTAATAGTCGTTCTGAGCCTCGTTGCCCTCAGTTACGGCTATCTGCTTATAGTCTGTATCAGGAGCGCCATGCTCCTTGCGGTTGATGACGAAGCGCTCGAAGTTGCCCTTGCTGCTCCATGCCAGTTCAACGCGGTCAGAGTAGTAGCCCTTGCCGGCTGTAAACTTAACAAGATCACCGATGCTTGTGGGCATTATCGTCTCCGGTGCTTCCACTGGTGTCAACGTGCCGTATGCCTCGGCAGGCTTAACAGTAAGGCGGTAACTATATTCGTTGCACACCGTTATCATTTTGTCAAAATACTTGCCGCTCTTGAAATCTTCCTTCGACAGCTCGATGTTGTCGGTAGTGTTGTTCGTGACATTCAGTCGTGTAATCACCGCTTTGGTGCCCGAACTCCAGATGTCGCCTTCAGTATTCCAAGTGATAGTGGCAGTCTTGCTTTCTTCGTCCAGCACGGCATGTACAGAACCTGCTGTAACATTGCAGTGCTTTGCAGAAGCTGAGAGAGAGGTCTGCTTGCTGAAAGCGTTGTTCCACACATCAGAGCTGCCTGTATGCGAACGCTTAACACTGAATTCATAATTCAGGCTCTCGCCTAAAGGCACGTCAAACTCATAGCTGTATGCTGTCTTACCAGCCATATACTTGATATTCTGTGTGGTAGTCTTCACAGCATTCGTTGCCTTGTCCGTACTCTTGATGGTGAGCACCATATTGTCCTCAATGCAGTTCTGCGTAGGTGCTGCACTGAGACTCCAGTTCACATTCATCTTACGTGTCACCTGATTATAGTCGGCGCTGATTTCCTTCACCTGCGGATAGGCAGGGCGGGTGTGGCTATCGCTGAGCGTAGAATAGGTAACCTGATTGTTATAGCTTGGCGTATACTTCTGCTTCACCTTATAGTCGGCGAAGTTGTCAAGGCTTAACTTAGATGTCGGAACAAAGAACGAACCGCTTTTATTGCTGGCGCTGTAAGAGCCCGTTCCATTTATTTCATTTCCATTAGAGTCGCATAAGACGAAAGAACCCCAGTCATCGATAGAAAAGCTGGATGCCGTTCCGTTTTTCTTCCAATCAATGAAATATCCTGGGACATTGTTTTGAACCCCATATCTGCCACCGGTTATCACAGTTTTCGCGCAACCAAAACGGGTATCTATGGATGTATTATACGAAACAGCATTACCTGATAAGCTTCTTCGCCACCACGTACCATTATATTTCACTGGTACATCTGTTCCAATATATGCTTGTTTAAGTGGAATAATAAGCCGCAGATAATAGGTGTCCTTTTTTATTTCTCCGAGCCAAACTACGTACTTATCGTCAATTCCGGTTACTTGATCGGTGGTTCTATCTAAACTCTTCCAGGAGCCTTTGGGGCCTCTTAAGGTAATGGTATATCCTGCTACCTCTACTTTAAGACTGCCATCATCTCTACAGAAACCACAATGGCCATCACCCATTGCGCCCCAATCTTGATATACACGGATATCAAGCTCAAGTATAGCATCGACTGGATTATAACGATGGGAAATCCAAGCGTTGTCCCAATTGTCATAAGCTGCCGATGCCTTCTGCACTGAGAACGCCATCAGCATCATGACGCAAAGGAAGAACTGCATGAACCTTCCCGCGGACGTTCGCATGGAACGCCGCATGGAAACAGAATTGCCTGCAAACCGCCTGTCCAAATATGGAGGAGGTTGCTTCTCTCTTCTTCTTTTCATTTTAAGATGATTTTAATTTATAGTTATTATTTAAGTTATGATTTAAGCTTTTAACATTATAAGTTATGATTTAGCTTTTCACTCAGCAAATTTAGTTATTTTTACTTAAACAGACTGTCCGATTCATGTGTCTAATTGTCCAATTCGTACCAAAAAGGTGTCCACTTCGTAGGAAGTGGACACCCAAACACACGTTTTTCCGGTTTATGACGTATCTGATATTTGCATTCCTAACGCTCAATACTGCGAGCCCGGCGCACAAAGAAATCTTTGGTGCGAAATTCTCGAGTTTTGAGTGTGCAGCAATTATCGTATTAACACACAACAGATTATACGGTTTACGTGCAGAATGTGCAATATACAACAGAGCAAAACAAGCCTCTTTGCATTGCTAAAGAGCCACTTTAGCAATGCTATATAGCCGCTGTTGTCATACAATAAAGCCCCTCTTACACTCCAAAAGCGGATGTTTCGGAGCGTAAGGGAGGCTGTATGGTTAAGAAAGGGTGGCGAAATGAAGGCAAAAACCTATAAAAACGGCAAAATAAAACTCCAGAACAGATTTTTATTTTGTAACAGATATTTACCGTTTGTGCGATATTTGCATTACTGCTTTTCTCTCCATGCAACAGGAGTGCATCCCTCTTTTTCCTTAAATATCTTATACAGATAAGAGCGTGAAGAGAAACCGCATTCAGAAGATATGATGTCGTTGCTGAAGTCAGGATTTTCCATCATCATCTTCTTGGCAGCATTGAAGCGTATATCGCCAAGCCAGATTCGGAAGGTGGTGTGCTGACACTGGCTGAAGTATTGCGACAGCTCGGTTTTGTTGATTCCGAGCAAATGTGACAATGTCAGCATATTGACAGTGCTGTCCTTATAGCCTAAGTCGGCACACCAATGGTCGATGGCAGACCGGATGAAGGCGATGCGTGAGGCAGGGAGCTGTTGGGAGGTTTGCTCACTGCCGGTCTCAGGTGCAGACTGCTGAGCATCACACTTGACAGACTCTTCCTCGCTTTCAGCGTTGACAGCATCGGCGGTCAGATTGTTGCCTCTTTCCTTATCCAACAGTTCTTCAGTTGGGACATAATTGAAGCCAAGCGCCACAAAATTGACGATGAAGAAGAGCGTGGCAATGAGCCCGAAGGGACCTATTATATACAGCGACTTGGTGGAAAGGATGGCAAACGGGATGATGGTGGCTGTGAGAAAGAGCAGCGCAAGGCTGGCATGAGCATATCGCGTAAAGGGGCGCATGTCGGTGGCTGTCATCGTCTCAAGGAGCTTCTTCCGCTTGTTCATCTCTATTATTATCATGTATATGCAGTAGAGCATGTTGCCGAAGAAGATGGCAAGCATCACGTAAAGCCATACGCCCATATTCAAGGAGCCAGTGACACAGAAGCCCGTGGCAAAGACGGCAAGCATGGCGGCATATACGGCAGCACAGACCATGTTCATCTTCCTGCGGTTGGTGTGGGTGGCCTCTATGTTGTAAATCGCCATTGCGAAAAGCGTGAAACTCGGAAGATAAAACAGTATGTTGATGACGGCCCCCACTTCTTCGCGTGAGGCTCTGAATCCAAAGCACATCTGAAGAAAAAAATGTACTGCCAACAATGTCAAGGATGAGAATAACATCCAACGAGAATACTCATATCACCTGTTTATCCATCTTACGTGAAGACGCAAAACAGCGATAAGGAATGCACTGAAAAGCATGAATATCAGACATGCAAACTGTAACAAATATAACATAACTATGTGATAAATATATCGGGAATCAGCCGTAAACCTGCAAACTCTTTACAGCGCAGCGACTGTTCTTTCTTATGTCATGGTGTCCCAACGTCAGACTCCAGAGCCGTTTTCTCAGAAATTTCAAGGCATTATGGATATGCGCCTCCACGGTTCGTGGCGACGTACCGGTCACTTGGGCAATCTCGGCATTGTTCTTAGAATGAATTAATGATGCAAAGTTACGCAAAAAATCGGGGAAAGGGTAGAAAAAAAATAAAGAAGTTAAAGAAGTTTTGCGACAAACTCCTTTAACTTCTAAACTTGTAAGAGCAGAATTCTCTTACAGACTTTGCAATTTTCCGCCAAGCACCACCTTGTTTACGATGGGTGTGGTGTAGGCATAAGGGATAAAGTCGAGGGACGGTATGGGTTTGGTGATATAGAAGTTGGCCACCTTGCCCTTGGCTATGCTGCCGTATTCCCGGCTCTGTCCCATGGCGTAAGCGCCGTTGATGGTGGCAGCATTGAAGGCTTCGTTGGGCAACAGCCTCAGCTTTATGCAAGCCAACGACATCACGAACTTCATGTCGCCGGACGGCGTAGAGCCTGGATTGTAGTCGCTGGCAACGGCTACGCCCAAACCTGCGTCGATAATCTGACGGGCTTTGGCGTTGGGCATGTTCAGGAAGAAGGATGTGCCGGGCAGGGCTGTCGGCATCGTTTCGCTGCCACGCAATGTCTCGATGGTCTCCTCGGTCATGCTCTCAAGATGGTCTACGGACAACGCACCATGCTTGACGCCTACCACTACTCCACCCGACGATGCTAACTCGTCGGCATGAATCTTGGGACGCATGCCCCATGCGGCGGCTGCCTCTAAAATGCGTCCGGTCTCTTCTGGCGTGAAGAAGCCACGGTCGCAGAACACGTCAACGAAGTCGGCAAGACGCTGGCGTCCCACCTCCGGTATCATCTCGTCAATGATAAGCTGGACGTACTGTTCCTGCGTCATGCCGCGTGCCACGGCGTGCGCACCGAGGAACGTAGACATTATCTTTGCCGGAGAAGCCTCCTTCATACGCTTTATCACGCGGAGCATCTTCAGCTCGTCCTCAAGGCTCAGTCCGTAACCGCTCTTTATCTCGATGCATCCGGTTCCCTTACGTATCACTTCGTCAAGGCGCTGCATGGCTTGACGGAAGAGTTCGTCCTCGGAAGTGTTGTGCAGGAGGTCGGCAGAATTGAGGATGCCTCCTCCACGGCGGGCTATCTCCTCATAGCTGAGTCCGTTTATCTTATCAACAAACTCCCGCTCACGGCTTCCGGCGAAGACGATGTGAGTGTGCGAGTCGCACCATGACGGCAAGACCATTCCGCCTTCCGCGTCAAGCACTTCGACGGTGTCGTCCAAGGGAGGCATGCCGTCAGCAACGGCGCCGAACGCTGCGAAGCGTCCGTCCTCCACAAGGAGCCAGGCATCGTCAATGGTGTTGACGATGCCCATCTCCTTGCCTTGCAGACGAAGCTTCGGAGCGTGCTCGATGCCAGCAAGAGTTCGTATGTTCTTTACAAGTAATTTCATACAGTATTACTTTCTCAGGAAATCAATGGAGTGTGCGATGTGCGGATACATCACCTCGTCGTGAACGATGAACGGCACCACCTTTCTGTAGCTCTCGAAGATGGCCTCCACAGCTGGCGACGACTTCAACGGACGGCGGAACTCGAGTGCCTGTGCTGCGTTGAACAGCTCGATGGCAAGCACACGCTCCGTATTGAGCACCACCTTGTAAAGTTTGATGGCGGCATTGGCACCCATACTTACATGGTCTTCCTGGCCCTGGCTGGAAGGAATGCTGTCCACAGAAGAAGGTGTAGCTAATGACTTGTTAAGGCTGACGATGGAAGCGGCGGTGTATTGCGGAATCATAAAGCCACTGTTCAGACCCGGATTGGCAACGAGGAAGCTCGGCAGGTCGCGCGTACCGCTGATGAGCTTATAGGTGCGGCGCTCCGAGATGTTAGCCAACTCGCACATTGCTATTGCGAGGAAGTCCATCGGCATGGCGATAGGCTCGCCGTGGAAGTTGCCGGCTGAGATAACAAGGTCTTCGTCAGGACATACCGTAGGATTGTCTGTAGCCGAATTCACCTCTACGTCAATCACTGAGTTGACATACTCGATGGTGTCCTTAACGGTGCCGTGTACCTGCGGGATGCATCTGAACGAATAAGGATCCTGCACGTACGACTTGGGCTTCTGAATTATCTCGCTACCCTCAAGCAGCTCTCTCATGCGGGCAGCTGTGACAATCTGACCCTTGTGCGGACGAACCTGATGAACAGCGTCGATGAAGGGAGAGGCAAGTCCGTAGTAAGCATCCAGCGACATGGCAGCAATCTTGTCTGCCCAGTCGCTCAGACGATGTGACTGGAGCAATGCCCATACTGCGAATGCGCCCATGTTCTGTGTGCCGTTAAGCAGCGCAAGACCTTCCTTTGAAGCAAGCTGTACGGGATTCCAGTTGAACTTCTTCAGCATCTCAGCTCCAGAGATAACCTTTCCTTCGTATTCCACCTCGCCAAGTCCGACGAGAGGCAATGTGAGGTGTGCGAGCGGCACAAGGTCGCCGGAAGCGCCAAGCGAACCCTGCATGTACACAACCGGATAGACATCGTTGTTGAAGAAGTCGATAAGGCGGTTGACGGTCACAACCTGACAGCCAGAGAAACCGTAGCTCAACGACTGTATCTTGAGCAGCAACATAATCTTGACGATGTCGTTAGGCACTCTGTCGCCTGTGCCGCATGCGTGCGACATCATAAGATTGATCTGAAGCTGTGCCAAGTCGTCCGAACCGACGCTGACGTTACAGAGCGATCCGAAACCGGTGGTAACGCCGTAAATGGGAGCCTTGTTCTCTGCTATCTTACGGTCGAGATACTCACGGCATTCCTCGATGCGCTTCTGTGCGTCGTCGCTCAACTCAATCTTGTAACCACCGTATACTATCTCACCTATACGCTCAACAGAAAGATGTTCGGCTGATATCTTGTGTATTTTCATAATCTTGGCATTTATTTTCTTGTTAGTAGTTTAATGTTTTAGTTAGCATACTTGTTGATGATGTCGTCATCAACGATGTTCGGCATCGTAACCTGGAGGCCATGTGAGCGGAGCATCTCACGCTCGATGCTATGGATGGAGCCTTCGTTACGTGCCCAGGCACGGCGTGCAATGCCGTTGTTGACGTCCCAGAACAGCATCTCACGAATGTGGCGTGCGCTGTCCTCACCGCCGTCAATCACCATACCGAAGCCGCCGTTGATAACTTCGCCCCAGCCTACGCCGCCACCATTGTGGAGCGACACCCATGTGGCACCACGGAACGAGTCGCCGATGACGTTCTGCACAGCCATATCAGCACAGAACTGCGAGCCGTCGTAGATGTTGCTGGTCTCGCGGAACGGCGAGTCGGTACCTGAAACGTCGTGATGGTCGCGACCAAGAACTATCGGACGCGTGATCTCGCCCTTGCGAATGGCCTCATTGAAAGCCAAAGCAATCTTGGAGCGGCCTTCTGCGTCGGCGTAAAGGATGCGAGCCTGCGAACCAACCACGAGCTTGTTGCGGCTTGCCTCACGAATCCAATGGATGTTGTCTGCCATCTGGCCCTTTATCTCATCGGGAGCGTTCTGCATGATTTCCTCCATCACGCGAGCTGCAATCTCGTCTGTCTTGGCGAGGTCGGCAGGATTGCCTGAGGTGCAGACCCATCTGAACGGGCCGAAACCGTAATCGAAGAACATCGGTCCCATGATGTCCTGTACGTAAGACGGATAGCGGAACTTGCCGTTCTCCTTGTAGATGTCGGCACCAGCACGCTGCGACTGCAGCAGGAAGGCATTGCCATAATCGAAGAAGTACATACCGTTGGCAGAAAGACGGTTGATGGCAGCCACCTGACGACGCAGAGAAGCCTGAACGTGCTTGCGGAATTCCTCAGGATTCTCAGCCATCATAACCTTCGATTCCTCTAAGGTAAGGTCGGCAGGATAATAACCGCCTGCCCACGGATTGTGAAGCGAGGTCTGGTCACTACCTATGTCTACGCGAATATTCTCGTCAGCGAGGCGCTCCCAAAGATCAACCACATTGCCTACATAAGCCATTGATACGGTGCGCTTCTCCTCCACGCTCTTCTTGATGGCAGGAATAAGCTCGTCCAGATTGTCATGGAGTTCGTCCACCCAACCCTGGTCGTAACGCTTCTT
>OHHE01000059.1_pt1 | contig 23003 bp, 8 predicted proteins | sample 1567971 | NCBI WGS metagenome assembly OHHE01 (sample SAMEA3879508, study PRJEB24766) | human gut metagenome | biome: human-associated habitat; feature: feces | place: USA | collected 1985/1987 | reverse complement strand
TGCGCGAGAACCGCGTATGGGTGAACGCCGGAAGCATGTACGGCAAGGAAGGCGAAGGCTTCATAAGAATAAATATGGCTTGCCCGTGGAGCAGGCTGGAAGAGGGAATAAAGAGGATAGGGAAATAAGGCGGTGCGTTGCACCTAATTATGAATTAGGAGTTTTGATTTTTGAATTATTCTCGGCTTCGCCTGCGATTTTGAATTATTCAGTTTTGAATTGATAGGTTAAAATGCTGTATTACTAAATGTTATTCCACCAATTCAAAATATAATAATTCAAAATGCGCCTTGGCGCACAATTCTTAATTCAAAACTCAAAACTCCTAATTTTGATGGCGGTTTTTACTTCACCACCATCTTACGACCGTTCACGATATACATGCCTGGGTTCAGACGCGGGGCGGCCTCCTTCACTGTCGTGTTGCGGAAGAGCACCACTCCGTTTATTGAGCAGATTGTCACGCGAGTGTCGCTGTCGGCGAATATTGCTTCCAGTCCGCTAACCGGCGTTGTGGTGCCGTGTATCTCGACATCGTGGGCTGGCATGGTCTCGGGGATGTCGATGTCCCAACCGTTGAACTCTCGGTCTGACGGAATCTCCGGATCAGGAACTTCTACCGGTGCTCCATACTCGAGCGTTACGTCCATATACAGTTCATTGTCAACGTATACAGTCAGACGATAAGAATTGATTGTGAACGAACCGGTTACCTCAACGTCGTGAGCCGGCATTGTCTCTGGCAATCCTTCCCAACCTGAGAACGTATAGCCCTCCTTCTCGGGATCAGCCTCAGCAGTCAGCGTCGTGCCGTATTCCACCTCAACAGTCTTATACTCCTCACCGTCCACCTTATAAGTGATAGTGTACTTATTGGCTGTATACGAACCTAAGATTTCGATGTCATGGGCTGGCATCGTCTCCGGTACGTCCTGCCATCCAGCAAACGTATGACCTTCCTTGGCTGGCGCCTCTGGAGCAGTAACTGCTTCGCCGAATACGATGTTCTTGGTATCGATAATCTCCTCACCAATCTTAAAGACAGCCTTATAAGTATTGATAGTGAATTTTCCCGTTACCTCAACGTCGTGAGCAGGCATTGTCTCGGGCAAGCCTTCCCAACCGGAGAACGTATAGCCCTCCTTTTCGGGATCAGCCTCAGCAGTCAGCGTCGTGCCGTAATCCACTTCAATAGTCTTATACTCCTCGCCGTCCACCTTATAAGTAATAGTGTACTTATTGGCTGTATACGAACCTAAGATTTCGATGTCATGTGCTGGCATCGTCTCCGGTACGTCCTGCCATCCTGCGAACGTACGACCTTCCTTTTCAGGAGCCTCTGGAACAGTAACGGCTTCACCGTAAACGATGGTCTTGGTATCGATAACCTCCTCACCAATCTTAAAGACAGCCTTATAAGAATTGATAGTGAACGAACCTGTTACCTCAACGTCGTGTGCCGGCATTGTCTCTGGCAATCCTTCCCAACCTGAGAACGTATAGCCCTCCTTCTCGGGATCAGCCTCAGCAGTCAGCGTCGTGCCGTATTCCACCTCAACTGTCTTATACTCCTCGCCGTCCACCTTATAAGTGATAGTGTACTTATTGGCTGTATATGAACCTAAGATTTCTATGTCATGTGCTGGCATCGTCTCCGGTACGTCCTGCCATCCAGCAAACGTATGACCTTCCTTTTCAGGAGCCTCTGGAGCAGTAACGGCTTCACCATATACGACAGTCTTGGTATCGATAATCTCCTCACCAATCTTAAAGACAGCCTTATAAGAATTGATAGTGAACGAACCAGTAACCTCAACATCATGTGCCGGCATTGTCTCGGGCAAACCTTCCCAACCAGAGAACGTATAGCCCTCCTTTACGGGATCAGTCTCTGCTGTCAGCTTAGTGCCGTAATCAATCTCAACAGTCTTGTATTCAGCACCATCCACCTTATAAGTAAGCATATACTTGTTGACGGTGTACGAACCTAAGACTTCGATGTCATGAGCCGGCATCGTCTGCGGTACGTCCTGCCATCCAGCAAACGTATGACCTTCCTTGGCTGGCGCCTCTGGAGCAGTAACGGCTTCGCCGAATACGATGTTCTTGGTATCGATAACTTCCTCACCAATCTTAAAGACAGCCTTATAAGAATTAATAGTGAATTTTCCCGTTACCTCAACGTTATGTGCCGGCATTGTCTCGGGCAAACCTTCCCAACCGGAGAACGTATAGCCCTCCTTCTCGGGATTAGGCTCAGCAGTCAGTGTTGTGCCGTAGAGCACCTCGAGAGTCTTATACTCAGCTCCGTCCACCTTATAATTAAGCATATACTTGTTGACGGTGTACGAACCTAAGATTTCTATGTCATGTGCTGGCATAGTCTCTGGTACGTTCTGCCATCCTGCAAACGTATGACCTTCCTTGGCTGGCGCCTCTGGAGCAGTAACGGCTTCGCCGAATACGACAGTCTTGGTATCGATAATCTCCTCACCAATCTTAAAGACAGCCTTATAAGAATTGATAGTGAACGAACCTGTTACCTCAACGTCGTGAGCAGGCATTGTCTCGGGCAAGCCCTGCCAACCTGAGAACGTATGACCCTCCTTCTCGGGATCAGCCTCAGCAGTCAGCGTCGTGCCGTAGAGCACGTCAGACTCCTTATAGGAGGTGCCATCGAGAGTGTAAGTGAGATGAAAAGACGATAAGGCAAACTCGGCAGTAAGCGTAATGTCCTCCTTTCCGACCGTCACGGAGCGCGGGTTGTCCGTTACGTCGTCTGACCACTTTACAAAGTGATGACCCTCGGCAGGCGTTGCGGTGAGCGTCAACGTAGTGCCCTCAGCCAGACGACCGCCACTCTCGTTAACCGTTCCGCCATCTCCAGCTGAGATAGCAACGTCATGATAAATCACAATCTTGACCTCGTAAGGTGAAGAAGGATAACCCAGGCGTTCGTTAGACTTGAACGAGAAGTTGACGTTCTCGATATCCTTCACCTCACCCGTTGACTTGTCACGATAGCGGAAAGACATCTGCTCGCCGTTCTCGCTGTTGCTTCGTGCACGAAGATAGAGGCAGCTATTGCCGTTTGGCAAGGCCAAGACTTCCGCCACACCACGGCATTCGTCGCCGACAAATGCCGCCACGTCATACTGTGCATAATCCAACTTCTCTCCTGTGGCGAACGCCACATCAAGATAAAGACTCATGTCGTAGCGATATGCGCTCGGATTGACGCTCCATGTGTCAGCGGCCGAAGCCGTGACACTATGGAAGAACGCCATTAAGAGTGCAACTATCGCCATTGTATGTCTGATAATTGAACTTTTCATTGTTTATCGTTTTTTTTATGGTTAACGAACGGCAATCTTATGATAGGTGTAATGTCCGTTGCTGCATACAACTGCAACATAGACTCCACCCGTCAGTGAAGAAATGTCGACGCCACTATCGCTGATATGGGTCTCATGCTTGATCTTCTGACCGTTGATATCGAACAGCTCTACGCTGTTGATGTCGTCGGCAGCCACTCCGTGTATGAGCAGACGTCCGCCGTCTACAGACAGGCTGACATTGCCGTCGTAGGCAGTGGTGCCTATAGCAGTGGCATTGCCCACGTTGATGGCGTAAGGAGCCTCGATGTTACCCAAGACGGTTTCGCTGAAGTCGAGCGTGTTGCTTGCGAGTACGTCAGAACCCTCACGGTCAGTCACCTGAACGGTGATGCGGTCACCGGCATTGCCATAGACACTCATCATCAGCAGACCACCGCTGAGTTGTCCGATGCCACGACACTCGCTGCCGCAGAACGCTGCCAGCTGATAGTCAGCATTGTCGGCAGTGATGCCGTCAGCGTAGCAGACAGTGGCCACGATAGCCATAACGGACGGATACTTGTGCTTGTCGAAAGCAAGAGGCAGTCGGCTTCCGATGCCCTGCGTGTGCTGGGCATGAGCCTTTGAGACGATGGCGGTGTTGTAAACCACATTCTTCTTCGACTGGCTCTGATACATATATCCCTTACCAGGAGCGAGCGTCTCGAGAGTGCCCACCCAGTGTTCGCCGTCATACTGAGCGAATCCGTCCTGACCTACCACTGCGTCCAGCTTCTCCACTGTAGTGGTGGCGAAAGCCTCGTCGAGCGTCATGGTCTGGTCGGCAGGATAGCCCAGCCAGTTCCAACCGTCGTTGAGCGCGATAGGTGTGGCAGGATTCCATGCCACGCCGCTGATGCGTCGTGAGGCAGTGGCTGCGGATGTCTCCACCTTGTAGCTCTGCGATGCTTCGAGAGACGAGAGTGTGCCGACGAGTCCCAATTGCGGGTCGCGTACCACCTCCTGCGTTTGACTCTTCACACGTTGCACGGCAGCGTCCTCAGCCAGCTGTGCGGCGGTCATGCCGTCAGCGAAGCTATGCGACATCCATGTCCAACCCTCGGTCATGGCAATGTCCATATCAGACTTCTTGATGACATAACTGAACTCCTTCACATCCGACACATCGTCGTTGCCGACCATAGTCATAGCCTTGATGTGAGTGTCGCTGCTGATGACGATAGGCACGGTGTACTTACGTCTTGTGCCGTTCTCGTCACATGGGCAAGAGCCGTCAGTGGTGAAGTAGATGGTGGCATTCTTCGAGTCGGTAGCCAGTTCCACCTTCGTGCCACGATAGACGGCAGTGCCGCTGGCGCGTGAAGCAGTAGGAGCCTCGGCAGTGATGATTTCGGTCATCACGTCCACCGTGCTCTCTCCCTTAGCAGTAACGTCGTCAATGGTGAACGTCAGCTGTGTGCGTCCCGGGAGGTCGCCCGTAACCTTCACTACGGCCTTGCCCTCAGCATCGAGAGTGAGGTCAGTGGCAGCGAGTGATGCCACCATTTCTGACGAATTGGCAATGTGGAGTGTGCGTCCGCTTGCAGCCTCACTCGGCAGAGCGTAGATGGTAAGCTCCTTCTCGCCACCGTAGAGCACCTTGATGTTATCGGCAGTGATCTTCTGCACCTCCTTCTCCACGTCGAGCACCTGACTGTAAGTCGCGGTCATCGGAATGCCGGCATACGACTTGACGTTGCGGCTTACCGTGAGTCGGATTTCACCCGTGGTGGAAGCGAGAGCATGCTCCGGTACGAATCGGATGCGTGAAGCGTAGCGTACGGCGTCAGCATCTTCAGGAGAAGCATATTCGTCAGCGAGAGCAGCATTGACGAGCTGTATGTCTCCGGCAAGCTTCTTGCCACCAGCCGTAACGCTGATGTTGGCATCGTTGAGAGAGGCGGGGTCCATATACTTGTCGAACTGCACCTCAATGCCCTCTTCGTATGCGCGGGCCTCAGTCACCTCAGGCTGCTTGTTCTGAGTGATGCCTACGTTCACCTCCAGCTGCGGCGGCGGAACCGGCAACCACTCGCTGTACGCTGTGGCGTATCCGTCCTTCTCGAACTTCACCTGCCACAATCCCTGTGGCACGTCCCAACGATACATACCGTTCTCGTCGGTGAAGAGCGGGTTGTGCTGAGCATATTCCTCAGCGTTCCACATCACGATGTTCTCGTGCTTGTCACCATAGATGTCTTCCACCTCTTCCTTATAATAGATAGTGGCTTGCACACCCTCCACACGGTTCTCAGGCACCGCCTCATATACGTAACCGGCGGGGTCGTGATTGATGGTTAGCGGGTCAAACGGTGGACGGTTAGGATTGTAGTAGCCATAGTATGGCGAATTTGGGAATGAACCCTTATAGCTGTCCGTTCCAGGATATCCCTGTGCAAACGGGTCGATAGGACAGTCAGACGAGCGTCTTGCCATACGTGCCACCTCAGCGATGTGCTCGGTGTTGGTACGTGCGAAGTTGTCCTCCCAGTAGTTGAGTCCGGCACTGATGCCGAGTGATGCAAGATTCAGTAAGAGCGATGCTCCGCATGTTTCAGGAGCGTTGACTGCTCCAAGAATGCCAAGACCGGTATTGACAACGTCCAAAGCGGTCTTACTGCCGTCTTGTGTTGCAATCCAGCCTCTGTACTTCTTAGCCTTTTCTATGATGGCCTTCGATTCATTGCCCGAGCACGTTGTTTCTATAGACTTGATGATATAGTTCCATTCATCGAAGCGACCGTAACCATTATTGATGTCAGTGCCAATACCCCAGCCGCCTGCGAATGCTCCGACTCCTGCAACAACTTTGCCGGCTATCTTGAGATTCTTAAGACATTTGTGGTTCTTGACAATGTTAGTCTTTAAGTTTTCCTTCTCTACCAGCACCTCAGGCTTCTTGTTTCTTGAGATAGCTATAGCCACAAGCTGGTCGACAGAGTTGCAAAAATGTCTTGACTTGACAGATAATCCTAATGATATGGACATGTCTGTAGCAGCTATTGACTTATCAACAGTTCCGGACCAGTCAAATTCAAGTTTCTGCATCTCTTCGTTGAGAGCATTGTAGTAAGCCTTCACAGATTCTTCCGAATCAGGATTGAATCCTGTAGGAAGGTCCTTGTTATGGCTCTTCCATACATCTCCGTTGGAGTTGCTGAGGCTGAAGTCTGTGCTTCCGCTGAAGCCATCAGCAATCGACTCGAAGTCATAATCGCCCGGCGAGATGTATTGTGCTGAGCCATGGTCAGAGCTTACTGAAGACGAGATGTCATCATTTGGCAATGTCAGGCTTGTGCCGTAAGGATTAGGCATGTCCTGCATGTACGGGTTGTAGTCCTTATTGCGGTCTTCCTCGCGTTCGCCGAAGAGAATGACACTTCCTCCTGCATAGTTCTCATTCTCGAGAACGTCAATATCAACTTGGTCGTTGTCATCGTATTCAGGAATATTGTCGTCGCCGTCGTAGTACTTGCAGACAATCTTCTTTACACGTTTCACATAGGCAATCTTCTCCTCACGCGGTACGTCTTCTCGCTCTATGAAGTCAAAGAGGTCGTCTAAGAGTCCCTTAAACTCGTCTGCCTTGTCGTTTTCGTTGGCGATTTCGTCCTCATACTTTTTTGCACGCAGCTTGGCTTCGTCAGACTCGTAGCTGTAGTTGCCCTTTGCTATGTAGTTGACACTGAGGTTGACGATGCCGTTGTATGTGCTGAACTGTACGTTAGCAAACCATATCTTCTTCTTTGTGTCGTAGCTGCAGTCGATGGTTCGTACCGAACCGTCCTCGCCGAAGATGTTGAGATACACCTCTTGCAGGACTTCAGGACTGTTGTTGCTGAAGTCGAGAGTGAACAGTACGTTGCCTGGCGTGTAATACCATGAGTGTGAAGTGGTGCCCTTCTCGAAGTCGAACACGATGGTCGGATTCGTATCCATGGTCACCGTCTTGATAATAGGATAGTCCTTGATGTACGTAGTGTTCTTTGTTTCGGTGAGAAGCAGACTGCCCGACTCAGTGGTAATCTTTGCCGAGATGGGACATCCAGACATATTGAACACACTTGCCAATACGCATTCGGCATTCCATTGACCGTTCTGCTTTGTGGTTGTGTGTCCGATAAGCTCGTTGTTGCAGTAAACGTCCACATTGGAACGTGCTGGAGCCGAACCGCTGACATTGAACGTGGCTGATGTTATAATCTCAGGTACGATGATGTCAAGGTTCTTCACCTCTACCTTTGCGGAGCCGATAGGCTGTGTAAGCGTTGCGCCCTTGTAGTCGAACACCACTGATGCGGTGGCGTTAAACATTTCGCTGGCGGTAGGAATGACGCAGAAGCGGGTCTGTGTCTTATAGGTGTCGCCGAGCTGTACGGTGAGTCGCTTGCCGCTGAGTGTGTAGGTCATGAGCTTCGGACCCTGGATGACGGACTTCTCCACGAAGTCGCAAGCGTCGGGAAGGTCTACGACGAGCTTCACATTGCTGATATCGCTCTTGTATACTCCCTTGAAGTCGATAACCGAACTGAGCGTGAGATACTTGCCGTTGGTGATGCTGCTCTTGTTGGAAGAGAACGATGTTGAGGCTGTGGTGTATGTGAACAGACTCTCGTCGAAAGCCGGAACCATTGAGTTATGGACGGAAGCAATCTTGCCGCACTCCACCTTCACTGAGTTCTTCACATAGTCCTTGCCATCGGTAAGTCCGATTTCGTCGTAAGCAGACAGACGCAGGATGGAGCTCATCAGCTCTGACTTGCCCATCGTCACGAGCGTATACTCGCCATCGTCCACGTCAGCAAGCGAAGCCTTCGCCTCGGTGTACTCGGTCTTCTTCAGCAATTCGCCGTTTGCGTTGTAGAGCATAGCCATGACGGCAGGATTGTCTGTGGTCTCGAAGGAAGCCTCGATGCAACCCTTGCCCACGATGTCGAACGTAGCCTCGGCGCGACGCTTCTCGTCCACTGTCACCGTACGCTCGATGGGACTGAATGCGCCAGTCTTCGATACGGCTGTGATACGCAGCTCGTCACCGATGTTGACGGTCTCGTCCAGTACGGTGAGCATTGGATACTGCATTGTCATATCTTTCTGTTCGCGGTTCTGTGTGACGTTGAACACTGTGAAAGCCACGTTGCGATAGTCAGAATAGAAGTCCTGCTTCTCCTCCGAACCGGCTGCTATATACGTGAATCCGTACTTTACGCGAGCTCCGACAACAGACTTCATCACCGTCTTGCCCATCTCGTGAATGGTCTCGTCGTCGGCAAATGCGCCCAGTGTGTCGAGCTTGTTCACACACTCCGTAGCTGCAATGACGAGACGTGTATCAGGCGCGGCAAGTACGGACAATGTCCATTGTCCGCGACGGTCGGTTTTTGTGGTGAATGTCTTCTGGAACTTGCCGTTTAGAGTCTGCGTAGCCGACACTGATGCGTCTGCTATATAGGCGTCGTCGCCGTCCACCACAGTGCCCTTGAGCGTGATGGTGCGCAGAGGCTGGAGCATGATGTTGCAGATGCTTTCCTTGCTGCTTACGCTGAATGCGGTGTCAGCAGGTGCTACATAGATGGTGCCGAGCTTGTCGTTTAGAGTGACGCGGCATATGAGCTGCTGTCCTTCCGGTATCTCGCCAAGCGAAACCGTCTTGCGCAGATAAACGGTTGTGCCGTCCTCAAGCGGCTTGAGCCATTCCACTGTTGCCATGTTTGTAAGGTTCTCACCCTCCGGCGACAATACCTTGGCTGCAACGGTGTAAAGCTGTTTCAGTGTTCCGAACGCCACATCCATGTCATCGTTAGGAATGGTGACTTCCTCTATACGACCGATTTCGAGTCCTGCACGCGAGTACATATATACATTATACTGCTCGTCCTTGCGCAGTCCGCTGAACGTATAGATGAGTCGGTCGGTGATGACATACTTCTGGCGTACGCCCGAATTGATGTTCACCAGCTCGATGGTGTTGTTCTTGTAACGTCCGTCCTTGCCTTCTGCGGGCAGGTTCACCTGCAGCATGTGCATGTCGTCGGTGATGGGAAGGATGGTGAAGTCCTTCCAGCATTCAGCGGCGGCGTACAGCTCCACGGCTTCTTCCGGAACATATACGTTGCAGTTGGCCTTGTTGGTGATGCCTTCGAACGTTCTGTTATTGCATACCGGCGGCTCCACGGCGTGTACTGTGATGGCCGTAAGGTTGGCGCAATTATTAAACACCATGCTGCCCATACTGCCTATTGTTGCCGGCAGAGAAACAGACGATACGGCCATTCCTGAGAATGCATAGCTTGGCAATTCTGTTACGCCGCCCGTACGCGAAAGGTCGATGGTTGCAGCATTGCTTAGTTGTTGCAGACAGTTAAAGTCGTAGCTTGTCATGCGTCCCTTCACAATCAGACGGTTCACGTTGACATAATTGTTGCTGCCCACGGTTGAACTGAGCGCTCCCAAGAGGTTGTCAGGTGTGAAGTCGTCGATGATGGCCAGTCCGGTGGCGGCGTTATAGTAGTTGGCTCCGGGATTGCCTGGTGATGCAGGATCGTATTCCAGGATGGCAACAAGCTGTGCGCCTGCGTCGGTCATAGTGCCTTTGAAGACATTCGACTTTTCTTCCTGAGCCACACCGTTCAGAATCCATCCCTTCATCTTATAGCCGGTATTCGGATAAGCTCTTACTGTATATGTATTTCCTGCCACTACTTCCGAAGCCGAGAGATTGAATGATGCCGCTCCAGTCGGCGATGCCACAGCTGTCAGCGGGTGCTTCAGAGCGGGTTTCTCCGGGTCAGATGGACTGGTTGGGTTATAGACATAGTTGGCCACGAGCACCACGTCAGTTGCTGGCATCGTGAAATTTAAGTAGCTGTTGGCGCTGATGGTTTCGCCGTCACGTGTCCAATTTTTAAACACGTATCCATAATTGTTGGAAGTGGAGATGCGTATCGTCGTGCCTTCAGCGTAGCTGCCATTACCCGAAAAAGAGCCGGCACCGGCCGGATTGCTTACCAGTGTGAGCTTATACTTCTTCTCTACAGGCGTAGGAGGCTGCGGGTCGGAAGGCGAAGTGGGGTCATACACCACGTCTGCCATTACCGTAACGTCAGTTACAGAAGGCATTATGAAGCTCAGTCCGTCATATTGCGACATTTCCTTCTTTTCGCCGTTGAGCGTAATGCCGCGAAGACTATAGCCATTGTTCAGACTTATACGCAAGTTAACGGTCTCGCCGTCGGTGATATAGGCGTCGCCTTCTCCGCTGAACGAGCCGTATTCCGAGCCCCGTGTGTTATAGTTTACAGACGAGATGCCACCCTTGTTGTTGGTTCTGAACGAGAGCAGGCTCTTTGCCTTGTAGATGTAAGAGGCCGAAGCCACGGCGCTTACGCCGTTCTCATTCACACACACTGCCTTGAGCGTGACGTCGTTACCCGTCGGTATTTCCACCGGCGCGGTATACTTCATGCCGTTGGTATCCGTCGGGTCGGTGCCGTCAAGCGTATAGCGTATGGTCGTAGCAGGGTCGTTGATGTCGGTGAGAACCACCTGGAACGCCCTGTAGAACTCGCCGCTATTGTGCGAGATAATCGGAGCTTTGGGCTTCGGTTTCACTTCGCCCGCATTGTCGAGATAACACTTGATGTTCGTTATGCGGAACTGTGTATTGACAATATCGAATACCGCCTCGCTTACAGCGCTCGTGTTCTCCCAAGTGTATGTCTTCGTCGTCGCGTCGTAACTTACGCTGCCGTCGTGGGCAGACAATGTTGTGGAGTCATTCTTTGTATATTTCTTCTCTGTAAGAAACTCCACCTTGCTTATCACGTAACCGTTGTTAGGACCAGTCATAGTGATGGTGTTGCCCTTATACACTCTGACGGCTCCACTGGAATACTTCGCCGGATATCCGCCCGTATTCTGACCGAACGCGAACGAGATGCCATAGGCTTCGTCGTCAAGGCTCGCTACGACGGTTTCATTGCTCAGCGACTGGTCTGGTTCCAGCTCCACAATGGTCTGCGCCGACAGCGGGCAGCCCGCTGCCCATCCCGCTATAAGCAGGACGAGCAGCATGGCCGTTCGTTGTATGTTAATAAATATGTGTTTCATAATGACAAGTTTTGATTACTTAATCACTGTCTTATATGTTTTGTCACCGCATACGATGACATAGATGCCAGTGGCAGCCTTAGCCTTGAAGTCGGCATAGCGTCCATTGAATACTGTCATGCCGGCAGCATTCACCACGCTTACTTCTGCGTCAGCGTCGATGTCAGCCTCTACGCCGTCAATGCCTGTTGCTGAAGTGTTGAAGCTAAGCATGAAGCGACCTGCTGTAGTGCCTGCCTCTGCCTCGAAGCGGTAAGCGCCCTCGTTGAGGTTAACGGTAGCGCCGGTGAGCTTGTCGGTGAGCATAACGGTCCAGTCCTCGCTGTAGCGGCCAGAGAGAGCTATTGTGTATTCGCCTGCTTTGGCTGTGCGGATGGCGAGCTGTGCTGTGCCGTCGCCGAGCGGACGTTCGCAGATGTCATACTTGACGTCAGCGTCCACGTAGATTTCTGCGCCCATCGGTGTTGAGGCGAAGAACTTGGCAGCGTCGCGTGCGCAGTCATATCCCATCGTTGCCTTCTCGTTCATGACGATACGTGTGCGGTTTTCGCTGCCGCATCCCTCGATGGTGAAGTTGAAGACGTTGCGCTGAGCACCGTTGATGCTTTGTGCAGGAGCATAGTTGACGCCCGGTTTCTGACCGTCGGCACTTGTTGCCTTGAGTGCGTCGTTATAGTGCATACGGCCTTCTACGCCAAACACCATCTGCTCTACGTCGACAGGACGCTGAACGAAGAACGACTCGTAAGGACGCAGGATGATATCGTCGTCCACCGGCGAGTAAGCCTGATAGTTAGATCCCTTCCAGAGAATGATAGGAGAATAGAAGTTGTCCTTCAGCGAGTTCATGTCATAGTAGCACGGATACGGGTTGCCCACGAGGTTCCATGAGCGGTTATGAGCGAACTCTGATGTATGCTCCTCCAGCGGCACGATGATGTCCGAAGAGGTGAACAGACGGTTCTTCGTAACGGTGTTGCGTGACGGGAACACCACTGTAGCAGCGTAGCTGTACTGGTAATTGTCCTGTATGTAGGAGTTGTTGTTGGCAGCCTGGATGATATATCCCTTGCCGGCGAGGAGCACGCCGTCTGCCGGTACCGGCTCCCAGTTGCTCTCCACTGTTTGGCTGCTGCCACTGCCACTGCTGCTGCCACCGCCGATTGTGCGCATCGGTGCGTTGTTCTTGTCAGTAGATTCCTCTGTTGCAGCAGCTCTCTTGGCGCCGTTATACTGGCGGATGACGAAGTCAGTGCCGTTGAGTCCGTATACGTCGCTCATCTGAACGTCGTACTGGAACGATATGAAGTGCCATTCGTCCGGTTCCAAACTTATGATGCAGAGCACGCTGTCTGCACGCATATTCTCGGCGTTGTTGATGAGAGTCGGACGGCGGTCGTCGCTATAGTATATGCCGTTGTTCTGGCTGATGTAAGCTCCACGGTTGTAGAACATATTGTTGATGGTGAACACTCCTGCGGAGAGTGTGCCGTCTCCTGAAGCCGTCAGCTGTCCAACGGTGTTATTGCTTTTGCTATAGTAGTTGTTGTCTGTATTGTAGTCGAGTATCATGTTCGGGTTGTCCTGCAGCACGGCGTTGTCTTCCGACTGGAGGTCGAACGTCATCTGACGATTCACGTAGATGTTCTTTACCGGCTCATTGAGCGGCTTTATTATGTAGAAGTTGCTCCAGTTGGTTGCTTCGCGGTAAGCGTCGATGGTGAACGGTGCCACATAGAGCGTACAGTGGTTGAGGTCCATGCCGCTGGTGAATGTGCCGTTCGCTACTGGAGGAACAACAGCCTTACACTTCACTGTGGTGAGATTTTTACAGTAAGAGAAGAGACCGCTTCCGATTTTTTCCGTATTAGAAGGAATGGTTATTTCTTTCAGAGAGTCACAGTTCTGGAATACGCAGCTACCCATTTCTGTAACCGACTCAGGTATTTTTATTTCGCTGAGCAGATTACATCCATTGAATACATAATCCTCAATCTGCAGGAGTGTCTCGGGGAGACTTACCTTTTGCAGCTGCTTACATCCAGAGAATGTGCTTTCGTCAAGATATCTGATTCCCTCAGGAATGGTTATCTCTGTTATGGCTGTATTAGCAAAAGCGCTTGATCCGATATTCTGCAGTCCTTCAGACAATGCTGCTGGTGCGAAACAGCTACAGCTATTGAATGCGCTTGATCCGATATAGTCAACCTTTGAGATGTCAAGGTCAGTGAGCTTGCTGCATCCGTTGAATGCGCTTTGTTCGATTCGCTTGATGTCCGTTGCGTTTACCTTTGTAAGATTCTGGCAGTTATTGAATGCCGAACGCGGTATGACGTTGATGTTCTTGGGCAGCGTTATCTCCCTGATGGTTTTCTGATTTGAGAGGAACGATTCGGGCAGAGCGTTGAACGTTGCGTCAGTGAGGTCAAGATTGCGCAGGCTGGTGAGCTTCTTTATGTTGGCAAGGTCGGTGGCGTTGAGCTTGCCAATCACCTTCACGTTGACGCCAAGGCTCCAGTCGGCGTCAGTCATCTCGATGTATGTCTGTGCGAACTCTCCCTTACGCTGTACGTTCACTGCCATCCATTCGAAGTCCCAGCCTTCCGGTATCAGTTCGGCGTTCTTCCATGCATTAGAGGCGTTATACTGAGCGTATGCTTCCTGCGAACCTATATAGACGTTGTAAGACGACGGAACGTTCCAGTTGGTCTGCGGCATATTGCCCTTCATGTGCAGTTCTTTGAGAGGGCAATTAATGCGTGTCCAGTACAGATAGATGTTATCGTAGCATGCAGGCACAGTGAGCGACTTCACGTTAGACGCTTTATTGAATATATTGTAGGAAGAGTTGTAGTTGTCCGAGTTTCCCACTGATGTTATAGGAGCGGTGGTGCCGTATGTGTAAGGAGTGGTTTCGGGCAGCGTGACGTTGTCCTGCTCTGTGAATATCTCCACAACGCAGAACTTACCATTGCTGTTGACGATGCTGAAGTAGTCGCCTTTGCGCTCTCCGGCAATCACCCAGGCATTGTTATAGCTTGTGGTTGGATAGTCAGGCGTTTCTTCTCCGATAAACACTTTCTTGAAGTCACGCCAAGCAGAATTGCTACGTGAGCTGCCATAAGGAGCGTGCAGGTAGATATTGCCAACGTTGTTAAGATTTTCGAAGTTGGTCTCTCCAATGATAATGTCAGTGACAGAAGAGCCCTCCATATAAAGTGATGCTGTCTTTATGTATGTAAGGTCGAGTGTGTGTACTGACTTTGCGTTTGACCAGTTGAATCCGCTCATTCTTGGATTTCCGAATGTTTCCACCTTATACTTCACGCCGTCGAGAGTTACGCTGTCGGGTATGGCTACGGTGTCAGCAGTGGAGCTGATGTTAGTAACGCACAGATTGTTGTTGTAGAACTCGAACTCGAGTGTGGTAAGTCCGTTGTCGCAAGTTGCCTCAAGCTTCTTCAGCTCCCAGCCTTCTGGTTTAAGCTGTGCAGAGTTCCAGTTGCTGTCATACTTAAAGTCGTTGTAAGCCTCCTGTGCTCCTATATACACGCTGAAGTTTGAAGGCAAAGCATATTGTGTTTCTGGCTTTGCGCCCATTATATGCAGTTCGGTACAAGGCGATTCATCCCAGTTGACATAAATATTGTTATATCCTACTGGTACGGTCAGCGACTTGAGGTTAGGCGCTTTGCCTAAGAGAGTTTTTGCATTGATATTGTTGTTGTTACTTCCTATATTAGTAATGTGCATCTTATTGCCGTTTACGTCTGTTGTATTAGGCAGTGTGATGTTTTCTTCATTTGTGAAGATTTCCATTACGCAGAAACTGTTCGAATCGTATTGATCGTATAATATGCTGAAGTAGTCGCCCTCGCGTTCGCCGGGAATAACCCATGCATTATCATAAGCCGACTCAGGATAAGACGACTGCTCATTGCCGATAAGCACTCTCTTGAAGCCATACCAGCTATAATCGCTACGTGAGCATCCGTAAGGAATATGCAGGTAGACGTTTTCCAGTCCGTTAGTATTATAGTTGAATTCATCACCTATAAAGACATCCGTTATTTTGGTATTGGCAAAATTAATATCACCATTTCTTACATTCGTAAGATCAAGAGAGGTGACACTCTGCGCACCGGTCCAATCCATTTCGGTGCCATCCGTACGACCAAAGTATTCTATCTGATACCTCTTACCGTTGATAGATACGGCTTGGGGAAGTGCTACTGAGGTGGCTGTAGTGTTCATGCCCACTACAGACAAGTTACCCGATCCAAGATAAAGACCGAGAGTGGTCACGCCGTCTTCGCACAACAAAGTGTAGGCATTATCCGCCATATCCTCCGTGATGCCGAGTCCGGGCAGATTGTTCTCAGCAGTCCATTTTTCAGCTTCAGTGATCGCTGTAGTAGTGTAGCCGAATGCCATATCCGAAACACTGACAGTTGTGTTAGAGAAAGTCTCCGCTACATAAAATCCTATATACAACCCTTTACCTTCTTCTGCAATCTCTCCATTTACGGAAAAATCGCAAGAATAGTTGTTGTTCTTATTGAGGTTTAACTCTTGTTGTAGTGCTATTTTAATAGCATCATTATCAACCGTTAAAATGCAAGCATATACTGTTGCATCATCTTTAGCCTGTACCTTTCCGGTAAAGCTATACACATTGTCATTTTGACTAATCCATACCGGGTTGCTGTTGTTGTTGTCTAATAAAGCCCATAATGCAGAATTCGAATCTTTGAAAGACATAATCCAGCTTTTGGTATCGAGATCATAATTAAGATTATCATTGGTGTAGGCCAACTGACCTTCCATAGTCAGCAAGTCAACGTACGACTGATTGCCATTGGCTTGTGCCTTCTTCATCTTGCCGGGCATTTGCAGCTTCAGCAAAGACAGACTTTCCTTGTTAATGGTTAACGACTTGTCCTGCGTTCGGGAGGCAGAACTTAACAATTGCTTGATTTGGGTGATGGGGCTTTGGCCGGTTGCGGCAAAAGCGAGTGTACACAAAAGAGCTGTGAACACGCCCAACGTGGTAAGCGTTCTTTTCATTGTGTAAGTGATTTTTTATAGTTTTTTATTAATGATAATTTATGTGTAATAGTTTGCATTCAGATTATATATTACGCAAAGATAGTGTTTTTTTTGATACGATGCGGAATTTAGGCATATTGTTTTTATGTTACATTCTTTTTTATTTTATTCTGTCAGTGTGTGTTACGAGGTTTCATGGTTGAGGCTTTGTGTGAATGTATATGATACGAAGTTTACGTCTAAGCAGTCTTTTGTATTGTTTAAGCCATGTTTTACGCCTATATAGCATGTTTTTTGCATTTTGTTCACACTCTTCATTTGCGGACATAAAAAAAACTCCAGCCGCTGCATTCCTGCAATGGCTGGAGTTTTTTTTAAAGTATATGATAGAGGCTGTGTCAAAACTAAGGATTTGAGAGGTATATGCATATATCTCATTTCTTAAGTTTTGACACAGCCTACAATCGTTCTGTTTACTTCATAATCTTTACGGTCTTGCCGTCAGCTGTGCGAACGATGTTGAGTCCGCGCTGCATCTTCTGGAGCTTCATACCTGAAGCGTTGTAGATGCCTGTAACGGTGGTATTGGCGTTGTTCTCGATGCCGTTGATGCCGGTAGCTGGCTTTTCGCCGAATACTGCGAATACGTCAATCACGTCCTCGCCAAGCTCAACGGGGAGAGAGATCTCTGCGTAGAGGTCGTCGTCCTTGCTCTGAGCTGCGAGCTTAACGTGCACCTTGCCGCCGAGAGCCTCTGCTATTTCAGCGCCGTTTGTGATTTCAGCGTCCTGCTCAGCTGTGTAGACAGTCCATCCGTCCACCTCTGTAGCGGGTACGTTCTTGATGGTTACGTCGCCGATGAGGAACGGATCGAACGAGAAATGGTTGAGGCGGATGTCGTATGTGCCGTCCTCGTGCTGGATGGTAGAGATGGTTGCGTCAACCGGATCCTGCGGTTCGCCGTTCAATGAGATGGCGAGCTTGCCTTTATAGTCCTTTGTAGGCTCGGCAACAGCCTCCTTCACCTTGAAGGTGTAGGCATTCACGGTCTTGAGGTCAGCTGATGTTACGGTTACGGTAACGGTGGCATAACCCTTCTCTGTCGGGCTGCGTGTGATGGTCTGGCTGATGTATGAGCCCTTGCCAGTCTTCTCCACCTCTACGTCAGCGTCAGTAAGCTCGCCGTCGAATGTCAGGTCTTCGTAGTAATACTTGTTCGGCTCGAATGTGAAGTCCACGCCCTTTATCTTCAAGCTGCTGAGCTGTGCGTTGTAGATAAGCTCAAGGTCGTCGATGTAGAGCACGTCAGGATTGTTCTCGTCGCTTGAAGCCACACCCGGCTCGGCGTTAGTAGAGAGAGTTACGAGGATTGCTTTCGGGTCGATGTTGTCCGAAACGTAGTTGAAGGGAACGCTGATGCGCTTCCATTCGTTGCCGGTCTCGGCTATCTCCTTGTTCTGGGCAGTAGCCACGATGGTCTTATACTCCTTGTCCATCGGGTCCTGAATCTTTGTGCCGTCATTGATGATGGCAGAGATGGTGGCGTAAGGATAATTCTTCTTGTCAGACTCAGAGAGTGTGCCCTGCTTATACTTCACCCAAACGGCGATAGAGTCAGGACGTGAGCTGATAGCTGAGAAGAACGGATCGTTGTTGCCATCCACGTCGCTTGAAGAAGGATCAGAAGTAGAGTTGTTGTCGGTGCTCTTCGGTGTGAAACCGCTTGCCTGGAGACGACCGGTGGTGATGGTTCCGTTGGCAGGCTGCTTGATTCCTATGTCTACGATGCCTGAAACGAGCTTGAGGCTTGTGCCCTTGCTGCCAGGACGCACCTCGTCAGACTTGTATGTGTGTGTGTTCTTGCTTACGAAGCCGGTGAGAGAGCCTGATGCGCTCATGAATGAGTGCCATCCGTCAGGCTCGTCGCTGGTGTATTCCTTCTTGGTAAGACCAGAGCTTACGTATTTGGCTGTGTGCCAAGCATCGAAGTTCGAACCGAGAATCTGTCCGATGGTGTAGCGGTTTTCGCCGAACGTGGCCTTGATGCGGCGCTTGATGGCCTGGAAGGTGTCGAGGTTGAAAGCAGCTGTGAGCTTGTCGCCGCGCAGCTCAGCCTTGAAGATTACGGGCACACCGCCATTGCAGAGAGCCGAATAGCCGGGACCTTCCCATGTGTAAGTGTCAAGGTCGCCCTCTGTGATGTCCACGCTCTGGGCGCTCTCGAAGAGAGTTACGTTGCCCACCTTGGAGGTCTTCACGCCGTTGAGGACGATATTGCCCACATAGTGCTTTGTGCCATACACCTCATAAGCGTAGTTGTGAATGGTGACGGTGCTTGTGCCGTCAGTGCCTTCCTCGATGCTCACCTTACCGTCCACGGTGCTTTTCTGTCCTCCAGCGTTGCTGCTGTAGTTACCTTGGTAGTCGGTGGCGTTGGCAGTTAAGGCTATCGCAGCCATTGCCAATGTGAATAATGACTTTTTCATTTTTTTGTTGTTTTTAATTTGTGTGAGTGTTGTCCGTTAAATTCACGAGAGAAGCGAGTTATCTTCCAATAACTTCTTTCGCTTGCGAAACTTGAATTATTAATATTTCTTACTTGAGCTTGTAAGTCAGTCCGATGCTGCCGTAGATGGGGTAGAGCGACTGCTCGATGACGTGGAAGTCCTTGCGGAATATGTTGGTCAGACCCCATGACAGTCCGGCGTATGCACCGAAGTGGTTGGAGAAGAACCAGTCTGCACCGAGGTCGAGTCCGAACTGCCAGTGGCGCAGGTCTTCCGTAAAGTCATAGTCGCCGCGTTCTCCCTCGACGTGTCCCAGTTCCACCTTGTCGCCCGTCGGATCGCCGACGCGCAGATATCCGTCGTAGGCATATCCGCTGAAGTTGTTGCTGAGCACGTAAGAGAAGTAAGGACCGAACTTCAGACGGAGCTTCGGCGACACGTTGTAGGCGGCCTGTAGGGGCAGCGTCACCATCCATTCGCTCACCTCCGTCACGACGTTACCGGTGAAGAGTCCGCTGAGCGTCTCGTCGCCTCGTCTCATCTCCATGCTGTATCCCTTCACCTTCGCGTCGGTCTTCATGCCCTTGTTCTGGTAATGAAATCCTGCCTGCAGTCCCCACTTGTCCGTCAGCGGCTTGTATGCGTCCAGTCCGAGGAGCGTGTTGTTGGTGGGCGTAAACTTGTCGAGCGAGCGGATGGTGGCCGGCATGCCCACCGGAGCGGTTCCTCCGAGGCTGTAGCCTAAGCGTACCATGTATCTGAGGTCGCCGAAGATGTCGATAGCGAGCGCTTCCTGCAAGCCCACGAAGGCCACGAGGAGCAGTGTGATTATTGTTTTCTTCATTTTGATGCTGTTGAATGTTATTTCTGCTGTGCGGCGGGCTTCTCGTATGCCACCTTCACCTTATCTATTAATAGCGTACTGCCGATGGCTCCCTCGAAGTGTGCTCCCTCGCAGCTGGAGGTGAAGACGATGGCTATGCTGTAGCCGTAGTTGGCGAGCACCTGCGGGTCGGGCTCCGTGGTATATTCGAAGGGAATGTCGAAGAACTGCCATCCGTCCGCGGTGCGTGTCACGTGTCCGCTGAGCGCCTTGCCGATAATCTGAGGGCTGGTCAGCACGTTGTCGCCGGTCAGATAGAAGGCGTTGCCTTCATCGTCGGTGTTCTTGAACACTACGGCGTAGATGTCGCCCTCGTCAATGCGTCCCTCCACAGTCTTTCCGCTCTTGTCCATAAACTCGTCGCCCGGCGTATACTGATAATATCCGCTGAAGCTGACGGGCTTGACGTTGAGCTTGTTTGAGGCTCCGTCGCCGAAGTGCGTGGCGAGCAGTGGCGTCTTGGTGGCGATGGCCGACTCGAATACGCCCGTGAAGAGATTGCCTGCAGCGAGGCGCATGTTCACAATTACGCCGAACGAGCCCGTTGAGCTGGTCGTCAGCTTCACGCCGTTGCCCTCAAAGCCCTGAGCGAGCGGTGTGGTGGGATATTCCTCGGGTGTGGCTTTCTTCTTTGCGATGGCATATCCGGCGTTACCAGTCGCCCAGTTGTCGGCGCGGTTGCCGTTGTCGAGGATATCGCTCCATACATAGTATTTCTGCGCCTTCTCCTCAAGGAAGAAGTTCTCGAAGTCGAAGCGCATGGTGTCTGTCTTAGCCTCCGGTATCTCCGGTTCCATGGCAGTGATGTTCACGTTGTACGTGCGGTGCCACTGTCCGTCCTCCGACGTCACGGTGTAGACCACCGGACCTTGTGAGAAGTCGTGTGCCGAACCGCTTGCTGGCGAGATGGTAGCTCCCGGTGTGATGCGGAACTGCGGTGCCATCTGCGTCAGGTCAGCTCCCGGTCGGAGCGGACTGAAGTTGATGGTGGTCTGCGTGGCTATCACTCGTGTCAGCGAGTCAGAGGGCTGGAAGAACATGGCCTGCGGGTCGTCGGCATGTATGAAAGCCTCTTCGATGTCGCATTCCATTCCGAGCGGTTCGTCCTTGATGCAGGAGGTGAACATGAGAGGAAGTGCGGCAAGTGTGATGATGATATATGGTCTTGTCATTGTCATTCTTATATTTGTATGTGTATCACGTCTTTACACATAGTTAAAATGCAAAGTTATGCTAATTTTGCGGAGGGTACAAATAATAAGTGTGAAAAAATGATTAGAGTGTTCTTTTCCCATGACTTTTTCAGCAAAAATTACGCTAAAATCTGCCGAATAGCTTAGAATGAGCGATTTATGAGTGTTTCACCTCAATGGAGGTAATGATTTAGCAACGGTTCTAATTTCTGCAATGTGCATATGTTTGCTTGTCAAACAACTCTTGTCGGTTGCAAAAGTACAAAAAAGAAGAAATTTACATGCCAAGATTGTTATAAAAAACATTAAAAGCAACAACAAATATCAGAAAATCTTTTGCTTATTTGTTTTTTTTCATTATATTTGCAGCGAAAGTAAATTAAAAAAAGCATGGTGCATGAGACTTGCATTGTCTCAGAATAATTATGCTACGCTGGAAATGCGTAAAAAGCTATCGTATAGAGGCAACTAAAATTTTGTTTCTTTCGTAGCTTTTATGAATTAGAATTGTAAATTGAATAGATAAAATCATATAGGATAAAGCGATGAAGAAATTATTGGGTATCATATTATTGACAGTATTGGTTGTATTTAGTTCATGCAACTCTAATACAGATGCTTTTCTTACGGAAACATCGCCACAACTATTTGGTGTATGTCAAGTAAGCACTGATAATGTTGTGCAAGGTAAAGATTCTATAGCCTTTACTGATTTAGATATTGCATGGTTCAATCCAAAAACAAGAGAAATCAAATTTAAGGAATATGATAAAATAAAATCCATCCCAATCTATGCATCAATAAGTGTAAAAAGTTCATCTGAGACACTGTTCATTATAGCAGCTAATATCAATCCCGTAGTGAATCGTGCATACGATGATTTGGTTTTATTCTGCGACAAGGATGGCAAATACTATCTCAACGATAATTATCCGAATTATTGGAATTTAGAAAAGACAAAACAAAATGCAGATAAGCGTTCTGAAGGTTGGAATAAATTTATCAATCTTCTCAGAAAAGAAGGGCGTATCAAATAATTAAAAGAGACGGAAAAATTCCGTCTCTTTTTTAAGTTATGCAGCATGAAAGTAATATGATTATGAGTTGCAAACTCACTTTCTCTAATATTTTATCATTTGTCTTTTATACGGTCTTAGGTTATTCCATTGCTTCTTGAGCCATTCGACAATAGGCTGTCTGTTGATATACAAGAATAATTGGTTCGGCTTGGTGAAATCAGAGAACACTTTGATTTCAGCATTCTCCACATTGAACTTTCTTTTGTGTTCCTCAGAATAGAGCGAACCGCTAAAGTTCAAAGCCTTTCCTGCAAGAAGCACTCCGATTTGCTCAACGGTGAAGCCAATCTTCCTGCACAGGTTTTCCATTTGCAAACGTGCCTCCAACATCGGGAACCAATGCTTGGCTTTGCGGACGATGTCATTGAGCAAAGAAACTTCTGTTGCGTGCTTGCTCTTCAATTCTACGACCTCTGCTTGGTGTATCTGTTGCATCTCGCCGAGTTGTTGGCTGTGGCTGTCCTCCATTCGCTGTATTTTCTCATGGAGTTCGTCAATGTATTGCTCTCGGTCTTTCACAAGCTCACACAACTTTCGGTTGTGTTGCTCCACCTCTTTCAATTTTCCACTGCCCAAAAGAGAACCAATCTTCGACACAAGGGCGGTCTTGGCTTCCGTCTTGGCAGCCTGTAGTTTCTCTGTGTTGATTTCACTCTTGGTCTGTTTGAGCAGTCGCTCCGCTTCCTCCACATCAGATTGCAACAGTTTCATGCAGTTTTGAAGTCTCTCCGTCTCTCGCTTGATGTTGCGGTAATACTGTGCCGTGGTGGTATGCCTCGCATCCGATCCACGGACACCTCGCTTCA
>OHHE01000058.1_pt1 | contig 23275 bp, 22 predicted proteins | sample 1567971 | NCBI WGS metagenome assembly OHHE01 (sample SAMEA3879508, study PRJEB24766) | human gut metagenome | biome: human-associated habitat; feature: feces | place: USA | collected 1985/1987 | reverse complement strand
AATTTTCCACATCAAAGCCATTTTTTCTTAAAATGGCATGGATAATACGCTCGCAGGCCTTGCCGTCACCGTAAGGATTGGCAGCCTCCGCCATGGAGCGATAATGCTCGGCATCGTCTAAAAGCAGATTGGTTTCGCGCAGCACATCATCATAAGCGGTGCCTACGAGCTTAACCGTACCGGCTTCAACAGCCTCCGGACGCTCGGTGGTATCACGCAGAACAAGAACCGGCTTGCCTAAGGCAGGAGCCTCCTCCTGAATTCCGCCGCTGTCTGTGAGCACGATATCAACCTTAGCCATCAGATTGGCAAACGGTTCATATTCCATAGGCTCAATCAGATGCACTCTGTCTAAATGTCCCAGCTCCTCGCGCACGATTTCACGCACCTTGGGGTTTTTGTGTACCGGGAAGATTGCTTCCACATCGGGATGCGCTTCCAGCACACTCTTCAAAGCGCGGTATACATGGCGCATAGGCTCGCCCAGGTTTTCACGGCGGTGGGTAGTCATCAGAATCAGCCGATGACCGCTGGCAAATACCTTGTTGAACTCCTCGTCCTCAAAGCGGTAGCCTTCCTTCACCGTAGTCTGCAGAGCGTCGATAACAGTGTTGCCTGTTACCAGAATCTGCTCGGGGCAGATGTTTTCCTTCAGCAGGTTAGCCTTGCTGGTAGAGGTAGGCGCAAAATGCATATCGGCAATCGCACCTGTTAGCTTGCGATTCATTTCCTCCGGGTAAGGAGAATATTTATTACCGGTACGCAGGCCTGCTTCCACATGGCCTACAGGAATCTGCGCATAAAAGGCAGCCAGAGCACCGGCAAAGGTAGTCGAGGTATCACCATGCACCAGCACCATATCGGGCTTTGCTTCCTCCATAACGGATTTCAGGCCCATCAGCGCGCGGGTAGTAACATCATACAGGGTTTGACCTGCCGACATAATGTTCAAATCATAATCAGGCGTAATGCCAAACAAATCCAATACCTGATCAAGCATCTCGCGATGCTGTGCGGTAACTGCCACAATCGGCTGAATATATTCGGGATATTTACGCATTGCCAGCACCAGCGGGCACATTTTGATGGCTTCCGGACGAGTGCCGAAAACTGTCATTAACTTTATCTTCTCCACGGTTCTTCCTCCCCCTTATCTGTCGTTCAGAATACCGATTTTCTTAGCACCAACGGCAACTGCCGTAATAATAACCGCTATAATAAGTGCGGCGTAAAAGCCGTCGAACTCTGCCCACAGCACAGCTGCGATACCGAGCACGGCTGTAATAGCATACATCAGCAGAACTGCCTGCTTCTGGTTCATGCCCATCGCCAGCAGGCGGTGATGCAAATGGCCCTTATCGGGCTGGAAAATTGGGCGGCCGTTGCTGTAGCGGCGCATAATCGCAAAGGCTGTATCCATAATCGGCAGGCCCAAAGCAATCGCCGGTACAATCAGCGCTACGGTAGCAGCAGTCTTGACTGCGCCGTAAACCGAAATGGCTGCCAGCATATAGCCGATGAACATACTGCCTGTATCGCCCATGAAAATAGTAGCGGGATTAAAATTATAGCGGATAAAACCGATAATGCCGCCGGCCAGAGCCGCAGTCATTACAGCTATATGGTAATAACCCATCTGAACCGCAACGAGAATGACCGTCATGGAAGCAATCGCAGATACGCCTGCTGCCAGGCCGTCAAGGCCGTCAATCAGGTTGACAACGTTCGTAAAGCTGATAACCCAGAAAATTGTCAGCGGTATAGAAATAAACCATTCGTTAAGATAAAAATAGCCGCCGAAGGGATTGTTCAGCCATTCGATACGGATATCAAAGGCCACAAGTACGCAGGCAGCAAAAATCTGCCCCAGCAGCTTAACCTTTGCCGGCAGCTGATATTTGTCATCCAGTACGCCTACGATGGCAATCACGCTGCCGCCAAGCAGAATGCCGACAATATCCTTCGTCAGCTCCAAGCTTGCCACTGCGGCAATCATAAAGGCAATATAAATAGCCAGACCGCCAAGACGCGGCATAATCTTCTTATGCACCTTGCGGTTATCGGGCTTGTCAATCGCACCGATTTTAAAGGCTAATGTTTTAATATAAGGGGTCAGTATATAGCTCACCAGAGCGGCAAGCAGAAAAGGGAAACCATAAGCACTTAACATTTATTCTTTCTCCACCGGACCTGATTCGTCGCACACAAAAAACACTAAACTATTCATTCCTTATATAGTATAACATTTTTGACACTTGCGTCAATTACTTTTATTACAAAAATGATGAAACAAGCCATTTTTTCCGCAAAATTCTCCCGAATTATTCCCATTTATTATAGCATAATATCATTAAGGGAATATATCCTTTTGGCATAACTTATATATTGTTTTTGTTCTCCGGATGTTGCCTGTTAAAAATTCTTACGGATTTATCTCATATCGCAGACTTTTTACAGATGATTTTTCCGAAATAATCACCGTTGAGGCTTTTTTAACCTCACTTTGCTTCTATCTGCTGTAAATCTGCTCTGGAAAAAAGTCAAGTAAACTCCTCTATCGTAACACAGCGAAAATTTATATTAAAATTATAGTATTTTTCTCAACTTTCTGCTAAAATTAAATTTAAGAAAGGGAGGGATGAGAATGCTGTCCAAGAGCTCATTTTTCACAACAATTCTGCTGCTCCTGCCTGCTCTGGCAAGCGCACAGACAGCAGATGATGATCTGCAGCTGGAGCTGCGTTATTATGCACCTAAACTGAAATTTACATCTCACGGAATTGTGCCTGCTGCTTACAGTAATTTCCGCGATACGCTCAACATTAAAAACGGTAATGCACCCGAATACAGATTAAGCGGCAAAAACTGGTATGTAGATTACATAGCTATCCACGAAAAAGGCTATGCTTCGCACCACATACCGGCACAAGGCAGCCTGATTCCGGCGGACAGCCGCACCAAGCTGAATCTGGACTATGCTTCCTTTAACTATCTTTCTCCCATCAAAACAACAGAAAACGGCACAGCCTACTGGCTCGCAGGCCTGCGCTGTTACCGCTTCGATACTGCGTTGCAGTTCAGCAGTCCCGTACCGGCACTTAACAAAAAGTATGCTAAGCAGCTGAACCAGTTCGCCCCTGCCTTCGGCATCGGCGGCAAGCATTACCTTGATGAGGCACACCGGCTGCAGCTTTACAGCGAGCTTTCCGGCTTGCCCTTAGGCGGCCGCGGGCACACCTACGACCTTGATATCGGCGTAAAATACAGTCCTTGTAAAAACCTCAGCGCCAACGCCGGCTACCGTGTTTTGGATTTGAAAATCAAAAACGATGACGGCACCGGTCTGTACAAGCTTTCCGGCTGGTACGGCGGCCTGAGCTACAGCTTTTAACATTTTATTATGAAAACCAAAGAGGAGGTTCCGGCATGAAAACGATCACCGCTTTACTTATGGCAACGCTTATTATGTGTCCCTGCAGCAGCATCATGGCTAAGAATCCTGCTGCCTCTGTAACCGACAAAGCACAAAAGGCATCAATTTCTACCATTAAAGATTTGGATAACGGGCGTTTGTACGTAATGGATTATACGGCAGACTATAAGCTGGACAAAATGCTGCAGCAGAATGTCAACAGCGTTGACACCATGCTGGCCTTCGTCGGCAGGGAGCTTCTCGGCGCAGCTAAACCGGCTCCTGGCGCTATTGATGCCGGCTGCAGCGCCTTCGCCGGACGCACGGAAGAAGGCAAGCCTATCTACGGACGCAACTTTGACTATAAAATGAAAATGACTGCCGTAATGGTACGCACTGCTCCTAAGGACGGCTATCGCTCTATCGGTATGGCGGATGCAGGCTGGGTAGGATACGATATCGGCAGCCTCAGCGACGGCAAGAGTGATTTATCGGCAGCAGTAGCAATGCCATACCTGATCATGGACGGTATGAACGAAAAGGGCCTTGCTGTCAGCGTGCTGAAGCTGGACGGCAAGCCTACGCACCAACGCACCGGCAAGCCTCAGATCACAACAACAGCTGCTCTGCGCCTGATGCTTGATAAGGCAGCCAATGTAGACGAAGCTTTAGCATTATTGGAAAAATATGATATGAATTCATCTATGGAAACTGCCAACTTCCATTTTCTGCTCAGCGATGCAGACGGGAAAAACGTTGTTCTGGAATATACTATTGATGATATGACCGTTATCGATACCAATTATGTTGCCAACCATTATCTGGCACCCAAAATGCATGGATTGGGACACGCCTATGACCGCTTTGCTGTACTGGATTCTGCTGTAAAGTTTAAAAAGAGCATTTTTACGCCCTTTGAAGCTATGTCCCTGCTTTCCCTGGTCAGCCAGCCGGAAACCGAAGAAGCAACCAGCATGACGCAATGGTCCGTAGTATATAATCTGCATGACCTGACAGCGCAGGTTGCCATCCGCAGAAATTATGATAAGCTGTTCAACTTTACGCTGGCAGATTTAAGCGGCAAGGCTAAAATCTAAATTATAACAATATACCTTAAGCAAAAAGAAGCTGACAGGCACCTATGTGCCGCAGCTTCTTTTTTGTATGACCGCTTTCAGCAGTCCCAGCCAGCCTGCTGCTTCTCCTGCTCCTCCATCTGCAAGCGCACCCGCTGCGCCGTACTGCTTACGGCGGCAGCATGTCCCTCCAGCGCGGCGAAGGGTGCAAACTGCGCCGCCCGCTCTGCCAGCGGCATCTGCCGGTGCCTTTTTGATACATGATGCGGCAAATTGATAATATCCTCATAACTATTGTTCATGCCTTGTGCCCTCCTATCTGTTCGTTGCGCTCCTTTGCTGTTGCCCCGTCAAGCAGGCTCATGCCCTTCAAAACGGCATTCTTGCCAAAGCGCCGCTTAATCTCCAGCTGTGCCTGCTGCAATCTGTTTTCGCGCTGCCCTGCAGCCTGCTGCACTGCCTCATTCCCAAAGTCAAACAAGCTCAGCTCCCGTTCCTGCTTCTTGGCAGCAGCCTGCGCCGGAAGCACATGATTCGCTGCCAAAGTCAGCCGCCGCACCAAAAGATTGCTGTCCGTAATGCGCTCGTACAAATCCGCTGCCGCCTGCACAAGCAGTTTAGATGAAGAAGAAAAGCTCCCCAGATTAAAGCTGCCATGCGCATGCTGCGGCACTCTGCGTCCGTAACGGTCAATCTTCACCGCACCCCGGTAGCTGCTGCCAGCTTTCAAATTATCGATGTCATAGCCCACAGTAAGCACTATCTGGTCGGTCACCAACGCCTTGCTCACCAGCTCCAGCGCCAGCGCATCTGCCATCTCACGCAGCACCAAAAGTGCCTCCGCCGATTCATACGCACGATGCAGCACCTGCCCCGAGCTCAGGCTGCAGACCTGCGGCCGGTATCCCTTCACATCGGCAATCGTACACGGCTCCCAGCCCCAGGCGTGGTCAATCAAAAGTTCCGCATTTTTTCCGAAAAGACGGTACAGCAGCTCTTCATTATATACCGAACAGCGCGCTATATCTCCCATAGTATATATGCCCCGCGCCTCCAGCTTGCTTGCGTAGCCACGGCCGACGCGCCAGAAATCCGTCAGCGGCCGGTGCTGCCACAGCTCACGCCGGTAGCTCTGCTCGTCCAGCTCCGCAATCCGCACGCCGTTGGCATCCGCCGCAATATGCTTGGCCCGCACATCCATCGCCACCTTCGCCAAAAACAAATTAGTGCCGATGCCTGCGGTAGCGGTAATACCAGTTTCGCGTAAAACCTCAAGAATAATACGCATCGCCAGCTCCCGCGCCGTCAAGCCGTAAAGCGCATAATACTGCGTTACATCCATAAACACCTCGTCCACAGAATAAACTATGATATCTTCCGGCGCCACATAACGCAGATAAATTTCGTAAATTCGCGTGCTGTATTCCATATAATAGGCCATCCGCGGCGGCGCAATAATAAAATCCAGTGCCAGCTGCGGCTCGTCCTGCAGCTGCGCATAAGAGCACGACGAACCGCAAAGCTGCCTGCCAGGAGCAGCAAAACGCCGCGCGGCATTTATCTGCTGCACACGCTGCTTCACCTCAAACAAGCGCCCGCGCCCCGGAATACCGTAGCTTTTCAGCGAAGGCGTCACCGCCAGACAAATAGTTTTGTCAGTCCGCCGCTCATCCGCCACTACCAGATTAGTATCCAGAGGATCAAGTCCGCGCTCACGACATTCTACCGACGCATAAAACGATTTTAAATCTATAGAAATATAAGTACGCTGCAACGCCTTCTCCTCCTTTACTGTCAACTTTGTTTTTATTATAGCACTTTTAAACGTACATGTCTGCATTATGATAAAAATATTTTCGTTATTTTAGACAAAGAAAATCCCCTGCACATAACCGGGCAGGGGAAACAACGCAAATTCTTATTCATGCTTCTCCGGAAATTTAGGTCTTGGGAAGTTAGGACCGGACGGCTTAAGCGTAAAGCCACGGCCGAAGACATCGTTGACATCACTGATAATCATAAAAGCACTGGGGTCAATCTCGCGCACAATGGAGCGCACCTTCGCCAGCTGCGTCAGCTTGATGACTACAAAAACCAGCTCGCGGTGACGATGCGTAAAGCAGCCCTCGCCGCTGATATAGGTAACACCGCGGCCGACGATTTTAATAATCGCTTCCGCAATCTCCTCGTGATGCTCACTGATGATGATAACCTTCTTTTTATAATCAAAGCCTGTCGTAAACGCATTACAGGTTTTAGTCATCACAAAAAAGGTAAGCAAGGTATACAGCACCGGCTCAATACCGAATAAGGAAACGCTGGCGAGCAGCAGGCAGATGTTGAAGGCAAAGCCTGTCGTACTGATAGAGATAGAATAATTTTTCTGGATGATAGCGCCGATAATATCCGTACCGCCGCTGGAACCACCCACACGGTACATGCACGCAGCACCAATGCCGTAAAGCACACCGCCGGCAATGCAGGCCAACAGCTTGTCATGCACTACAGTATAAGTCGACAAAAAATGAAAGAAATCCAGGGATACAGAAAAAGCAATAATACCATACAGCGCGCTGACGGTATATTCCCTGTCCATATACTTATAGGCCAAAAAGAAGAGCGGCACGTTGCAGATTAAGCTGGTAGCACCCATCGGCAGACCGGCAACATAATAAGCAAGTACGGCAACGCCGCCGATGCCGCCGCTGAGCATCTTATTAGGCATATAAAAGGTATTCATGGCAATACCCATAATCGCACAGGCCAAGGTCACCATAGCATAATGGTAAAGTTTTTTCTTCAAAGCGGGATTCATAAAATTCTCCTTTGCAAGCAAAATATTCTGAATATGTTTTTTATGTATATATTGTAACACTTTAACGCAGAAAGGCAACTACTAAATATTTTTCTCGCCAAAATCCCGAACGTTCGAAAAAAATTCTTGCTATGCAGGCATAAGCAGTATAAAATAATACTGTATACAACATTAGGCAGGTGAACTTATAATGAAGCAAATAAAAGAAACGGCATATGCCAAAATAAATCTGGGACTTGACATTCTCGGCAAGCGAGAGGACGGCTACCATGAGGTAAGTATGATTATGCAGAGCGTCGGTCTGAGCGACGAGGTTGTTATCAGCAAGGGTAACGGCATTCAGATCAGCTGCAATCTGCGCAACCTCAGCTGCGGTCCTGATAACCTGGCCTACAGAGCAGCCGCATTGCTCGCAGGTCACTGCGATATTATTCCGAACGTTCACATCGCCTTGAACAAAAAAATTTTTCTGGCGGCAGGACTGGCAGGCGGCAGCAGTGATGCAGCAGCAGTTTTGCGCGGTCTGAACCGTTATTGGGAGCTTAACCTGGAAAATTATGAACTGGAGCAGCTCGCTGCACAATTAGGCAGCGATATACCCTTCTGCATCGAAGGCGGCACCATGCTGGCAACAGGACGCGGCGAAGTCCTCACCAAACTGGAGGATATGCCCGAAACCTGGCTGGTATTGGCCAAGCCCCGCGGTCTGGAGGTTTCCACCGCCTGGGTTTACCAAAACTTCAACCACGGCCGCGTGGTACATGCACCCTGCATCTGGCAGCTGGAAGCATATCTGCGCGAAGGCGGCAAAGCCATCGCTCCCTACATGGGCAATGTTTTAGAAACATCAACTATCCCGGCACACCCCGTTATAGCCTCCATCAAAGCTGCTATGCTGGGAGCAGGCGCCTACTATTCTCTTATGAGCGGTAGCGGCCCGACAGTATTCAGTCTTACTGCTGACAAAGAAACTGCGGAACGTGTACAGCAGGCACTGACAGATTTTGATGTAGAAACAGCTATTACGACAACTATCGGAAGGAGAAACTAATATGTCCGGACATTTGCAGCCTATAAAACTAGACAGCTACAAGCCTCTGCGTGAGCTTGTCTGTGAAAATATCCGTCAAGCTATTATTGACGGCACCTTCAGCCCCGGTGAACGCCTCATGGAAATCCAGCTGGCTGACGAAATGGGCGTAAGCCGTACGCCAGTGCGCGAAGCAATCCGTAAGCTGGAGCTGGAAGGCTTCGTTGTTATGATTCCCCGTCGCGGTACCTATGTTGCCGATATTTCCATTAAGGATATCACCGAAATTTACGAAATCCGTATCAGCCTTGATATTCTTGCTGCCGGTCTGGCCGCCGAGCGTATTACAGATGAGGAGCTTGAACAGCTTAACGGTTATCTTATTGAAATCGGCCAGCATATCGCCAACAATGATATGGATAAAATCGTCGAAGTAGATACTGCTTTCCACGATATGTTATACACTGCCAGCCGCAACGAGCGTCTGCGCAGCATCATCAATAACCTGCGCGAGCAGATGACTACTATCCGCGGCCGTTCCATGAGCTACCCGGGACGTTTAGTGGAAACCATGGACGAACATCGCAATCTGGTAGAAGCTATTGCTGCCCATGATGTAGAACGTGCGCAATACGCAGCCCGTATCCATCTGGAAAACGCCGAGCACACCCTCATGCGTTCCCTCAGCGAGCATCTGCCGCAGAAGAAGGCGTAAGCATGACAACTGCTAATATAGATGCTTTTATTGTAGCAGGCGGCCTCAGTCCCTGGCTGAAGTCCTATGCCGGCACCGAACACCGCTGCCTGGTACCGCTTGGCGATAAGCGCCTCATAGACTATATCATTGCAGCCCTGCAGGGCAGCGGACGCATCCGCCGTATTGTCGTAGCTGCCCGCCCCGAAGCCTTGGCGCTTTTAGAGGGTACGTTACCGGCCGACGTTCTGCTGTGTAAAGCCGCAGGCGACCTGCCGGCTACAGCCGTCGCTGCCTCCGAAGCCTTAGGCCCTGATGCCAGCGAAAAGCTGCTGGGAGTATGCGACGACATTCCGCTGCTGACCTCCCTTGCAGTACGTGACTTTCTTGCAGCCTGCAACGCCTTCCCCGAAGGCCAGCTTTATTATCCCATCATCCCCAAGGATGCCTGCCTGAGTGCTTATCCCGATGCAAAGCGTACCTACGGCAAGCTGCGTGACGGCGTCTTTACCGGCGGCAACATGATGCTGATGGCCAAAGAGATTATTCCCGGCGGTCAGCAAAAAGCACGCGAAATCTTTGCCCGCCGCAAATCACCGCTTAAGCTGTGCAACTGGCTCGGATGGGGCTTTTTGATAAAGCTCCTGTGCCATCGTCTGACAGTGGCCGATGCGGAAACACGCACCTCCGCACTTCTGGAAATGCGCTGCAAAGCTATCATCACCCGTCATGCATGTATCGGCATGGATATAGATAAACCAAGTGATTTAGAACTTGCAAGGAGGACGCTTACATATGGTAAAAGCCAAAAGAATTGAACGCGTAGCAGCGTTAAGTAAACTTTTAGCCGATCATCCATATCGGCTGTTTTCATTTTCATATTTCTGTAAAAAATTTGCTATCGCCAAATCCACCCTCAGCGAGGATGTTTTAGCCGTAAAATCAGGACTGGAGCTTTACGGCCTGGGCAAGGTAGAAACCGTTTCCGGTGCTGCCGGCGGTGTGCGCTTTATCCCCGGCCATCTGCCGGAGGATGACGCAGCCTTCTTGGAAGAGCTGGCTGCCCGCCTCACCTCTCCGGACCGCATCCTGCCCGGCGGTATGCTTTATACTACCGACATTCTCTGCCATCCGGAAACCGTAGTGCGTCTGGGTGAAATCTTTATGCTCCGCCTGCAGGAGCTGGCACCGGACTGCATTATGACGGTTGAAACAAGCGGTATTCCGCTGGCTATGCAGACAGCGCGTGCGTTTAACGTGCCTCTTGTTATCGCCCGTCACACCAGTGATATTACCGAAGGCAGCACCGTCAACATCAATTACGTCAGCGGCTCCACCAAGGTTATCCAAAACATGGCCATGCCCAAGCGCGCATTGCAGCCCGGCAGCCGTGTGCTGATTGTAGATGATGTTATGAAGGGCGGTGGCACCGCCAAGGGTATGATTGCTTTGGCGCACGAAGTCGGCGCTCAGGTTGTAGGCAAAGCCTTTTTAATTGCCACCGCTGCACCGGAACGCAAGCTGGTAGAAAATTACACTGCCTTCTTCACCCTGCATAACGTAGACGAAGAACAGCAGAAAGTAACATTGGAAGTAAATAAATAATATAGAATACGTCAGGCTGGCTAGAAGGTGTCGTAAGATGGTGCCTTATAGGCAGCCAGGAAAGGAAGAACTCACATGTCAGAATTAGTAGCAATAATCCTCGCCGCAGGCAAAGGCACAAGAATGCGCAGCAAATACCCCAAGGTACTGCACAAGGTAGGCGGCAAGCCCATGCTGCAGCACGTAATTGACGCTGCAAGCGCTGCCGGCGCAGACAAAAAGGTTGTTATCGTAGGCCATGAAGCAGAGCTGGTAGAAGCAATGGTAGGCAATCAGGGAACTATCGCCCTGCAAGCCGAGCAGCTTGGCACCGGCCACGCTGTAATGCAGACTGCCGATGCCCTGAAGGACTTCCACGGCACTGCGCTCATCCTGTGCGGCGACACTCCGCTGCTGGACGGCGAAGAGCTGAAAAAATTCTGCGAAGCACATCAAGAAAGCGGCGCTGCTGCTACCGTACTTACGGCAATTATGGATGACCCGTTCGGCTACGGCCGCATTGTACGCGATGCCAACGGCAATGTACAGGGCATCGTAGAGCAAAAGGATGCTACCGAAGAGCAGAAGGCTATCAAGGAAATCAACACCGGTATTTACTGCATGGAATGCCCGCAAATGTTTGACGTGCTGGCTACCCTGACCAACGACAATGCACAAGGCGAATATTACCTGACTGACGTACTGCAAAAGCTCAACGAAGCAGGCGCTAAGGTTGGCGGTATTTCCACTGCCGACAGCGATATGGTTATGGGCATCAACTCCCGCAAACAGCTTTCCGTTGCCGAAGGCGTTATGCGCCAACGCATTTTGGATAAGCTGATGGATGCAGGCGTAACCATTATGGATCCTGCCAGCACCTTTATCGAAGCAAGCGTAAAAATCGGCCGCGATACCGTTATTTATCCCTACACCTGGCTGGAAGGCACCACGGAAATCGGCGAGGACTGCGAAATCGGTCCTAACGCCCGCTTCACTAATGTAAAAATCGGTGACGACAACCATCTGCAATTCATCTACGGCCATGACTGCGAGGTTAAAAACCACGTTACCGCAGGTCCGTACGTTCATCTGCGTCCCGACACCGTTATCAGCGACCACGTTAAAATCGGCAACTATGTAGAGGTTAAAAACTCTAACGTAGGCGAAGGCACCAAGCTGCCGCACCTCACCTACATCGGTGACAGCGACATCGGCAGCGGCGTTAACATGGGCTGCGGCTGCATCACCGTCAACTACGACGGCAAGAAGAAGCATCGCACTGTTATCGGTGACAATGCCTTTGTCGGCTGCAACACCAACCTTGTTGCTCCTGTTACTGTACAGGCCAACACCTACATCGGTGCAGGCAGCACTATCACCAAGGAAGTACCCGAAAATGCTCTGGGCATTGCACGTGCCCGTCAGAAAAATATCGAAGGCTGGGCCGAAAAATACCGTAATGAAAGTAAATAAGCTTTTATAGTCACATATGTGTCAAAAAGTTTACAAAAAACTCGCGATAGTGTATAATTGAATTTAAGTAAAGTTTTGCTTTCTGTATAAGCAAACTATAAACAAGGTAATTTTGGAGGGATTGGACATGTTGTCTGACGAGAATAAGTTAAGAATATTTACCGGTAATGCAAACCCTGATCTGGCACGCGAAATCGCTGCTTACCTCGGAACCACCGTTGGTGATTCTGTAGTTAACCGTTTCAACAACGGCGAAGTTCAGGTAATGATTAACGAAAGTGTACGTGGCAAGGATATCTTCATTGTACAACCGACCTGCGGCCCTATCGTTAACGATAACGTAATGGAGCTTTTGATTATGGCTGATGCCTTCAAACGCGCCAGCGCTAACCACATCACTGCTGTTATCCCCTACTATGGCTATGCACGCCAAGACCGCAAAGCACGCGGCCGTGAGCCTATCACTGCTAAGCTGATGGCAGACCTGCTGGAAACTGCAGGCATTACCCGTGTAGTAACAATCGACCTGCACGCTGCACAAATTCAAGGCTTCTTCAACATCCCCTTTGACCATATGCCCGGCGGCCCGCTGATGGCAGAATACATTAAATCCAAGAATCTGGAAGACATGGTTGTTATCTCCCCGGACCTTGGTGGCGTAAGCCGTGCCCGCAATTTCGCTGAAATGCTGAATGCACCGCTGGCTATCATCGACAAACGTCGTCCGGAACCCGGCGTTGCTGAGGTTATGAACCTGATTGGCGACGTTAAAGGCAAAACCTGCATCATGGTAGACGACATGGTTGATACCGCAGGCTCCCTGACCGAAGGCGCACGCGCTCTGAAGAAATTCGGTGCTAAAGAAGTATATGCATGCTGCACTCACCCGATCCTGACCGATCCGGCACTGTCCCGCATTGCTCAATCCGATATCACCGAGCTGGTTGTTACCAACACCATTCCTCTGGCTCCTTCCAAAAAGCACCCGAAAATTAAGGTGCTCTCCATTGCGCCGATTCTGGCAGAAACCATTCTGCGCATTTACAATGACTGGTCTGTAAGCCAATTATTCGATACCAAACACTAAGCGTAATATAAAAAGGCTTGCCTCTGGCAAGCCTTTTTGTTATGATTAAAGCCGGCAAAACTACCGGCTTTAATATTTGGAGTAACTATGCGTATTATTTATATTCTTATTATCTGTTCCCTTGCCGGCGTACTGCTGCTGTGGCTGGGGATATACAAAAAAATCAGCAGAAAGACTGCCGCTATAAGCGCTGCTCTCAGCCTTGCGCTTGCAGGCGCGTTGCTCTTGCTCGCCGTACTTCCGGGCAACAGCTTTTACGGCAAGGTTATAACACATGCGGAAAATACCCACGGGCGCAAGCTCATTGCCCTCACCTTTGATGACGGCCCTTATCCGCCCTATACCCAGAAGCTGCTCAAGCTTTTGGCTGCCAAAAATGTGCATGCCACCTTCTTTATGGTTGGCGAAAACGCTGCCAAGCATCCGGAAACAGTAAAGCTCGTCCAGGCACAAGGACACCTGATTGCTCTGCATGCAGGCTATCACAAGGATTTGCTTAAGCTCAGCAGCAGCGAAGCTGCCGCCAACATCGCCTACGGCAAGGAAACGCTGCAGAGCATCACCGGTACTGCACCGCAGTATATGCGTCCGCCGCACGGCTTCAAGGACTGGAGCACTGTCAAGGCTATCAATGATGCAGGTATGCAGATAGTAAACTGGAGCATCATTCCCCGCGACTGGACAAACCCAGGCGTGCAGGTAATCGCCGACAGAGTCTGTGAGAACGCAGCTCCCGGTGCTATTGTCCTGCTGCATGACGGCGACAGTCCCAAAAACTCCGCACCGCGTGACCAGACGATTGAGGCAGTCGGCCTCATCATCGACCGTCTGCGTGCAGAGGGATATGAATTTGTCACCATCGAAGAACTTAATAAATAAAAAGGAGCAACAATATGAAACTAATTGTCGGCCTTGGCAATATCGGCCGCGAATACGAAAATACCCGTCACAACATCGGCTTTATGGTAGTTGACGAGCTGGCACGCCGTCTTGGCATAAGCTTCGGTAAGGAGGACCGCAGTGCCTATATGGCAGAATACCGCGCTCCCGAAAAAATAATCATCATCAAGCCTACCACCTACATGAATCTCAGCGGCGTTGCCGTAGGTGCCTACGCCAACTTCTATCACATCGACCCGGATGATATCGCTGTTATCCAGGATGATATGGATATGCCCGTAGGCCAGCTGCGCATCCGTCGCAAAGGCAGCGCCGGTGGCCACAACGGCATCAAATCCATTACCGAGCATTTAGGCACCGATGCATATCCACGCTTTAAAATCGGCATCGGCCATCCGGCACGCAATAATAAGGCAGTTGTCAACCATGTACTGCATGCCTTCCAGGGCGAAGACAAAACCGCCATCGAAGCAGCTGTAGCAGAAATGGCTACAGCGCTGGAGGAATGGATTAAATCCGGCGATATCGAAGAGGTTATGCAGGCCCACAACAAGAAAAAGCCTAAGACTGAAAAACCTGCGGCCGAATAAACAATATAAAAGAACTAGCAAGAGCAGTCATAACTCCGGCTAGTTCTTTTTTTGGTTATGCAATATATTCAACAAAATTACGGCTTATTAAAGGCCGGTGTCAGCATCGGTTCTACAGCACCTGTATCAGGAGTAAGGTCTGCCGTTCCCCTGAGCACGACTTTGTCGGCAAGAACAAAGCCGTTCAGCTGACAGCCTGCACCTATCGTCACCGTTCCCTTCGCCAGCAGCAGCGCCTGTGCCATTTTGGTGCCGTCGCCCAGCGTAATATCGCCCTCTTCACTGATAAGCACTATGCGGTCCGGGTAATATGAACCCGGTGCGGTATTTATCGACAGCTTATTTGCTATCAATGTTGTACCCTGCAGGCCTTTGCTGCCAAGACTCAGCGAAGTGTTGCTTCTCAGATAATAAAAGCGGGCGCTGAGGCCATTTTCCTCCGTAGTCCTTTTGTTCAGCGAAGCAGCGCATTTATTCTGCAGAAAGCTAATCTGCGGCAGCCTTACTTCTTCTATGCTTGTATATAACGCTGCCTGCTGCAGATATTCACTTCCCGACAGAGAACGTCCCGCCAGAACACTTCTTGCCGCCAGATTCTTTATTTCCGGACTAAAGCCTACCCTAAGCCTGTGCAGCCGCTGTACTGCGCCAACATGATTAGCGGCTATGGCAGACACCTTCAGGTAATCTATTTGCCCATCCGAGCTGTAACTGCTTTCGCTTGTCACTTTTACCGGTTCGTTGCCCGGCTGCAGCTCGCCCTCATAGCAAAGCTGCGTACCCGCAGGCTGCGCTTTTTGACCTATAGCCTGCAATACGGAGCCGCACAACAGCCGCAGCTGCTGCCCCCGTAAAAAATCCTTTTCCGCCTCATAGCCCTTTACTGTATAAAGCAGGCAAAGCTGGGCACTGAGTGCCAGCAAGAGCGCTGCCAGCAGGCACGGAAGCGATATACTTCCCTTTGCGCTATGCATCATCTGTTATCCTCGCACTATAACAAATAAGATACTGCGTCACCCGCATGCTTCTGCCGTTACGGTAAAGATCGAAGCTTACGTACAGCATTTGCGGCGAGCAGCGTCGCACCTGCCATCCGAAAACGCCTACCTCCTCCAGCGACACCGGATTCACACCCGTGCCTTTATTGGTACGCGTCCTCTGGTATATGCCCTGCTTATCGCTGTAAACAGTCACCTGCTTACACCCCTCAAGCATCCTGCAGCTTATTTTGCCGTCAGCCTGCAGACGCACGCTCTGTGCATCATAGCAGACTGTCTTTTCCAACTGCGCCAAAATATGACGTCTGGCCTCCTGCAGCTGCAGCTCATCCTGCAGGCGGCCAAAGCTGCGACCGGCAGTGCCTGTTGCTTTAAAAACAAGCGTCACCAGCACTATTGCCAGAAGTAATCCCAACAGCAGCTCCGTCAGCAGATAGCCTCTCTGCCGTCGGCAGCGCACGGATAAGCGTAACCCTGACCTTGCCATAAGCAGCCTGCACCTCCTGTACCGCTAAACCGTCTGCACTGCCGGGGCTAATCCTTTGCGTCACGTCAAAGCGGCCGTTATATTCTTCGCCTACCAGCACCTGCTGTGCGGCCTGCGCCGCCTGCTGCAGTTCAAGGCTTTCATTCAGCAGATAATTGCTGCGGTAAAAGCCCTGTATCGCTGTCGCCAGCAGCACTGCCGTAAGGCAGAAGCACACCAGCTCCTGTACCAGGCAAAAGCCTCTGCTATTTTTCATAAACAGTCACCCTGCCTGTAACCGGCTGCACCGTCAGCCGGCAGTGCATATCAGGCAGCTGTCTATGCTCCAGCCTGTAACCGCCAATGGCTGTCGGATTGCCGTTTTCATTATAGCTGAGATTCTTAATCGCTTTTTCGCACGTCAGGCTGATGTCAGCATCGAGCCTTACACGCTTCCAGATTTTATGCGCGCGCTCAATTCTGTAGCTATGCTTATCCTTATCGCTGACTTTAAGCGTGTACATATAATTTTCCGGCTGAAACAGCGTCTGCTGCTGCATCTGTCTGATATCTGCCGCCAACAGATAGGCTGTATAGCGCAGCTGCTGCCTGTAATACTGCCGCTGCAGCGTCTTGCTTCCGGGATACAGCATTACTGCCGCAAGTCCCAGGCACCCAAGTGCCAGCAGCAGCTCCAACAGCAGATAGCCTGCTGTCTTATTGTTCACCGGCGTTAGCTTTACTGCCCGGTGAGGTTACTGCCGCACCCTTGCTGTTTTTGCCGCTGAGGGTATAGGTGCCGTCGGTTGTATTGGGTGTATAGGTAAGTGCCTCGCCCTTGGCATCCTTGAATTCCAGCTTACCGCCCAGATATTCGCTGTCCAGTGTAGTAAGCTCTGCCGGCACAGTGCCTGCATCCATCTTATACAGCTGAATTGCCTGGTCGATAGTCACCAGATCGTTTTGCAGACGGGCATTCTTCACTCTGTCGTTAGCACCCGAAAGCGAAGGCAGCAGCATGGTAGCCATAATGCCAATCAGCGCCGCCGCTGCTACTACCTCGATTAAAGTAAAGCCTCCCTGTTTACGCATTGTTTTTAACATAATCGCACCTCCTGAATTTACTCCGGCATTGCCGAAAGCATCTCAAATAGCGGACCGATAACTATGCAGACGATTCCCGCTATGATAATCGCTGCCACTAAAAGCAGCAAGGGCACCAGCAGCTCCTGCAGCCTGCCAAGCTGCTGCTGCAGACGCTGCTCACCGGCCGTTACTGCTTCCTGCAGCATTTGCGGCAGATAGCCTGTAGATGCGCCCACGCATACAAGCTCCAGCATCAGCGGCGAAAAAAGCTCTTTCGCGCCACCTGCAGCCTGTTCAATCGCAATGCCTCGCTTTAGCCTGCTGTTCAGCAGGCGCAGCTGCCCGGCATACTGCTCATCATCCATGGTATCCGTCACAATCGCCACCGCTCTTGTTATGCCTACACCACTTTCCAAAAGCAAGGCCAGCAATCTGCAAAAGCGTACTTCTAATAAAAGGCCATGAAAATTTCCGCTTAACCGGCTGCGTAAAAAACAGCGCAGCAGCCTGCGTCCCAACAAAAAAAGTGCAGCTGCTACGCCTGCCGTCAACGCCAGCGCTGCCAACGGCTGCTGCAGCAAAGCATCCTTCAGCGTCAGCAGCAAAGCCAATGTACCCATCGGCAGCACGCCCATAGCGCTGTAGGTATCCGCCAGCACCGGCAGGATGTACAGTAAAAACAGCAGCAGCACGCAAAACGATGCCAGCAACAAAAATGCCGGATAAGTTACGGCCCTCTGCACAAAACGCCGCAGCTTAAGCTGGCGGCTGTAATAATCTGCCAACTGCTCCAGCAACATGGCCAGCTCACCGCTTTCTTCCCCCACAGCCACCAAAGTAACTGCCAGCTGAGTACAGCAATCCGCTTCCGCTGCCAAGGCCTGTGCCATGCTGCTGCCACGGCGCAGCCTTTGCTGCAGACGATAGCAGAGCAGCATCTGCTTAGCGCTGCCATGCTTTTGCAATAGCTGCAGCGCATTCAGCAGCGGCAAGCCGCTGCGCAGGATAACAGCCAGCTGCCTGTAGAAGCTAATCTGCTCCGCCAGGCTCACGCCTCCTCTAAGCTTAAATTCCATCACCTCCACATGGCCGATTATAGACTATTTGCGAATTTTCTGTCTAATTTTATTTGTCACATATGTGAAATCTATGTGACATAAAAAATCTTTTTTTCCGCAAGCAAAAGAAAAAACTCTGAAAGCCTCATATTACAAGACTTACAGAGTTTTTCTTAACCGATTAATTTCCTGAAAATTATCTACAATTATAACGTTCTAAGCAGTCTAAGCAACAATATTTTGCTCATGACCATGACGAAGCCAAACGCAAGCGCTGATGCCGAAAAGAATCACGCCGGCTACTACAAAAAGACTTTGCAACGGCGCAAATGTAGCAATAGCTCCGCCAAGTACAGGACCTACCATGGAACCGAACTGCTGCGCACTGAACATAAAGCCAAAAACGCGTCCGCGCTGGTCGGTAGTTGTATTGCTGGCCAACACCGCACTCAGCGAAGGCTGAATACCGGCACAGCACAAGCCATAGCAAAAATTGCAGACACAGAACAAAAGCAGTGTCTGTGGCATTGCCGTCACCGCACTCATCAAGCCGGAAAGCAGCGTAGCAGCGCACAACGCTTTATAAAAGCCGTGCTCCTGTCCGAAGCGTCCCCAGCTCGGCGCAGTAATAGCACTGGCAATGCCTACGAGCGAAAAGGCCACGCCGGAAAGAAACATAATGTTGCCCTCACCATGATTCAGCTCTGCCACATAAAGGCTCAAAATCGGCTGAATCAGCAGGATAACCATCTGAGCTACAGCAATGTAAATCAGCGTTTCACGAATTACAGGTTGCTGTAAAAGCTGTACCTGCGGCTTGGCCGCAAGCTTTTTCGGTTCCGCCTTCGGCGGCTCGGGAATGTAGAACATAAATACCAGCGTAATAATCGTCAGTAACCCACCTGCAACGAAGAATGAGGCACGCATGCCAAACAGCGTTGCCAATGAACCGCCTACAAGCGGACCAATGACGTTGCCGCAGGTCAGTCCTGCCTGCATAATGCCCAGGCTTACGCCCAGCTTTTCCATCGGCACCAGGCTGGTAGCAATAGCCAGGCACGCACTCCACAATCCGGCAGCAAAGCCCTGCAGCACACGCACACCGAACATCTGCTCCGGCGTAGTTACTATGCCGCCCAAAAAGTACGACAGAGCCAGGCCTGCACCCGCACGCACCGCCATCATCTTTTTGCCGCGCGTATCAGCCATTTTACCCCAGATAGGCGCCATGATACCACCAATCAGAAAGGTTATGGAAAAAATCGCACCATTCCACATTTTTACATCGTCTGCGCTCACTCCCAGCTCGTTCATCAGATACATTGGCAAAAAGGGAATAAGCATGGTATAGCCTGCAGCCATCAATACGACATTAGCCGTGAGGATAGCCAGAATAAGCTTCCAGTTTTTCATAAAATTCCACCTCAAAATAAAACAAAATCATACAACAGTAATAAATTATTATAACGCTAAGGCCGTTTTTGTGCAAATAAAAAATCTGCAATACAGCCTTAATTACATAATATAATTACACTTAGGGAAATATGCTCTGCCGCAACAAAACATATATAAAACTGTATCAAAAGTGTTGCGCCTATAACAAAACAGAACGCCGAAACCCGCTTGCCTAACGGATTTTCAGCGTTCTGTCTGTTTTTGGAGGAGAAAATATGAATTTGCTTAAAAAGCAAATAGCAGCTTGTTTAAAAGTAGAGGAGCTAACCAATGCACTTAAGGAAATTGTCAAGGTCAAAGGTCAAGGCTGCAATGCAAAATCAGGAAGGGACGATATACATTGGTTAGCCATCACTAACTTCACGATTATTGTAGCACATATTTTTACAGTTAGCAATAGCTAATTTTAATTTTTTTATTTTTTTCCCGCGATTACCGCTGCGTGCAAAAAAACAACGCAGTCACGTTGCCGTTTTACGGAATACGTAACTGCGTTTAAGCTTGCACTTATTTTATACTTCCGGCTTGTTCTCGCCGGCAGCTTCCTTAGCCTGCTCCTGCTGCAGCAAAGCCATAAACTGCTCGCCGGTAATAGTTTCCTTCTCCAGCAGGTACTGTGCCAGTACATCCAGCTTATCTCTGTTGTCCTGCAAAATCGTACGTGCCTTTGCGTGAGCCTCCTTAATCAACGCCAAAACCTTGGCATCAATCTTGCCGGCTGTAGTTTCACTGCACTGCAGGGCAGCGTCACCGCCCAGATAACGGTTGGCCACAACCTCGGTAGCCATCATATCAAATTCTTCCGTCATACCCAGACGCGTTACCATGCTGCGTGCCAGCTTGGTTGCCTGCTCGATATCATTGGAAGCACCGCTGGTAATGCTGCCGAAAACAACCTCCTCGGCACTGCGGCCGCCGGTCATGGTTACAATTTTATTGAACAGCTCTTCCTTGGTCATCAGCACGCTGTCATTTTCGCTGATTTGCATGGTGTAGCCCAAAGCGCCGTTGGTACGCGGAATAATAGTAATCTTATGAACCGGAGCACTGTGCTTTTGCATAGCAGCCACAAGTGCGTGACCAATTTCGTGGTAGGCAATAACCTTTTTCTCTGCGGGAGAAATTACCGCGCCCTTGCGCTGGTAACCGGCGATAACAGTTTCAATGGATTCCTCCAGATCTTCCTGCTCCACCACGTTACGATGCATTTTTACAGCTCGCAGCGCACCCTCATTGATAATGTTGGCGAGCTCTGCACCGCTGGCTCCGGCTGTTGCCCGCGCCAAAGTGCCATAGTCGATATTGTCTGCCATATGCACACTGCGTGCATGAACCTTCAGGATAGCCTCACGGCCCTTAAGATCAGGCAGCTCAACAGGAATACGGCGATCAAAACGTCCCGGACGCAGCAACGCCTTGTCCAAGGATTCCGGACGGTTGGTAGCTGCCAGAATAACTACACCCTTGCTGCCGTCAAAGCCGTCCATTTCGCTCAGCAGCTGATTCAAAGTCTGCTCGCGTTCATCATTGCCGCCGAACTGACCGTTATCACGGCGTTTGCCGATGGCATCGATTTCATCGATAAATACTATGCAAGGTGCCTTTTCCTGCGCCTGCTTGAACAAATCACGCACACGGGCAGCACCCATGCCGACAAACATTTCTACAAATTCACTGCCGCTGATGCTGAAGAACGGCACCTTAGCTTCGCCTGCTACCGCACGCGCCAGCAAGGTTTTACCTGTACCAGGAGGGCCAACCAGCAAAGCACCCTTCGGCATATTAGCACCGATATCCTTGTACTTGCCGGGATTATGCAGAAAATCCACCAGCTCCATCAGTGCTTCCTTAGCCTCGTCCTGACCTGCTACATCGGCAAAGCTTTTGCCAGTCTGCGCTTCCACATAGACCTTAGCATTGCTCTTGCCGAAGCTCATAGCGTTACCGCCCATACGCTTGCCCATGAAGTACATAAATAACTGTCCCAAGCCAAAGAAAATCAAAATCGGCAGTACCCAATTGGTGAAAAAGGTTACCAGAGGACTTTGTTCCTTAGGCACAACCTGCGTAAATTCTACCTTACTCTTCATCAGGCGGTTGGCCAGCTCCGGGTCCTCCACCCTGCCGGTAACATAAATTTCCTTTTCATTGTTCTTATCAACCGCAGCCAGACGCTTATCGGTAATTTCTACCTTAGATACCTTGCCTTCATCCACCATCTGAAGAAAATTATTATAGGAAACCTCCTTCATTTTTGGGTTGAAGAACATTGGCATGATTACGGAATTGAATACCAGAATCAAAACCAGCATCAGCATATAATAATACGTCAATGGCCGTTTTTTATCATTGTTATCGTTCATCATTTCATCTCCTCGCTATGCTTTATAAGTATTATTGTATACCTATTTATAGCAATAAACAAACGAAAAAAATGTGAAGCTGATTGTATAGTCAACACAAAAAGTGTTAAAAAATCACACTCTCCCCGTCCCCTGCAAGAATACTTGTATACATGCGTCCTATCCCTTGAATTTACATGCCGTTTTCTATACAATTAGCATGTAACTATCTAAGGAGGTCAAACTTATGCCTAAAATCAATACAGTTTTAGTTGCTAACCGCGGCGAAATCGCCATCCGCGTTTTCCGCGCCTGCAACGAATTAGGAATCCGTACTGTTGCTATATATTCCAAGGAGGACACCCTGTCCCTGCATCGCAACAAAGCCGACGAGGCCTACATGGTAGGCGAAGGCAAAAGTCCGACCGACGCTTATCTTGATATCGAAGACATTCTGCGCGTAGCTAAGGAACACGACGTAGATGCCATCCATCCCGGTTATGGCTTTTTATCCGAAAACAGTAATTTAGCACGCCGCTGTGCTGAGGAAGGCCTGATTTTCATCGGCCCGCGTCTGGAGCACCTGGTAATGTTCGGCGACAAAATCAACGCCCGTAAACAGGCCGAGCTGGCAGGCATCCCCATGATTCCCGGCAGCAAGGGTACGGTAAACAGCCTCGATGAGGTACTGGCCTTTGGCGAAAAATGCGGTTATCCTATCATCATTAAAGCAGTCAACGGCGGCGGCGGCCGCGGTATGCGCGTTGTTCACAGCGCCGAAGAAGCCATAACTGCCTACGACATGGCTAAAAGCGAAGCTAAAAAAGCCTTTGGCAATGATGAAATATATCTGGAAAAATATCTGCAAAATCCGAAACACATCGAAGTACAGATTATCGGCGATACCCACGGCAATTTAATGCATCTGTTTGAGCGCGACTGCTCCGTACAGCGCCGCCACCAGAAGCTGGTTGAAATTGCTCCGGCCTTCGCTCTGCCTATAGAACAGCGCAAAGCCATCTGCGAGGCTGCTGTCAAGCTGATGAAAAATGTTGACTACATCAGCGCCGGCACCGTAGAATTTTTGGCTACTCCCGACGGCAAGTTCTACTTCATTGAGGTTAACCCCCGCATTCAGGTTGAGCACACCGTTACCGAGCAGATCACCGGTATCGACATTGTACAGACACAAATCAAAATTGCCGAGGG
>OHHE01000050.1_pt1 | contig 25350 bp, 17 predicted proteins | sample 1567971 | NCBI WGS metagenome assembly OHHE01 (sample SAMEA3879508, study PRJEB24766) | human gut metagenome | biome: human-associated habitat; feature: feces | place: USA | collected 1985/1987 | reverse complement strand
TTACAAAATGTTATACTTTTATGATATAGAGTGAGAAGAAGTAACCATTCTATCAGGAAATATTCATTGAACCAACAAATGGGTTATAAATTCCAATGTCGATTCCTCATGAACTTTTTGCATTTAGCACAGAAACAGTCCGATTAATCTTAATACATTGTCATCTTCCTCTCCGTCGTCAAGCATCGGATAGACCTCGATTCTCCCCTATCCTGTGTACGGTCGCACATATCCGGTGCGCTCTTCCCAAAGACATCCGTCTTTTCCAAATTGCGGATGATGGCATTCCATTCTGCCAAAGTCCATGCTACCGTCCACCTTGACCGACCGTCCCAATCCTTGCTTGTTATTGTTGTGCCAATTGCCAATGTACGTCTGTACAATATCGCACTCTGCCATCCCTTGCTTTCTCTTCCCATCAATGAATGCTTCAGAATACTCTATAATTCCGAAACCTTCATTGTTAAGCTCCTTGTCAAAGCGTCCCTGGTAAACAGAAGAAGACGTAGTACGTTGTCCATAAGGCAACTCATCATTACGCCAGTTGCCTTCATACACAGTACTGTCAGCAGTGGACCAGCAAGCCTATAATAAACGAAACGATTGGAAGACTATACATAAGTATCTTCTTCCAATCAAAATCCGAACGAATCAGACCTCTAAACTTATCTATTAACATGCACTAAACATTAGATGATATCATTCATGCTTTCAAGAAAAACATCCAAACAGAAAAGAGACTATATATCATTATATGCATCTTCATCCATCTGATTTATAAGTCTTTTACTTTGATATATCAGAATTGCAACATTTTCTTCTTCAATATCATAACTTATACCCAATATTGTAATACCATCATCAAAACTACATAGTTTTCTATTGGTTTCATCACAAATCATTTTGCATTCAATCTTGTCATACTTTGTTTCAACATTTTCAATATTTTGATTGTACACATCAATAACATCTTCCTTATCGGACTGAAGGCCAAAGCCAACAGAAGACAATGTATCTTTATAAAATTCGAACTGACAAGAATCCCACTGTTTTCCTACAAATGTTACATTTTCAATGTAATAACATTTATTCTCCTTATCATACAGACATTCATGTCCTAACTGCTTGAGATTATCCAATAACTGTTTCTTTGTTGTCACTCCAAGCTTGCATCCATAGAACGAATCTCTAATTTGTGCATTAGCACCTAAAAACAAAGAGAAAGCAATTAACAACAACACTAATCGTTTCATTCTTTTTACCCTTTATTCGTGTCGGGCACAACTTCTATCATTATCAATACGATGCTTCGCTGAGCTGTCGCTCAAGTTCAGAAATCCTCTGTTTCTGTTCACTTATCATACGGTCATACTGAGGACGGAGAGTCACGCTGGTACACATTTCTCTGTCATATTCCATACCCTCCAAAGTCTCATAAGCCTTCTTTAGCTCATATTGAAGATCTGAGACACTCTTTCCTCCGCCACCTCCGTAAGATGACCCTCCACCACCCATCATAGCGTCAACCTGTCTCTTCGCCTCCATTATCTGCTGAGCGGTTTCAGCTGTAACTATTCCATTTCCACCACATCCTGTACAAGTTTGTTTTGGAGCCATCACATCACCAGGCATAATCTCAAACACGCCAGTTCCTCCACACATCGGGCACTGCACCTGCTGTCCACTCTCAGAATCGTCAGCATATTCAGCTGATTCATCTGTATAGCCCTGACTCGGCATATAACGACGACTTTGTGAAGAATCATTACAGGATATACAACCAATAATTCCCAACAATACAATAATATACTTCTTCATTGTCTCATACGCTATACGTGTCGCGCACACCATCTAAAGTTTTTATCATTAATGTGAAGGCTGGTGTAAAAGTAACCAGTTGAAATTAGTAAAAAACAAACGCAACTGTCAGTCTGTTAAAGAAAGACAGTTGCGCATTTACATTAAATCCAGTCTAACAAAGCACTGATAATTATCAATACTCCTATAACTTTAAGTATTGTGGCAACAATCCCACGAATATTCAGCCATGCTGGAACTCTCTCTATAAGTAGCCATCCTATGAGAATACGGACAGCAGTATGAATTAATGCGTTAATCATTTTTGTTATATTTATATCGTTATTATTGCTATAAAAAACACCCTATATAATCTCTATGCCTATATGCTGGCGGAATTGTGGATATAGCTTGAATATGTTTCGCCCTTTACTATCCTCATCATGCTTATCATCATCGGTAAGTTGTCTTTGAATATAATCAATAAACTCTTCAGAGAACCCACCAATACAACGGGAATAGTTGTAAATAAAAGATTGAAAATAAGGGGAGCGTTCATTTAAATCCAAAATATGGTCTTGACATAGATAATGTCTGTTGTTTATACATACATCATATTCATTATTTGGTATTGTTGCAAATCCTGTGAGTGGTGAGGAAAATGCTATCAGTTCATTATTTCTTAAAGAAGATACCATATACATAATTCCGTCTTCGAATAATCTTTTTCCAGTTTGAGTATTTTTAATTGCCAACATATTATAATTCTCCGAAGATAAAACACATTCACTGATATTTAATACATCACATACTTTTGTTTTCTGGACTTCAAAGAATAATTCCCAAAGGTCTAAACAATTTGAACGTAGCATCTTTGCTTCTTTCAATCCCTCTGCTTTATGGCAAAAAGACAGATTAGTTTGTTCCCACCAAAATGAGGGAGAAGGTATTTCTAACAGTGAATTGTCAAAAATATGCGGAGAAACAGTTTGTGAACGGTTGTATTTTTTTTGTGGGACCTTGCTAAATAAGATTTCCTTGTTGACATCTTTTATCGCCTCAACAACCTCCTTCAACCATAACTTGCGTTTCTCTTCAACTGTAAGACCATTGATTTGTACTGATATGGTGTTGATCTTTTTAATGAAATTATCTAAATATGGATTTGTATGACTAATGCGGAAATGGTCAATTGGTATAGAGTCTATAGTAGACTTATACATATTTATTATAGCAATAATATCTTTGCTAAGAACATCATCAATTGAATTGCACGTTATATCATTATTTCTAATCCATTTTTTTATATCACTATTTTGTTCTTTGACCATATTGCTAAGTTGTAACAATATATCCATTTTATATAAACTGTTAGCAACAGAAGGAGAATTTAAATCTAAAGGTGTATAATATAAGTTATTCTTATTATTGTTGGTTTCTGGTATGCAGCCTTTATTTACCGATTTTTGATCAAGTATGGCAACTGCCGTTTGCATTATCGTCATGCCAGATTTGTATTGGTCAGTACGGTCACCAACAACAATACTGTCTGAAATATCAACAAAACAATCTATTAAAGTTTTGTTTAGCTCACGTTTTTCTTTATCTATTGTATATTCATATTCACAGATATGACGTAAGGATATATTATTACTTTCTGATGGAATTAAAGCCTTTACATAAGAGTGCATAGCCAATGTTGAAGGAAATTCCGTTGATGAAACTATTGTTACAATGTCACCACTTCTTAGCATATCGAAATCGAATTTGCTAATCTGTGAATATAGTTTCCCAACAAGCTGAGCAGAACGAGTATTCGCACCCAATAATAACTTGTTAGTTTCTTCTTTATCTTCTTTTACATCTAAAACTATTGGTGTCATTATCTCAATTCTAAACAAATCGCTGTCAAATGGTGAAAGCTTTTTACGAGAATTATTATAATGCTCTATATCATTATTGATTTCCGAAGAAATTTCACCCAATATAATAAAACATATTCTCTTATATTCTTCATTAAATCCCCCTGCAAGTACTCCTATAATATTTCGTACTAACAAATCTGAATGATTTGAAGATTTTAAGAAAATATAATTGGTTGATGTTTTAGTCATTTATTTCGTAATAAATAGAGAGCCAACAAGCAAAATTAATACAATAACAACACATACAATAAGTATCTTACATCGTTTTTCTGTCTTTGCCAATGTATTTTTTAATCTCTCGTTATATTCAATTGTCTGTTTATTTTTATATAGCAGTTCCTTATATTTCTGACTAATATCGTCGTATGATGTGTGCAACGCTTCTGTCGGATTTACAAAAGCCTCTTCTTCAACAACATCAGAATATACTTCTCTTTTGGCATAGAAGTTTAATAGTTCTTCCAATGTCATAGAAGAAATGCCCTTCTCACGAAATAGTTTAAGGAATTTTTCTACTTCTATCTGCGAAATACTACCTTTTTTGTCAATTGCGTATTTAATTTCATTAATTATCTGTTCCATCATTATCAACATTTTATTTTAGACAAAAGCTTTAATTCCATAGTCTCATTGTCCATACGTAGAGAGCCTGGAACAGATGTTTTTAGATGTTTTGTTTTTGCTTCACTTTCGCTCACATCACAGAAATAACGTATTCTATCAATTACAGAATATTGTGTTTCAGGATTTGTTTCGAATTTACAATTGACACCTTCGTCAATAAAGTCTGCATAGAAATCCATCTTTGTAGAGTATTCATGAAGCAAGAGCCCCATTGAAGGACGTGTAAATGATAAATGCAACTTGCCCACCGTAGATTTGTTTGCAACATACTCCTCGTAAGTAAAATCGTTACGTGCATCAATTACTTCATGTACAATAGATGGGGTTTCAAGTGAGATATGACGCAATGGGTAAGTAAGATAAAGAAGATCCTTACCCTGAGGTATACGTTCTCCATTTCTATAGACACGAAAGACAGCACTATGATCGACACTCCAAATATTACTACCATATGGCTCAAGTATATCTTCTGGATGAAGAGCTGTGCGATTACTTGAAACAACAAAGAAACGCTGTATTCCTGAATCGTTCTTGCCCATATACAACAAACGCAAATGCGATTCTCCTTGACGGTCATCATATTCATAAAGTGAAATGATATTACCCTCTGCAATATTATCAAGCATAAGTGACGGATAAGTAGTTCTGCGCGTCTTATTACACAATCCTGCAGAAAGACGCACATCGTCAATAAATTTGTCTATATGGTTTTCCGTCATATTCTGCCAACTTTCGTATTTTCGTATCTCTTCACGAAACAAAATACGATCGGCGGTACGCATTTGGCGTAACAACAGCTGGAAAGATCGGGTTTCCGGTGAATACCCAATCTTTCCAACAATGTGCTTAATAATGTATTTTCTTATTCGGTCATTAATATTCTCTTCCATATGGAATAACTATTTTCCACCATAAGTCTTAACATCTTTAAGTTGGTCAAGAGCATTGCGTATTATCATGATGTCAGTACCAAAATTCAAATTTCCAGTAGCATTTGAACCATCAGAATTACCTGCCACACTTTGGGCTATTCCTACTACTTCACCATTAAAATTACAGATAGGGCCACCACTGTTGCCTTGAGTCATAGATGCATCTATCTGAATTTTACCAGCTTCCTCATGAATATTTGTCACCTGTCCGGTTGTATATGTTGCCAATAAACCTCTTGGATTGCCTACTACTCCTACGTCAACTCCTCTTTCAGGACGTTGGCGAGCCAACTTCAAGTATGGACTCTTTTCACCTGGGTCTAATGATACAACAAATATACACCAATCATATTTACTGCTGTACTGAACAATACGAAGAATATCACGATCACGGTCAGCTGTAATGTTACCATTTTCATCACAAAGGAAAACTTTTCCTGAATTTGCACCGGCAAGTACATGATAATTGGTCAAAGCAAGACCATTTTCATTGATAAAGAATCCGGTTCCGATTGATGTTCCCCGTTCACTCTCTGTCTGTATTAGGAATGTAGACGGAGCCATATACTTGAAAAGGGTCTGCTTCGTAAAAGGTCCGTTAGGAGCAGGGTGACCAGAGTCTATTACTAATGTGTCCTTATCCTTATAATTCACATAGCTTCTGTAAGCCGCTATACTGTCCTGACAATATCCATCATTAAGCATAGCGAGTTGTTCAAGTAACAGATATCCATTAAGTTTTTTATACTCCACATTTTCTGTCACTGTGACATAAGAACGCACAAGATCTGTGCTTGCATGCGTGAAGTAAGGTTTCGTATCGTGACTGTCGGCTATAAGATGTACGTTTTTGCCTATCACATTAGCATTAAGGAACTCGATAGTTTTGTTGTTGGCTGTGATGCCAAGTAACTGTACCTTCAAGCCATTCTTTAGAATGAGTGTTCCGTTCTGGTCAACGCTCTGCACTACTCCGTCGTAAGGCAGATGGTGCTTGTTTGGGAACATTGTCTTGTAAGAATACCATACAATTCCTGCCAGTATCACGACAATGGCGGCAATGATAAGCGGTTTCTTGTTGCCGTCGTCTCTTCTTCTTCTGCCTGAAGCAGAAGGAGTATTACTTCTTCTTGCCATAAAATCTATGATTTTTTAATATATTTTTATTTGAATCTTTTGCTTTAATATCCAGTAATTCCCCGACAATTCTAATTCACCTTCATGTACCGTTACTATTTTTTGAGGAATTCCCTCGGGACGAGACAATACGTCCACGCAGTTTGTTTGATAATAAAGCGACGAAATGAATCCCTTCATAGCCTCTATGTCAGGATTAAGTTGCAGTACTGCCTCAGTCGCACTCTTCACCCAAAGGCAGTAGAAGTAGCCCTGCGATTGCTCGGAAAGGTCGTCCAAGGCGAAGCGTATGGGATCAACTCCCGAAGGAGACGACACATAAAGCCTCTTGCCTGGCTGCAACAACTGGGCACGCTGTTTTTGTCGCTCGTCCACGACCGTATTCTTCTGCACGGCATTGGCAGTCCGAGTGGTCCGTTCCGTGCCGGAGGACGTGGCGGGCTTGCCTTTCTCCGTTGCCAAGGCAGATAGGTGCGCCATTTCACTCTCCATAGTACGAATCCTTTTTTCCTGTTCACCGACAGTCCGCGCAAGCGTCTCAACATAGGATGCGAGTCCGCGGTTGGCCTCTTCAAACTTTTCGACACGCTTTGAGAGAGCCGTCACATCGGAGTCAGCCGTCGGAGCAGGGCGTCGTGATGTCTCGCGCCGTTGCCTGACACGCTGGTCGGTCGCGTTGTCGATAGTCTTGCGCAGGTCATCAACCAACTTGTAAAGTTTTCCGTTGGCGGCAAGCACCACGCAAACAACGACAAAGATAACCAATAGCAAAAATAAAATGGTCATATATCCTACTTTTGATTTTTCTTTGCTACCTCAGTTCAACCACGGCTTTCTTCACGATAGTCCAACCGTTTCCAGTCTTGCGCACACGTCCCGACTTCACGGTGGCGATGGTCTTGGCGCTTGCCGACTTCGACTTTACCTCCACTGCACTTGCCACGGAGTAGGCAAAGTTAGAGATGAGATAGAGTTGTGCGTTGGGTGCGTCGTTCACCTTGAACGTGCCCTCATTGCCAGACACGGTGAGCACAAACACCGTATACTCGTCGCATGCCGACTGCATGTCGTCGCTCGGGAACACCATTCCGTTGAGAATGTTGGCATAGAGTACAGTGTTGCTTGGTTTCGTGCCGGCAAACGAGTTGTTGACATTGGCGTTGGCAGCCGTAGAGTTGACGTTGGCAGCCGCCTGCTTGCGACAGTCCTCCAAGTCATTCTGCAGTTTGATGTTCTGCTGTTTCAGGACTTCTACCTCAGCCTTGAGGTTGGTCAAGCTTTCGTGTAATACCGCAATCTCCTTTTCCTCATCGCTTAACCCATCTCCAACCGCTGGTTTTGGTTGTCTGCCTGTTGAATTCTTGCGCGAGGCGAAGAAGATAACCACCACTACTGCCAAAGCAATAAGTACCCACATCATCTTTCCGCCCGAGAAGAATCCAACCTTCCCATCGTCCTGCTTGCTGTCTGAGTCGGTGTCGTTGCCTTGTGCCTGTGGCACATAGCTGTCATTGTTGTCACAGAGAGTGTCGCCACCCTCTTGCAAAGGATCCACATTCTGCTGCTGTGACTGCTGTTGCGACTGAGTGCCTTGCACCACACCACGGTTGCGGTCAGCATTGGCCTCTGGCTTCATCAGTTGGACATCGTTAACCCCACCACTTGGCTGCACAGGAGTCTGTTGCGCTTTATTCGCTGCTTCGGCCTTCTTCTGAGCCTCAGCCCTCTTCCTGGCAGCCTCCATCTTGGCTTTCTTCTCTGCCTCGGCTTTCTTTTTAGCAGCATCTGTCGCAGCGTCTCCAGCCTGAGCCTTATTGTCCACCTGTGCGCTCTGTGCCTTGTCCGGTCCTTGTCTCATCAATCCGCTGCCGTTAAAGGCTGCGGATTGATGGGTAGAGAGCAACAAAGCGAATGCTATTGTTGATAATACATACTTCATAACTATTACTATTTAGATGCTGCATACAAGCCGTTCTTCAACGGCCAGAAAAACATTGTCTCACTTACATAGTCGGCGTTCGTGTTCCTCGACATGAGATCGAAGCTCTGTGAAGCCTCATTTTCAAGTTTATTCACAAGCTCGTCCGTGAAGATAATGCCAAACTCCTCCTTGAAGAAACGCGTTATCTTCTTGTCGCGCACAAACGCATCGAGGAACTTGTCATACGACTTGAGAACGTCGTTCTTGTATTTCGGAACATCCTCGTACTCGAGTTCGTCACCAATCTCCTTGTCAATACCGAACACACAAAGCGGTTCCTTGTCGTAATCGCGTATATTCTGGAGCGAATTGTGGTTCAGGAGCATAGCGCCCTGTGCCGTAACCTCCTTGGCGTTATTTTGGAAGCTAACCTTGAAATTCCTTGGCATCTTGCACTTATCGCCCGAAAGCGACTCCATGAAAGCAGACAGAAGCATCTTCACGATGTCCTGTACGTCGCTTTCGTTGTCGCTGATGATGTGGATGTACTTTGCACCCATACCCGAGAATTTGATGGTCGACGGAATAGTGATGTGGCGCTCCGTGAGAACCTGTGCCACATGGTAGAGAATGGCACCGAGATGCACGCAGAGAACCGGCATGAGCTTGTCCTTGCTCTGGCGTATATAGCCTGTATACTTGAACTCGTCCTCATAGCGGAAGATATAGCTCATGAGGTCGGCAGACTTTTTCACCAGGCTCTTATACTGCTCATATCCCTTAGAACGGTCATCGGAAACAAGCAGAGAGTGGCTGGCAAGTTTCGTCTCGAAGTCTTTGACGAAGCCATTGTCCTTTTGATTGTTGTTAACGAGATGCTTGCCGTCGCCCCATATGTCGTCACCAGCAAACTTTGATGATGTGTAGAAGAACTTTTTGTTTTCAACGTCAGCAAACAGCATATCAGTAGTGCCACCACCAATATCGATGTTGAGGGCGTTATCGGTGAAGTTGCCGTCATTCGAAATTATAGAATAGTAAGGAGCTATCGACTCCGTCACACGCTCAATCACCACATTGCCTCTTCCCATTATCTTGTCGAAAGCCTCCTCCCAATAGCCTGCAATCTCATTGCGCACGGTGCGCTTCATTGTATATGGGAACGTGATGAACACCGTGAAACTCGTGCGTGGATCCTGGAGCAGCATTAGTTTGTTCTTTATCATCCACGCGTTCTGATAGCAGAACGCCCTTACACGGTTCTGTTTTACAGTCAACGGTTCGTTCGTGTTGCCCTCCTCGATGTCCCACTTGATATTGGTATTGTACTTCTCCTTGGGTAGGTCGACAAGTTCCTTCAAGAAGTTGAAGCCGATGTTGATATCGGCGAACAACTGTGGATTGGCAATCTTGTCGAAGCCATTCTGCGGATCGAAAGTCTCACAAGTCACGGTACGGAACGGATAGGCAACGTTGCTCTGATCGCCCAAAAGTAAAGGCACAAATTCGCGATCTAACGATGTGATATACGGACTCATCATATACATAGAGTTGCGGTAGTCATCACCGAAATTACCCTTATCCAGATTTATTTTGTTGAGCATGAGCACCTGCATGTCGTCACGTGTTATCTCAAGGCTCTTGGGATCTCCGCCACCGTCTGTTGAGAAGCAGATATAAGTATTTGTAGTACCGAAGTCGATGCCAACAACCGTGTCGCCGCCACCGTCAGCAGGAGTGATTTCCTTGAAGTTAGGCAACAACAGAGCTTTTGCGCCGTTTGTCTCCACCTCGCAGATGTCAAAGGTCTGCTTCAACTCGTCGTAGCGTCCGCCGTTTGTTAAGCGGCTCTTGCTTACGACATCAGCCACAACCTCAACCTTTCCGTCTTTTAAGGCATAGTAGCGTGTCGTCACTTGCTTCTTGGCGTCGAGCACAAGAACCGAGTAGATGTTTGGTACCGCGTTGCCCAGGATGCGATAAGACGGGAACACACCTATGGAGAATACATTAGGATAATTCTTCAATTCTACGATGTCGTCCTTATAATAGGTATGCACAAGCTCTATATACGGACGGTCCTTAAACTGCACTGGTATGGTGAGGTGTACCTTCACCGTCTCCTTGTCCAATTCCTCAAGTTTGATGGAAAGTCCATGTACACTGTCGTCTACGAAGTCGGAAGGCTTGAAATATTCGAATATCTCCTTTCGCAACGGCAACAGATAGTCACCGTTGCCAGCCGTTTGGATGCCGAAGGTCATGAAATTGTCGGTGTCAACCTTATAGCCAACCTTAATTATCTTTTCCTGAAGGAAGTCGGTATCGGTGAGATATGGATATCTTATGTTCTGTCCGCCAGGGAGTATACGGCTATCAAGCGGCTCATCTGGGTTGCGCACAATGTCGACACCGTTCGGCAATGGCTTACCAGCGACATAAGTAGCACCGGTTATGCCACCCTCGAAGAGGACAAGAGGACGGTTGACGTTTCCGTTGTCCACAGTTGCGGCAATCTTGTAATCGTCAGAGATATTAGTGCCATTTTCAGTGACACCACCAATGATATTTTCACCTCCATGAGTTTCCCCATTGCTCTTTGTCGCAAGGAACAGCGTTTGTGCACCGCCCATACCTAAGATATCGATCTCGGTCATATCGGCCTTTACACAAGGATAGTCGTTGCGGAACTTAGCCACGTCATACGGATTTGCCCCAGTTATGCCTACAAACACATTTCTCATATTCGTATCATATACATCCTGGTTGCGGTATATATACTTGAAGAACGACGTATCCCTCATACCCGGCACATTGCGGAAAGCCACATAGTATCGTGTGAGCATCGTGCGAAATCCGAGGTCGCGCTTGTACAGCGGCGTTGCCACAGCATTTGGCTGAGAATAGTCAGGAAACAGTTGGTTACCAGCAAGTCCGCAAGCGTTGGTGATGTTCTTTACGCGCTGCCAATTGGGCGAGGTATACACAAGTGTAAACGGCGAGGTTCCACCTACAAGCACACCATTATAATATATAAGGTATATATCCTTGACACCAAGGTTGAGGGCGAAGTTCTCAAGGCTCTTGCCGAGTATCTGGTGACCCTTGCTTTCACTGCCCTTCAAGGCTGTTATATTGTCGTTAACATTCCATGTCTTCAGCTCTATAGCATCACCATAAAGATAAATGAACTCAAGGAAATCAAGACATTCTGATACGAGTTTGCCATATGCCGAATTATCGTCAGCCCTGTCTGCCGAGCCGTTCACCATCTCAAAGGCTGTCTTGAAGAGAAAAATGCGTGCGAACGGTGTAGGTATGGAAGTGCCCATCTTAGAGAGCGCAATGCCAGAGCCTACAGTGTCGGTGATATGTGGCACACGGTTGGTATCGTACGCAATGGTCTTCTCCCAGCCGCTCAGATTTAGGTTGCTCTCGGCTGGATAAAGAGACTTATTTATATTGTTGAATATCTTAGCCATAATTACTTCTTCTTTTTGATTTCACTAAACAGTTCATACATCTTGCCAGATGCCTCATAGTAGGTTTCAAGCAGTATCTGCTCATCATTGTCCCATGTGTTACCTATCTTCCTGAACACATCATTACAGTAAGCGGAGAAGTCCTTATAGACGGCTCCCCTACTGAATATTCCGCCTGTAGGAGCCTCGTAGCCCACAACATACTCATAGAGATCATTGGCGACAACCGCCTGTGAGTCTTCATTGCGCGGTTTGTGGAGGAACGGCTTGAATCCGTCCTTCTGGCATGCCATCTCGTCGAGCCAGCTATTGAAGTCGTCGATGAACTCTTCAAAGTGCTTGTACATTCCGCTTCCCACCTTCGAACCGAGTCTAAGAGTCTTATAATAGGCCTCCTTCTCCGGTATTGTGTCATTTGCTACATAGTCCTTGTAGTACTTGAAAGTGAGTCCCATTGTAAAAAGGAATTGCAGATAGTCCTCATAGTCATCAGCGTCAAAATTGGTAAAATTGAACTTCTCGCCGGCATTTATATTTTTAGGAAGACCATACTCGCGATACTTGGATGCCTCAAGCGTGGCTCTGTCCTTGCAGATAAAGTCGAGTACACTCAGTGCAGAGAGGAACTCTACTATATGGGCATCGTTCTTCTGCGTATCCCGACCTTCTGAATAAGGCAGGTTCGTCGTCTCATCGTCGCCGATGAAGTAGGCGGTCGTCAGCTTGTCATAAATGCTATTGCCGTTCTGGTCTGGCTGTGCGTAGTATGACAATGCTGCCTTCTGCTTCGAGTTGAATATGTTAGAGTTGATAGCACCTCCCTGCGGAGTATTGACCTTGAAGTAGGGCATCACGATGCATCCTCCCACCATCGCATTGTCGAATCCGGCAATGCCCGAATAGTGTATGGCATCGACGATACGCGGGAATCCCGACGAGCCCGTACCGCCGAATATGGAACTGATAATAAACACACGATCGCGTGTTGCATCGAATGTGTTGCAAAAGCGCTTAAATTCGGCATCCTCCTTAAGGTTTTCAAATACAATGCTACCAATGTTAGGGTTGCCCTTGAAGCCCATGGAAAGCTCAAGGTTAAGCTCCGTGAATGGATGTGAGCCTTCAGGAAAATCCTGCGGTTCGTCATTGTAGAGCGAGGCGAGCAAATCCTTTGTAAGGTATGTGTTGCCCATCATATTGGTGTAGTCAATGTAGTCTGCAAATGTTCCCGCCTTTGTCTGGTCATCAAGGCCGAAGGTGAACTCATAACTCGGTTTCACTCCCACATCCGCCTTTCCGGCGAGCGTGGCTACATCAGACAGATGTCGTATTACGGGATGGAAGAAGTTGCGATCGCCCGCGTTGAGTTCCACTCCCTCATACGCCTTGTTACGTATAGCTGTATAAGTTTCAAGCAGATCGATTGTTCGCTTCTTGTCGCCGTTATCCTTGTCGTAGTCTATGATGAGCGGAATGATGTTGGTCCCGTCAGGAATCTTCTCAATGCCCGATGCAAGACAGAACGTGAGGCTTCTTAGCACTCTTGCACCTGTTCCGCCTATTGCAAAAATAAATACGTTCATAATCGTTATTTTATTATGTCTATTTAGGTTATTAGAAAGGAATATGTGTAGCGTGTGTTGTTAATTTCTTAACACATAATGAGATAACAAAGAAAAGAACAATAGAAACAACAACATTGCTTATGTTCAAGCCGTATGTAACATCACAGCCATTAGAAAGAGTGTCTATAATCTGTGTTGTGGTGTTAGACAGACTATCTTGTCCAGCTGTGTCATTTACTGGTATTTGGGTACTGAGTTCACTTCTATGTTCTTCAATACTTTTAAAAACTCCTGTCATAGCATCACTATTGCCAATTACCGACATCTGGGTAATTATAAAGGTTAATACGGCATCGGCAAAGAGAGTTGCCAACCAGACGCCAAGATTGGCAAGGCGATTTACTGCCATGCCTATCCAACCGTAAAACACTATAGCTGCCACGATTGCAATAGCAAGAGCGATGAGGAAGGCATGAGCAAAACCTCCATCTGAACAGAAATAATGTTCAAGATAACCATTGGGGTCATTGTTGAGCCATGTCTCACATTGTGAAACTAAAAAATAGATTTGTTCCATTTCGTTTTATATTTAAATTGATTTTATTTACGTTTAAGTAACAATTCTCTATCGTAGATATTGAAGTCGGTTGATGATAGAACTCCGTTCATTATACCATTTATGAAATAATTGAAGAAGAACGTTGATTCGTCGGCAAGTCCCTGTATAAAACGCAAATCGTTGTCATTACTTACAATCGTACTTGTTATCCATGCTGGTGTAAAGTAAGGAATAGTGATGTGAACCTTACTGCCATCACTTGTGCCTTTGAGACGATTTTTATCAACCTTCACTATAATTGCATTTCGTAAGCTGTCTACTACTGTTTCGGCTTTATATGGTGTACCGTCAATAGTCACTTTTGTATTCTTTGCAAGGTCTCCTTCTGAGAGTTTATAGTTCTTAAATGCGTCGAAACTAATATGGAAATTAATACCATTATCCTTGTCACTCTTTATTTTGCTACGGTCGTAAACAACCGTATTGTTCTTATCTATGGAGAGCACTACATTTCCATCCGTTCCAGCATTTATACTAAGATATTGATTTATCGGTTTGGACTCTATGAAATGTATTTCGTTTTGGGGACGCAGTTTAAAAATACTTTGCTTCTGTCGTTTGATTAAATTCTCCTTGAAATCGGACACAACTTCTGGCTTGCCTATAGCTATAATATAGAAAGAGCGCAAAGCATCTATTGGCTTGTGAGAATTATCATAACAATAATATACACCTTTAAAATCGCTTACTAAACGATATACCGAAACACCTAACCCTTTTCCCTTGAAAACAGCAGAAATGCTATTTGTAAGTTCCTGGCGGTGGTTGATGTTGTAATCGGGTGTCTTTCTTATCTCCGCATCGGGTCCGCACATTATTCCGTCGGTGACGAAGAAGGCTATCTTCGGTTTCTTCGAGGCGTTGACATCGCCGACAATGCGCTTCATGTCCTCATTGAGAAGTGACTGCCCCACATAGTGTATGGCGTTATTGGTAAGTTTGCCTATAAGTTCAGAACCGGTCTTTATCACCTCGCCAGAGTCGCCAACACAACGGGCTTCCGTTCCGGGATATACGCTCATTAGGTCAGCAAGGGCATCAAGATACTGCCTACCGTGCACATAGCCCTGCATGCTGACAGAGTTGTCGAGGTAGATGGTAGCAAGCTTTGGGGAGACGGTTGTCGTGAGTGCTCCGGCGACCGCTAAAGAGTCTTTTTCAGGTCCGTCTCCACCAGTTTTGCCATGTTTACAAATAAAAAACGCCACCACTCCAATGACGCACACCGCCAGTACTATAAGCGGCAATAACTTGGCGGCATCCCCTTTGCCGGAGCCGCCTCTTGCCGAGCCGCCACCATGGTTTCTACGATTGTTTCTCATAATTGTTATGGTTGTTTATTTCTTGCTATTGTTGTACTGTTACTTCTGTCTTCGGATTCTTGGTGCCGTAAGCTACACCCATCTTCTTTATTTCTACGATAGTATCCTTGGCTATGCCGAGATCCACGAAGTCAGTGTTCTCAACATTGTCATACTTTGTTATCGGTGTGAATGGGCGGGCATACACAAGCTTATAACCGAGCTTAGCAACAAGCTTTTGCAGATATTCCGACTTGGCGACAAGTTCCTTCTCTATGCCCTTGTCAATGTCTGCCAACATATTACCCATCATATAGGCATACTCGTCGGCCATTATGACAGCGCAACCGCTGTACTGTTCGAAAACGTCACGGTAGAGTTTAGCTTGGAGTTGCCAAGTCCACATGCTTTCTTTCTTCTGGCTCTCAAGCAGACGGTCAATCCATCCATTCCTCGGGACAAGTCCTGTCGCTGCAAGCATACGCAGCTCAGCCTCGTACACCTCATGCAGGTTCTTTATCTTTGCACAAGACGAGAGAAACTTGCGGTTGACGCGTGTCATATAATAGCAGAACGTGTCGCGGTCTCTGCCATTCTCCACATACGCATTGTATAGCTTTGAGGCAAGCTGCTCCACAGCGTTCACCGTGTCGAACATTTCCACGGCAAGAGCTGCATACTCGCTGCACGAGCGGTAGAACACGAGTCGTGTGTTGTATTCCTTCGACTCCTCATCCTTGCGCACTATAGTGGCATTGAGATCGTTTATCGTTTCAAGAGCTTTCTCTTTTGCCTCCTTCTCGCGCTTGCAGTCGCCCTCAAACTTGGCGGCTTTCTTCACAGCCTCTTCGTGCTGCTTCTTCATTATCGCCGTGTCCTCCTCCCACTTCTTGGCATTCCTGTCATTGAGCTGTTTTATCTCCTCCTCATGGTCGCGCTTCAACTTTGCCATCTGATCGTTGGCGGCCTTGTTAACATCCATTTTTATTTTATCTACATTTGCCAACTCGTCCTTAACCGTTGTGACAAATGCCTTGAGCGCCTCATACACACCATAGAGCTTGTCCACGTTTATTTCCACTTTTTCTGGCAGAAGCTCAACGCCCTCGCCTTCTTGCTGTTGCTGCGGCAAGAAAGCGAACATACGTGCAACAAGATCATTCGCATCGTTTAATGCACTTTCGCTCTGCTGCGAGGTTGACTCCGAAACTGTCTGTGAATCGGGCTCAACAAAAGGAGCAATAAACTTAACCCAATATATATTTTTGCCCGGTTTCACTTTTTTCCACGCATTGCGATTACTTCTTGGTTTTTCCGTAGAAAACGTCACTGGCAAATCCAATGACAACTGCACATCCACATTACGTTTCAGTTCATCATCGATGTATTTTCTTATGCTTTCATTTCCACCATAATACCTTACTATTTCGTCAATATAATTGTTCGAAAAAGCCTTATTTGTCGGAAATTTGACTATCTGCATAAGACAAATAAGCTGTTTCTTCTTACCAATTCTTTGCTCATAGCCCTTAAACTGGCTGGGGGGATTCTTATTGACACTAAGTTTAAAGTCTTTAGCGTCAACAACAGCGGATTTCTTTTTATTACTCTTATCTGCGGATTTCTTTTTAAATCGAATAATACTAATAGTCACACCAGCCCCAATCAGCAATGCAAAAACAGCAGCTACAGCAACCCACCAAGCCGGCATACCGCTATCTGTAACCTCTCCAAATTTTACGGTAACAACCGTTGGCAGCTTTTTCGCACAAGTCACAACAACATTGACGCTGTCTGCATTAGCCGGTTGGCTTACGATCATGCAACCACCCTTGCCAAGTGACTGGCTGAACGAGTCGTTCATATACACATCAATATCACTTGACGTGTTGTTGAGCAAAAGATTCTTGCCGTCGGCAAAAGACACAACAGCAACAAGCATGTTCTTTTTAGGATTCTCCTTCTTATAGTTTTCCAACTCCGTCATGCTCCCGAAAGAACTGATGGCGACTTTGCCAACTTTGGGCATTTTCTTGAAGAACTGCGACTTCTTCTCATTTGGCTTCAACACTGGCTTGAAGTCGAACCACTGACCGTTGCCTATGCGAAGCTTGACGGTCTTCAAGGTGTCATCCACACATCCGTCTACATAGATTACCCCATTCTTGCGGAGCTGTATCTTATGCTTCGTCGCAGAATCGGTAAACTCAGTGTCAGCACCCTGATAAAGGTATGTGACAGGTTTATTGTTTCCTGCCTTGACAATGCAAGCGATGGAAACGAATAGAAGAAACAATAACTTTCTCATACAATATTTCTTTTATATTTTTATTTAAAATTAGAACCTACGCTTTTTGTTCTTGTCCCAATTGTCATACCATTGTCCCGTCTGTTGTGGAATATTTCGCTCATCTGTCTGCTTCCTTTCCTTATGCGGATTTGGACGACTAACGGTTGATGTGCTTGCTGCAGACTTCGACTCCTCGTCGGTTGTGGCGAATACATACGCCCAGTCGTTCTCTTCCGTGATGTCACGCGTCTGTATGTCGAGATCAGAGCGGCGTTCGGTCATACCCGTGTCAAACGTTACACTGCATGTGGCGAAATTGTTTCTGCCCACATCGATGCCGATGCTCTGTGTGAGCTGCGTGACGGGGATGCCCGTTAAGTAGTTAACCTTATAACGGTTCTTCTCCGATAGCAAGTCGTCGCCTGTTCCGCTGCCCATAATCTGATAGAACGACACGGTTTGTCCGTCACCGTCAAAGAGACTCTCTATGTCGATGCTACCATGCACCATATTGTCATCGCCGAAAACGCTGTTCTGGTTGAGCAGCACCTTGAGGATAGAGTCGGTTCCGGTGGTCTGTTTGAAGCCATAAGCACTTGTAAGGCGTGAATTGTCAAGCGTGACAAGACCGTTGTATATGCCATACCAACAAGCACCATAAGCCACGGATGTCTTTACCTCCTCGTCATCAAAAATGTTAGGTATTTTAACACGGTGCGAGTGACTCTTTACAAACGTCTCTACCATTGAACGTATTCCTGGAAACATTGTACTTCGCCCAGCAAACAGAAGTTTGTCTATCGTTACGGGCTTCACTTCAGGATACTTGAGAATCTCTGCTACAGCGTCCTTAACACGACTGTACACAAAGTCAATCAATTCTTTCGAGTCGAGCAGTTTCTGCAATGTCTTCTTCGTAAAGTCCACTTCCTCCATTGCCGAATCGTCTATATCTCCGAACGAGCCTAACATGTTGTTCACATTATGACAGAAGTACTCCTTGTCATACAAAGCGCCGAGTAAACCAGCAGCAGAATTGCCGAGCTTTACGGGGTCAGCGCCACAACGATTGGCATTGATGATGTTCTTCTTCAGGTCGAGAATGGCCTCAAGAATCTCCGTCTTATGCTTTTTCTCATAGTCGTGGCGTTTGTTCTCGTTATCAGATACCATGGTGAAGATATATTCCATGAGAGCCACGTCGATGTTGTCGCCTCCAACGGCGTAGCCGATACGTCCGAGAGTGGATATATTATAATAGGTGGAACCATTCTTGCTGGTGTAGGTGATGCGGAACACGGTGAGATTGATTGTCGCTCCGCCCATATCGTACACCATGACAGTCTCCGTGCCCGACTGCTTTTGACCGAACGTCTTTCGCAAATAGTTGAACAACACGCCCTCCGCCTCGTATATGAAACGAATCTCCTTGAACTTGCCGAGACGCTCCACGCTCGCTATCATATCCTCAATCTTCGGCAAGGTGTAGTTGTTTGGTATGGCAACAACGGCGCGCTGCGGGCATTCTCCATTGTCCGTGACACGCTGTCGGTCGGTGCCAGACATATTGTTAAGATACTCCATAAGGTCGCGGTCGAGACCGCGCATAAGCATATGAGCAAGGTCAACACCGGAAAACTTCAGCGTCGTGCCGCCTGCCATCACCCCTATTTTGTCCTCCTCAGCCTTCTTGTAGCCGAGCAACTTCTTGATACTCTGGAATCGCGGCATATTGCGCGACGCTCTCCAGTTGCGGTCGGCTGCGATGCCATACTCATAGTCAACGCCCGGAAGGAGCATATCAATAGACTTACCGGCAAACGACTTATTGAAGATGATGCGCGACGGTATGATTTTTGTCATTGTCCTGCCTCGACTCACCTCTACAAGTGATATGCTCGGATCGTTAAGCGCGCCGCTCGGATTGCCCACTGCTACACATGAACCCGATGTTCCGGGGTCGAAGCCTACCCATGCGCGTCCGAGGTCCTCAATGAAGTAGAAGTCGTACACCTCCGGCGAAATACCCGCGTCGGTGTGCTTAAACAATCCTCCGACGGATGTTTCCACCTTAAAGTCTATCATCACACTACACGTATGCAGTTGACGCACATCTACGATGTCTGGGTTTATGTTGATGTCAAGTTCGAAGCTGAATTTATTGCCTTTAAGTGGAATGTAAAGAAAATTGTTACATTCTTTTCCGTTAACATAATAGCTGAATCCGTCGGGTTTGGTTTCTTGCAATCTAACATATAGTTTCGTCATACCACCAATAGTCATCTTTCGACAACATTCCACACTTCCGCTAACCTTAATTCTATTTAGGTTATTGTCTTTTACATAGAACCAACACGGCAATTCCACCGCACCTCTGTCCTTTGTTACGCTGACATACTTTTGGGCAAAGCGAGAAATGTTAACCACAACTTCCTTCTTTCTTCCCAACCAATACATTATTGCAATAATAATGATAATAGATAGAGTAATTAGTACAATAGTCATTGTTCTTCTGAATTCTTGATCTATATATGTTATGCTTTCTTTAGCTATGATTTGTTGTGAAGTCAATGATACGGGTAAAACCGAATTTCCTTCACTGTCATGTGACATCGTGAAAAATATATACTTAACAGTAATATCTCCTAAAGAAGACTGGCCCAAATCCATCGATGTTTGGGCAGGAATTTCATATTCTCGTTTTTCTGTAAGTAATTTTGCGATTTCGTCATCTCCACGCACTATAGTACGATATGAAAGTAATTTTTTTCCTTCCAATATCATAATACCAATACTGTCTATTGTTGTTGCCTTATCTTTATCAAATGTAATATTAGCTTCGCTAAGATTAAATTGGTTTCCTCTCTTTTGGCTTAATTCAAGACTGCTATTCAGATAAAGTTGAGACTTCATTACTATATCTTTATGAATAAGCCTGACACCTCTTGCCCCTAAATCGCCAGCTTGAAAATGTAAATATTCTGCCTGAACAAACGGCGCACGCATTGACTTGATTTGGCGCTCAAAATATGCCATTATATGCGATTTGCCAGAAATCAAACTATATAGCGTATTCTTGTCATCCTGATCATTGTTACTGTATTGACCAGACTTAAAATCACTGACAAGAATTAAATAATATTCATTTGCCGTTTCTTCTTTAGAAATGAAGTTCATAATTAGCGGATATACAAAATGCGACATTGTAATACCACTATTATTACTAATCATAATATGAAGCGGATCTTGACTATTAAACAAAGGACGTAGGCAATCTCTAAGAAAAGTCGGAAGCGACATTTTGTCTTGCCGTCCATCATACGCAGTCACACGTTCGCCATTAATATATCTTTCCCTTTTATGAATTAAAGATTTTGTCACATCCTTAAAAACATATTGCTCTGACTTACTTCCATTCCAACATTCTGAGTGAATTCTTCCATATTCGCTATTCATTTTATGACCATTACCTGGCATGCCGAATGCGAAAAGAGAGATTGCATCATTTTGTTGATCAAAATTAAGAGATGATGGTACTACAGAGGCATTACCTTCAATATATTGTAAAGGGTCTTTTCCTTGCAACCAACAACTAAGTCCTTTATATAAAGCCCTTAAATTATTATTAGAACTACTAATCGTTTGATCAACAACAATTATAAAATGCCTATTAATAGGAAGTTTCTCGGTATTTGCTTTAACACAAAACGGAAATAAAAAAAACAATAAAGTTAGTTTAAAAAATCGTATCATTTCGCTTATTATTCTAAATCTTTCAAAAACGCGCTCGGCACATACGCTGTCACTACTGTTACCAGTTCTTCCACTACTACTGCCACTCTTTGCTGGCCTTGCCATCTTGCCACTCTTCCTATCACTCCCTTGAATGCACCATCAGTGACTTTCACCAGCTGTCCTTTCTTGAACTTTGGAACTTCTGCTAATGTTATTATTGTGTTGTCGGTTTCGGCGGCGCAGATGATTCTCAGACTTTCCATTTGGGAAGCCGGGACTACCATTGGTGCCTTGTCTATTCTGCTGCCGACATGGGTGTGACGATAATAAAAACGGAGGAAGGGGAGGTTTACGTTGTCGTAAACAAAGGATTTGATTTGGTTTAATGTGCCGTAGGCGAAGAAAATGTTTGGTAATAGAGATTCGGTTACTTCTTTGCGTTTACCATTTATAAGTTTTACTTTTGTCTGGGTAGGATAAAAAGCGGTGACGCCTTTTCCTATCATATAATCGTACGCTTTTTTCTCTCTGCCGTATGTGGTCCGGAGCGCGTACCATTGAGGAATATCTTCCTCTCTTCGTTTCTTGTAAATTTCAGAGAGAACCGGCTTTCTTATATTTGTTCCCGAAAGTGCACATCTGGTGGACACCCCAGTTCGTGAACTCTCTGCCTTGTCATTGCTTTGAGCTTCGGGGAGGACGTCGGAGGCAAGTCCAACGTATGGGGGGGGGAAAAAATTTTTTCACCACCTCCAGAGTTTTGTTCTTTTTCTGATATACAGCCATTGACTTCCATATCGGTGTCAAATTAGTTCTAGACAGAACACTGTAATTTTTCAGTTATAGAGTGTCTCGTTTATATTACTAATGACAAAACTCGTCTTCCGTCAATATCTTTATTGAGCCACAATATTCCACATACAAAGGTATATATTTTTCTCCAAAGATAATGAACGAATATTACAAAATCTTTATGTTATTTGTTTTTTATTTTTATATTCTGCAAAAAAAATCCTTTTACAAAAAACAGAGACACCCAACGACAATATTGGTAATTACCGTGGGGTGTCCCTATTTTTGTATTATATTACTATCATTACAATATGGCGATGGTCAGTCCAGCCATTACGATGCTTACCATCGACATCAGCTTGATGAGGATGTTGAGCGACGGACCAGAGGTGTCCTTGAAGGGGTCGCCTACGGTGTCGCCTACGATGGTGGCCTTGTGGTTGTCGCTACCCTTGCCCTCGAAGTGGCCTTCTTCTATCATCTTCTTGGCATTGTCCCATGCTCCGCCGGAGTTGGACATGAAGACGGCGAGGGTGAAGCCGGCGGCCAAGCCACCTGTCAGCAGACCGAGGACGCCGGCTACGCCGAGCACCAAGCCTACTACGATGGGGATGACGATGGCGAGGAGCGAGGGGACGATCATCTCGCGCTGGGCGCTGCGGGTGCTTATCTCCACACAACGACCATAGTCGGGCGTGGCCTTGCCTTCAAGGATGCCCTTTATCTCGCGGAACTGACGGCGCACTTCCTGCACCATCGATTCGGCTGCACGTCCTACGGCGCCCATTGTCAAGCCGCAGAAGAGGAAGGCTGCCATCGCGCCGAGGAAGGCACCGACGAGCACCTTGGGATTGATGAGGTTCACCTGGAAGAAGTTGATGAAGTCAATGGTGGTGGCATTGGTCGGGTCGAAGAGGTTGCCGGCAGCGTCAACGTATTGCTTGCCGTTCTCCATAGCCCGTATCATGGCTATCTTTATCTCCTCGATGTAGGAAGCGAGGAGGGCAAGAGCCGTGAGGGCTGCCGAACCGATGGCAAAGCCCTTACCCGTGGCTGCTGTGGTGTTGCCGAGAGCGTCGAGGGCGTCTGTGCGCTCACGCACTTCCTCGCCCAGTCCGCTCATCTCCGCATTGCCTCCTGCGTTGTCGGCGATGGGACCGTAAGCGTCGGTGGCAAGTGTGATGCCGAGTGTGGAGAGCATGCCGACGGCGGCGATGCCGATGCCGTAAAGTCCGGTGCTAATCGACTTTGCCGAGAGCGACATGTCGAATCCGTTGGCACAGAGATAACTGAGCATGATGGCTACGGAGATGGTCACCACCGGAATCATCGTGGAAATCATACCCGTGCCGATGCCCTTGATGATGACCGTGGCAGGACCGGTCTGCGAAGCCTCGGCAATTTTCTGCGTAGGCTTATAGCTGTGTGAGGTGTAGTATTCGGTGGCTTGACCGATGACTACGCCCGCAACGAGTCCGCTGATGACGGAGAACGATAGTCCTAACCAGTTTTCGATGCCGAGCAGATATAATATAATAAATGTGGCTACGGCTATAAGACCTGCGCTGACGTTGGTGCCGAGACCGAGCGAGCTGAGGAGCTCCTTCATCGTGGCTCCTTCCTTGGTGCGCACGAGGAAGATGCCGATGAGCGAAAGGAAGATGCCGATGGCGGCTATCACCATCGGAGCGATGACGGCTCGAAGCTGCATGTCGCCGTTCATGGCAAAGGCTGTGGCGCCAAGCGCAGCTGTAGAGAGGATTGATCCGCAATAGCTCTCATAGAGGTCGGCTCCCATACCAGCCACGTCGCCCACGTTGTCGCCCACGTTGTCGGCGATGGTGGCAGGATTTCGCGGGTCGTCCTCGGGGATATTGGCCTCCACCTTGCCCACGAGGTCGGCTCCCACGTCGGCAGCCTTCGTATAGATGCCTCCGCCGACGCGGGCGAAGAGGGCCTGCGTGGAGGCTCCCATGCCGAAGGTCAGCATGGTGGTGGTGATGGTGACGAGGGCTGTGCTCTCGCCTTCATAGACGGCGTTAAGAACAACAAACCAGATGGCGATGTCGAGCAGTCCGAGACCCACAACGACGAGTCCCATCACGGCGCCGCTTCGGAAAGCAATCTTCAGACCTTTGTCCAGACTTGTGCGTGCGCCGTTGGCCGTACGAGCCGAAGCGTATGTGGCGGTCTTCATGCCGAAGAAGCCAGCCAGTCCGGAGAAAAGACCTCCTGTAAGGAATGCGAAAGGCACCCACGGGTTCTGCGCTTTCAGTACGTAAGCCATGAAAGCGAAGATAAGGGCGAGCACCACGAAAACGATGGCCACCACCTTGTATTGCTGCTTCAGATAAGCCATAGCGCCTTTCCTGACATGCTCCGCAATCTCTTTCATTCTGTCCGTACCTTCGTCTTCCTTCATCATCGCGCGGAAGAAGAACCATGCCATTCCCAATGCCACAACGCTGGCTATCGGAATCAGCCAAAATACTAATGGGATGTTGTTCATAACGATAGATTTTATAGGGTTTATAATTTATTCCGTCGTTTCCTTCGTCACAAAGTAACGATTCGTAGCCAATCGTTGCTTTACGTAACGAAAATGCAAATATATGAAATAAATTAATAACAAACATAAAAGAAGAGGATTTTTATTTAAATAAAATTTCTTAGAAAGGAAGTGACGTGCATAATAAATTCCTGTTTATCCTAAAGTATTGTGCCGTCACTCGCTGATGTCTCGGATTTTATTTGTATTTTTGCCATAGTTAACCAATTAGATATGAATAAATCCAAGATTTTGCTTACACTTGCCACGACGGCGCTACTCGCTTCGTCGTGCGCCACACACCACTACACCATCACGGGCGTCGAACGCTCACGCATACTCATCGACTCGCGCTATGACAACGCACAGAACCAGGAGGCTGTGGCGTTCCTGGCTCCATATAAGGAGCGCGTGGATGCGATGATGAGTCCGGTTATGGGATATGCGGCTCACGATATGTCCACTCACCGACCAGAGAGCGAACTGTCCAATCTCCTTGCCGACGTGCTGATATGGAGCAGCAAGGCTTTCAATGAGAAGCCCGACTTCGCCGTATATAATATAGGTGGCATACGTGCTGCCATCACGAAGGGAGCCGTCACGAAGGGCGACATCCTTGACGTGGCGCCTTTCGAGAACAAGATTTGCTTCCTGACGCTTACCGGCGAGGAGGTGACGGAGC
>OHHE01000043.1_pt1 | contig 26719 bp, 20 predicted proteins | sample 1567971 | NCBI WGS metagenome assembly OHHE01 (sample SAMEA3879508, study PRJEB24766) | human gut metagenome | biome: human-associated habitat; feature: feces | place: USA | collected 1985/1987 | reverse complement strand
GCAAATGGCAAATTTTGCACGTTACCAAAATTTGCCATTTGATTTTTCTGCCCTGAGGGTGTCGATCTGTGAATGTCTAAAGGGATTGGTACACGAGAAGCCTCTCTGCGGTACCAAGTGCTCTAAATAATGCCTTTGGTACGTATAACTGCCTTCTGGTGTACCAAACCTCTATAATAAGGTCTTTGGTACACGAGAGGGCTTTCTGGGGAACAAACTTAATTTATTTTGTCAAAATTATTCTGCTAAAATAATTTTGGCAGAATAATTTTTTGTTATATTTGCCGTAGATGGGATTAACTATGGACAATTATATCAATCCGTTCTTTGTCGCGGGAAGGATTCCTCCAGAATTTTTCTGTGACAGGGACACAGAAACCAAGCGGTTGACGGGCTGCATATTAAATGGGGAAAATGTCGTTCTGACCTCTCCGAGGAGGGTCGGGAAGACGGAGCTTATTTATCATTGCTTTGATGAAGAGAGGCTGAAAGACAAGTTTTTCGTGATATTCGTGGATATTCTTCACACCTCCAGTCTGAGGGAACTTATAATGGAGTTCGGAAATGGGGTTTTCAAGAAGGTCGCGAGGCATAGTGACAAGCTTATGAAGTCTTTCGCTTCGACTCTAAGGTCGCTTCAAGGGAGTTTTGGATTTGATCCGGTGAGTGGAATGCCGACATTCAACGTCCGTCTGGGGGACATTACCGCTCCTGAATATACCATCGAGGAGATATTCGAATATTTGGAGAAGGCGGACAGGCGCTGCATTGTTGTCATCGATGAGCTCCAGCAGGTTGTGAAATACCGCGAGAAAGGTGTGGAGGCATTGCTGAGGGCGAATATTCAGCGCTCTTCCAACTCTAATTTTATCTTTTCCGGCAGTGAGAGGAGGATAATGGATCAGATGTTTCTGGACTCAAAAAGGCCGTTTTACCAGAGTGCGACCAATTTGAGTATGGATCCGATTGACAGGGGCGTTTATGCTCGGTTTGCGCAGGGTCTGTTCGCAAGGTATGGAAAGACAGTTACGGAAGAGGGAATCCACAAAGCGTACGATATGTTTGAGGGAATAACCGCCTACGTGCAGAGGATAATGCACGATGTGTTCACGGAGACGGCTATAGGTGGAACCGCGGATGTCGATCTTGTGGACAATATGACGGACCGCTTTATCGAGGAGAGTTCCAGACGCATCCGGGAGCAACTTTCGGTAATAACGGAGCAGCAGAAAGAATTGCTGTATGCGATTCATTCAGAGGGCGTTGCCAAAGGATTGACGGCTTCGGCGTTTGTGAAAAGACACAGACTGAAGTCCGCAAGCTCCGTCCAGTCCGCGACCAAACAGCTCCTTGAGATGGATCTTATTACAAAAGAGGGCAATGAATATACTCTCTCGGATCCATTGCTGAAACTTTGGCTAACACGTGAAATCCAATAATTCATTAATATTATGAAAAGAATGTTTTTGACCCTCCTTCTTGGAGGAATGACGCTTTCGGCGGTCGCTGAGCCTGCTGAAGTGACCGACGAGGCGAGGCTTCTGAGATTCCCGGCGACGAACGGGACGGAAGTTGTGTTCTCTTACGCCGGCGACCTGTTCACGGCTCCGCTCAGCGGTGGCGAGGCACGCCGACTGACCTCCCACATCGGCTACGAGATGTTCGCGCACTACTCACCGGACGGCAAGACGATCGCCTTCACCGGTGAATATGACGGCAACCGTGAGGTTTACATCATCCCGGCGAAAGGCGGCGAGCCTGTCCGTCTGACCTACACGGCCACCAACGGACGTGACGACCTCGGTGACAGGATGGGACCTAACAACATCGTAATGGGATGGACACCTGACGGAAAGAACATCATATTCAGAAACCGCACTGGCGACGGCTTTTCCGGCAAGCTTTGGACGGTTTCCGTGAACGGCGGGATGCCTCAGGAGATTCCGCTTCCGGAAGGAGGTTTCTGCTCCTATTCGCCTGACGGGAAGAAACTTGCCTACAACCAGGTGATGAGAGAGTTCAGGACCTGGAAATATTACCGTGGCGGAATGGCCGACGAGATCTGGGTCTATGACGGCAGGAAGGTCGAGAAGATCACCGACAACCCGGCACAGGACATATTCCCGATGTGGGTGGGCGACGAGATCTATTTCGCGTCCGACCGTGACATGACGATGAACCTTTTCGTTTACAACACGAAGACCAAAGCCACGGCCAAGGTGACATCATTCGATGACTATGACGTGAAGTTCCCGAGCACGAACGGCAGACTCGTTGTGTTCGAGAAAGGAGGCTACCTCTATAAGCTGGATCCGGCCACAAAGGCGACCGAGCGGATCCACATCACCCTTGGCTCCGACCTTGTCTATGCCCGTGCCGAAAGGATGAATGTCGGCAAGAAAGGCCGCTCTTCGTTCAGCCTTTCCCCAGATGGCAAGAGAATGGCCATCACAGCTCGCGGAGAGGTCTTCGATGTGCCTGTCGGAAAGGGAATCACGAGGAACATCACCAAGACCCCTGGCTCGAACGAGCGCAGCGCCGACTGGAGTCCTGACGGAAAGTACATCGCCTTCATAGGTGACGGAACAGGGGAGACCGAGGTCTACCTCTACGATGTCGCCGCCGGTGGCGAGCCTGTCCAGGTCACCAAGGACAACGACACCTACATCCGTGACCTTCAATGGAGTCCGGACAGCAAGCACATCCTTTACACCGACAGAAAGAACCGCATCGTTGAGGTCGATCCGTTCGCCAAAACCAAACGGACTGTTCTTCAATGCCCTGAACAGGAAATAAGGGATGTTGAATATTCCCCTGACAGCAAGTGGCTTACCTACAGCCGCCCTGCCCCGAACAAAATGAGCGTGGTCTATGTCTATAACCTCGCTTCCGCCAAGGAATATCCTGTCACGGAGAAATGGTACGACTCCAGTTCCCCGACATTCTCAACAGATGGTAAATACTTGATATTCACATCTGACAGGGATTTCCGTCCGATCTACAGCAGGATCGAGTGGAACTTCGCCTACACGGACAGAAGCGGAGTCTATATGACGATGCTCGCAGCCGGCACACCTTCGCCGCTGCTGCCGACTGACAGCGAGTCTGTGAATATTTCCGAAGATAAGAAGGATGAAGCGGCTCCGGCGGAAGCCGCCAAAGACAAAAAGGCCGCCAAGGCTTCTAAAGACGCCGGCAATGCTGCTTCGGGCAAGAAGACTGTGGACGTGAAGATCGACATCAATGGCCTGGTAGACAGAACCATAAAACTTCCTGTAGGAGGCTCACGCTCATATTTCTCTGACGGCAAGAAGCTCTGGTACAGGGACGGTCGTGGTACTCAGGTGCTTGATTTCGAGACCGGTAAGTCTGAGCAGTGTTCTGAAGGAATGGTCATCTACCGTCCGGGAGACAAGAAGGCACTTTCGACTGCCAAGGGCAAATGGACAGCCGTCAGCTTCCCGTCCGCGAAAGTCGGCGGAGGCGAGGCCATCGACCTTGACAATATGTACACGACAGTGGATTACGCCCAGGAGTGGCCTCAGATCTTCGACGAGGTCTGGAGAGCGTTCCGCGACGGCTACTATCTTGAGAATATGCACGGCCGCGACTGGAAGGCCGTCAAGGAGAAGTATGCAGCTCTCCTGCCTTATGTCAAGACCCGTCTTGACCTCAATTACGTGATCGGCGGAATGATCGGCGAGGTCGCCAGCGGTCACGCCTACGTCAATCCGGGCGACTACCCTAAGCCTGAGCGCATCCCGATGGGCCTTCTCGGTGCTAAGATGAGCAAGGACAAGAGCGGTTACTTCAAGATCAATCACATTTACTCCGGCGCTGTCTATAGGAACGAACTCCGCTCACCGTTGACCGAACCAGGAATGAATATTTCCGAGGGCGACTTCATCACGGCCATTGACGGTCAGTCGCTTAAGGATGTGGACAACATCTACAGGCTTCTCGTCGGCAAGGCCGGCGAACTCGTCGAGTTGACGGTCAGCAAGTCAGCCGCCGAGGGAGGCCGCAAGGTCGTTGTCAATCCTATCGCCGATGAATATCCTCTTGAGCATTACGAATGGGTTATGAGGAACATCCGTACCGTCGAGGAGAAGTCCGGTGGCAAGGTAGGCTACATCTATATCCCTGACATGGGACCTGAGGGACTGAACGAGTTCGCACGCTGGTACTATCCTCAGCTCGACAAGGAGGCCCTCATCATCGACGACCGGGCCAACGGTGGCGGAAACATCTCACCGATGGTCATCGAAAGGCTTCTCCGCAAGGTTTACAGGATGACGATGTACAGGAACTCCAACCAGAACGGAACCATCCCGGAGGCTACCCACACCGGTCCTAAGGTGCTGCTGATCAATAAATATTCCGCTTCGGACGGTGACCTCTTCCCGTGGAGCTTCAAGGCCAACAACCTTGGAACGGTGATCGGCACAAGGACATGGGGAGGTATCGTGGGCATCAGCGGCTCCCTGCCGTACATGGACGGAACCGACGTGCGCGTGCCGTTCTTCACCAACTACGACGCTGCGACGGGCCAGTGGATCGTCGAGAACCACGGTGTCGATCCGGACATCCTGCTGGACAATGACCCTGTTAAGGAATATGCCGGTGAGGATCAGCAGCTTGACAAGGCCATTGAGGTTGCCCTTCAGCAGATCAAGGACCGCAAGCCACTTCCGAAGACCCCGGCTCCACGTACCTTCGTGGATCTTGGACTGCCTCAGATCAAGTAACGGATTACCAAGACACTGAAATATGAAGACAACAGGAATCCGGCCGGCCATTCTGGCGGCAATGTTTATTGGTCTTACATTGGCTTTATGCGGATGTGGCGCGGCCACGGCGCCGGAATCCCTCCGGTGCGAGTACCAGGAAGGCGATGACATCGTGATTGACACCCAGGCCCCAAGGCTCTCCTGGATAAACAACACGACCCAGACGGCGTGGCAGGTGCTGGTGGCGACGGACAGGAATGCCCTCAAGGAAGGCAAGGCCGACATCTGGGACTCGGGTAAGACGGTTGGTGCCGAGTCGCATCTGATGGCATATTCAGGCCCGGCTATGGAGTCCATGAAGGACTATTGGTGGACGGTCAGGATCTGGGACGGCAAGGACAAGGTCTCCGCCTGGGCGAGACCTGCCCGCTGGACGACCGGAATGTTCAGCGAAAGTGACTGGCGGGCGAAGTGGATAGGTGCCTCATGGCAGGATGACAGCGTTCCGGAGGCGGACAACTCCGCACCCATATTCAGAAAGGAATTTACTGTCAGAGAGGGACTTGTCCGTGCGAAGGCATTTGTCTGCGGACTTGGCTGGTTCGAGATGTCCATCAACGGCGGCAAGGTCGGAGACGATTATTTCGTTCCTGGCCTGACTGACTACACGGCCAGACTGGCGCTTCTCACCAATCCGCGGATCCCGCTGGAGCCGGAAGTCACCGCCTACAGAACCCTGTATCTCGCCTACGACATCACCGACAAGCTCGGCAAGGGGGCGAATGCCGTCTCGATGCTCCTTGGAAGCGGCTATTTCCATGAAGGGTTGTTCAACAACAACACCATAGCGAACTACGGCTACCCGAGGTTCATCCTGCAGATGGCGCTTGAATATTCAGACGGAGGCATTGAATATGTCTGCTCGGACACCACATGGAAGGAGGCTCACTCTCCGGTCGTGTTCAGCAACCTCTACCAGGGAGAAGTCTATGATGCCAACTTTGAGATTCCGGGATGGAACAAGCCAGGATTGGATGACTCCTCATTGAGCCACGCCGTCCTGAAGGAAGCTCCGCAGGGCAGGCTGACCGCCAACATGGGACCGACAGACAAGGTGCTGGAAACCCTTAAGCCTGTCAGTTTCGAGCGTCTGGAGGACGGCACGTTCAAGATTGATTTCGGCAAGGTCATCTCAGGATGGGTCAAGCTGGACGGCGTGAATGTCAGGAAAGGAGACACACTGAGGGTTAACCACCTGTCCGAGTATCCGGCCGGCAGGTGTGAATATGTCTGCGCTTCCGACGGCAAGGTCACGACAAGCCCTCGGTTCACCTGGTACGTGTTCCGGGAGGCGATAGTCTCCGGGATGGAGAACCTTGACGTCTCACAGGTCGTGGCAGAGTCGGTCGGCAGCAATGTGAAGCCTGACGCCGAGTTTGACTGCTCGAATCCGTTGTTCTGTCAGATCGAAAAGATCTGGAGACAGTCGCAGGTGGACAACATGCATGCTGGAGTGGCTTCCGACTGCCCTCACCGGGAGAGACTTCCTTACACCGGCGACGGCGAGGTAGCCATGCCGATGGTTCTCGCCAACTTCGATGCCGCCTCCTTCTACAACAAATGGATCGGCGATGTCAAGGGCAGTCAGAATCCGGAGTCAGGCTATGTTCCGAACGGCGCTCCGTGGGAGCCATGCTGTGGAGGAGGCCCGGCCTGGGGAGCCGCCATCTGTGTCATGCCTTGGGAGTTCTACAACAGCTACGGTGACAAGACGCTTCTCGCCGACTGCCTCCAGCCGATGAAGGATTTCGTGCGCTACTACGACACCTGGCGGGCAGAGGACGGCACCTCGTCCTTCCACAAGCCTACGCCTCAGGGCGCGCCTCTCTACTGGTACAACCTCGGCGACTGGGCTCCGGCATTCGGCCTGCCTCAGGACGAACTCGTCCACACATTCTTCTATTGGTTGTGCGCCGACATCACATCGAAAGCGGCCAAGGTGCTTGGAGACGAGGCGGGAGCCGCCGCCTATTCCGCCAAGGCCGAAGGAATCCGTGACGCCTTCAACAAACGGTTCTACGATCCTGAGACAAAAAGCTACGGGGATTTCGGCTCCAATGTCTATGCCTTGTACATGGGTGTTCCCCGCGAGAGACTTGAGGATGTGCGCGCCACACTCCGCGACGAGCTGATGGTCAAGTACAACGGCCATGTCAATGTGGGATTCGTCGCTCACCGCTTCCTTTATGAGACACTTGCCCTGAACGGAATGAACGATGTCGCTTGGACGCTCCTCAACCAAAAGGACTTCCCGAGCTTCGGATGGTGGCTTGAGCAGGGTGCGACAACCACGTGGGAGCAGTGGAACGGCAACGATTCGCGCAACCATCCGATGTTCGGTGGCGGTCTCGTCTGGTTCTACAGGATGCTTGCGGGAGTGCGCACTGATCCGGAAGAGCCTGGCTACAAGCACATCATCATCCGTCCGGTTCCAGTCCGTGAGCTGGACGAAGTCTCCTACACGACGGCGACTCCTTACGGAACGTTGGTCTCCAAAGTCACGGTGGACGGTGACAAGGTACGCATGGAAGGCCGGATCCCTTTTGGAACCCACGCCACGGTCTATGTCCCGAAAAACACGGATGCCGCCATCCTTGACCCGCAGGACGACTCCAGCTACGAGATCCACAGCATCGGCCCTGGAGCCTATTCCTTCTGATGCGGGTGTCGGTGGCATTGGCATTGACAAGAAATGGACGGCCGGCGGCGGTTACACTTCTTTCTCCCTTTCCGGTGCCGATGCCGACAAAGTGATGGACGGCGGCATGCCAGGATTCTACTTTGGTGTCAATTATGATTATGCTTTTTCCACGATCGATGGTCTTACGGTTGAGCCTGGACTTTATTTCATGCACTACGGCAAGGATCGCACGATGGCTTTCACCGTTGACCCATGGTCTGACTTTAAGGTCAACCGCAATACTTTCTATGTAGGCATAGGTTTCACCTTCTGATTTCAGCCCATATTAACAGGCAGGTCATAAAGTTATCCGGTCACTGAACATCTCGAAGTGACCGGATTTTTTATTTCGTTGAAACTTGAACTTGTAACCAATAACCTTTGGTTGCAATTCCTCTCCTGGATATTTTCATATTTTCACACCATGAAACTATTCAGGATATTCAACACTTTTGTTGTGTCCGCATTTGCCGTGGTTGCTTTTTCTTCATGCTCAGGCAAGGAGACAGACTATGCGTTGGACGTTGCGGAAAACCTTATCTGGACAAGGCCGGACAGCTCGCTGTCTGTGCTTGGGTCTGTGGACACGTTGAGATTGAGGCCGGAATCGAGTCGCGCGAGATTCTCCCTGCTTTATGCGATGGCGCTGGATAGAAACTGTATCGACACGGCTGACATCAGTGTCCTCAGCCTGGCGGTCAGATATTATGATCGCCACGGCTCTGACACCGATCGGATGATGTCGTACTATTATCTTGGCAGACTTTACTATAATGGAGGCGATTATCTCTCCGCGGTCAAATGCTATATGCAGGCGAAGGAATATTCAATGCGTTCTGTCGATCTTGTCTTCAGAGGCTTGATTTCCTCCGCCATTTCGGATGTATATGCGCAGAACAACAATTTCCCCGAAAAGATCAGATATTCAAAAGAGGCTCTTGACTGTTTCAGTGAGGCGGGTGATTCCTGCAGGACTTGGATAACGACAGGACGTCTGGCTTCTTACTATGCGGATTGCAAGGACTGGGACAAATCGGACAGCCTTTATTCGATATTCCTTTCCAGTCCTCCGCATGACACCGCGGTCTTGGCTGAACATTTGTTCAATATCGCCAGATACTCTCTTTTCCGTCCGGAGCCAAATCCGAGGCAAAGCGTGGCGATATTTCAGAAAGCGGTTGATGAATATGGTGGGAAACCTTCCGCGATTGATTATGCCTCTTTTGCTTATGCCTTGGACAATATAGGCTGCCATCGTGCGGCGGACAGCATCTTTTCCCAATTGGAGGAGAGAGTGAACGGCTCTGTTCCGTTAATGATTTGGAAGTACCGTGTGCTCAAACATCGGAGAAAGTTTCAGGAGGCTTTGAATATGCTCGAACAGTCTGTGGTCTTGCAGGAAGAATCATTGAACGCCACTTTGAACCAATCCGTCACTCAAGCGCAGTCGGATTATTTCAAGACCAAGTCAGAAATGATGGAAAAAGACCATGACATGCAGATTCTTGTCAGATGGATTGTCGTTTTGCTTTCGGTGATCGGCCTGTTTGTTGTCATCACGGTCTATATGCACGGCAAACGAAAGTGGGCGAGGCGGATGAGCGAGATGTCCATGATCAACGAGGAGGTAAGCTCCAGGCTTTCCAAGGAGCACGATGCTTTGTCGGACAAGGAACTTGCCTTGAGGAATCTCAGGAGGAAGTATGTTTCAACCTACAAGCGTCAGTACAGCCAATTGAATGATCTATGTGTGGAATATTGGGAGACGGCAGGAAGCGGAAAGGAGAAGGAGAGAATCTATGCGAAGGTGAAGAGGCTTGTCAGTGTGATTGATGATTGCAACCAGAAGAAACTGGAGCGGATGATAGACGAGAATCTGGACGGAATCATGGGGAAGCTGCGAGCGGATTTGCCGGACACTACAGACAATGAGTTCCGTTTCATCGCACTGAATATCCTCGGATTTGATGCCAAGACCATCGCCCGCATCATGGGCTACACGGTGCAGAGTGTCTATACGAAACGGGCTCGTATGAGGGCCAAGATCTCCGAAATCGTCTCTGAGAACAAGGATTTTTACCTTGACTTTATAGGTTGACAAACGTAAAAGTCTGATATTTAATTTGTTCAGGAATCCATTATTCTTTCCTGCCAGTATAACTGTCTGAAATTGAGCCCGATATGCGCACGTGTTGAGATTCTTGACTTTAACATAGGCTTAATTCATTGTGTCTTAATAATATACTGATGGCGGCTGTTAATACTATTTTTCATTGAAATAATGCTCTTTCTTGCGACCTTTGCGAAAACCAAATATAAAACCAATTATGCGAAAAGTTTTATTTGCGCTGCTCGCGCTGACTTTCATCAGTCAAACGTATTCTCCGTGTAAGAGTAAGGACGAGACGCTTGTTGTGTTGATCGTCCTGGAAAACACAAAGCCATCCTCGTCCACGAACCGTTCTTTGGCGCAATGCCCTATAGACGGTTACTACCACACCTTGACGAATATGGTAGAGCTGTCCTTCAAGTCTAACCTTGGAAACGTGTTTGTCACGCTGGACAATATGACGACGGGCGAGACTTATGAATATTCCGGCAGCAGTGCCGCAGGGGTGATGATGATGCCTGTGTCTTCCAATTCTTGCTACACGATGAACATTACCACGGAGTCGGGACGTGTCTTCACGACCTCGTTCCTGACCGGTGATGTCTACGAGGACGAATAGTCCGTGATAACCAACTAACCATTATTGTTTTCATCAACCACCATGGATGCGGTAATGAATTATCGCATCCATGTTTCAGTGGTTTCAGACGTGGCTGTCATTTCGTAAGATAAAGCTTTGTGATGACGCGGTTGTCCTCTTCGTTTATGTTGTTCAGGATCTCAGGATTGCTGAGGCGTTTCTTGAGGGAGGACGGGAACGTGCTGATCGTGGCTGGTTCCAGAAGACAGTAGATGATACCGTCTTTCATCTCCTTGAATGAACCGGCGAACACATCCTGACCAGGTTTGCCAGCGCTGAACCAATGCCAGTCACCGCCGCTCAGCAGGCCATAATAGGAATCCTGCTCCATAACCGTAATATGTCAGCACGCCTTCATCCGTCAGCCAAGACATTGATCCAAGATCCATTTCCGGGAATATCTTCGAGTCGATCATATTCCCGTCCAATGAGAATCTTTGAAGTTTCGAAGGGGTTGAAAAGACGCAAAGGTTTCCGTCACGGTACTGGATGTCATTTATTCGAATATACTCCTCGGGCCCGTTGCCTTTCTGTCCGATGCGCCCAAGGAATTTTCCGTCAGCGGAATAGCGGAATATGTTGTTGTTGATCAGATCCATCACGATATAGGAACCCCCGGCGATGGTCAGGTCTGTGACGCCGCCGACCAGATGCTCGCTGTCTGTTTCCAATGGTATCAACTCGATTGAGGAAATGTTTTCCGCCAAAGGATTGATGGTGTTGTTGAACTCCACGGCCACATTGCCGTCCGCATTCACCTTATGACCGGTGCATCCGATCGCCATGGAAGCCAAAATGCCCAAGGTCAAGATTGTGGTAAGTTGTCTGTTCATAACAAAACGTTTTGGCTGTCCGGCAAAGATAATGTTTTTCTCGAGAATTATATCTAACTTAGCAACGACTAAAGACGATTTTGAATATGTTGCTTGAAAACTATGAGAAAAGGGGTAATAATATTACTAAGTCTGTTGATGGTTGTGTCGTGCAAAGGCACAAAGAGTGACTGTGCGGTTGATAGGACCATTGAATGCAGGGAGTCGCAGATACGGCCGGATATTCCTGAATATGTCAAAGAGGTTACTTTTCTTCCATTGGAGGCGGGAGACAACACGTTGCTGGGCTCTGTGGATAAGGTGGCTTTTTATAATGATCTGATTTATATCGCTGACTATAGATCCCGGAAGATTCTGGCCTATGATATGAACGGCAAGCTTTGTTTCGTCCTTGACAGGCAGGGCAGAGGGCCTGGTGAATATCTTGAGGTCAAAAGTTTCACGGTGGACTCTGATAACCTTTACGTTTTGGACAATATCGGCAAGAAGTTGCTTGCCTATGATCCGTTGACGGGGGAATATAAAGCATCCAGAGAGATGCCTATAGTCGCTTGGGACGTTGAGGTGCTGTCAAATGGCGACCTTATTTTCGCGTTTGTCACCGCGGGCGGAAAATGCTCAAAAGAGCAACCGCCATATCGCTTGTTTGTGACAGACAATGATTTGAATATTAAAATACAGATGCTTGGCTATGGCGAAAAAGAAGGCTCAGATGCCTTCGGCTATGGTCGTTTTTTCTCCACTTACAGGGACAAGATCTTGTTCTGCTCCTACGGCAACGACGCATATTATGTTCTGGATCGCGGCAATGGTGAGATCATTGAAACAGTCGGGATTGATTTCGAGAATAAAGCATCCCGTAAAGACAAGAATGATGTGTCCCTAATAAACAGCTTCACGCATTTGGGCTCTGTGCCGATTGTTTGCGGAGATTATCTTTTTTGTGACATCACGACAAAAGATGCCGGTGGCGGTTATTGCCTTTATGGCTTAAACACAAATGGTTTTGTCTCCAATCCGGAAAATGGAGGCCGGAACTGTATGCTGGAACCAGTTTGCAGCTATGCAGATTCTTTCGTGAGTGTGCTTGAGGACAGGGATATGTATGACTTTATCGTCTCCACAGGCTTCCAGAAGGCCGGTGAGGATGCCGAGAATGCTCTTGACAGCGGTTCTCTGGTTCTTCTGTTTTATCATATGATATGAGTTCGGACCCGCGGTTGGTTGTGAGAAACCATGCACACCTGGAACCGCATCGGCTTGACAATGATCGAGTTGGCACTCCAGGTGCGAACAGATTTACACACCTGAATGCGATGCTTTATACTTTTGGTTAAGTGATTGATAATTAGTGTCTTAATTGGTGTAAAATGAGAAAATGAATTTCAACCCACTTTAAACTAATTAAGGATTAGGGAATTATATTTGTCAAAAGTGAAACTATTTTTCATTGTATAACCGATCTTTCTCCCGAACTTTGCAGTCGGAAATAAAACATTTTTTATGAGAAAGGTTATACTAATATTATTGTCATTGTTGACAGCTAATATTGCGGTGTATTCGCAAAACGAAGACATCATACCTATTGTAGTTAAAGAAAAAACAACTCAAGGAACAAAGGGAAACCTCGCCCCGGCAAGGGTTCAAGTTGAATGCTTCTATTATACCTTTACGAGCAGCCTAGAATTGTCATTCTTGTCCAATCTAGGAACAGTGACCGTGTCTCTGGAGAATCAGACCACGGGAGAGATTCATGACTATGTTGGAACCAGCTTCGCAGGTGTTATGATAATCCCTGTCGTGCCAAATTCTGCCTATAGAATGGACATCACAACTGAGAATGGTCATAATGATTATTTTTATAAGGGAGGCTATTCTGTCCGAGATTGTGGAAATTGCAGTATGCAATACGATCATAAGGCATCTTTTTGGGCATTACCTGACATATGTAAGAAATGAAATATTGGTACAAATTTATTGCTATTATAGGAGTAATATTAACTTCTTGTGAGAATAAATCTACCACGACAGTTTCTTTTCCTCAAAGAATTGTCGTAGAGAATTTTCCTAAAAATGAATCTCTTTCAGAATGTAGAAGTTTTTCAGTAGAAGCTGTAGGCGTGATAGATATCGCAGTCAAAAATAGATTGTTGCTGTTGGCTTCATCTTCGGATAGGGATAAGTATATATCAGCTTATAGTTTGGATGATGGTGCCTTTATCGGTAACGCCTTAAAAAAGGGAAGGGCGAACGGTGAGTTAAGAGGTGCTAAAAGTTTTGGAGCTCTTGGTCTCAGGACCTTTGGTGATAAACTTTATTCTTATACTTTTGATGGGCAGAATAATCTGATTCGCATTGATTTATCGGAGTCTTTCAAACAGGAGCATACGGTGTTTGATCTGATTATTGAAAGAGCCCCGCTAGAGATTCCGCGTGCTTATTATTGCAACGATTCCCTGTTTTTGATAACTTCTGCTGCGGATGATTTCAAAAGCAGAATCAGATCTTTATTAAATGTGAATGGGGTTAATGACGTACCTGAGCACCTCAAGTTTCTGAATAAGGTTAGCGTAAAGAATCCAGATGATATTAATGTTCTGTCAACATTAGTGGCATTTGATTCAGAGCGTCAACTTGTGGTGGAGGCAGGACTTCAGCAGAATTCAATACAGTTGTATTCATTGTATGACGATTTCGCTCGGACAATCATTATTGGAAAGCATTTGATGTCTATTGAACAGTTGGCAGCGGAGAGAGATGATCTGATAAGAGATCAATATGTACATATAAATGCTTATGATAGTTATTTTGCTGCCTTGTATTATGATGCCACTGAAGAAGAACAGTATAAAGAAGAAAAACTGCCCCGACTTCAGTTTTTCTCTTGGAACGGAGATCCAATCTGTGAACTGTTGGTGCCTTTCCCTGCTTCATCGTTTGACATTGATCATTCAAAAGGAAAGATGTATTTTTTGGACCGTATATCCGAGTCTATCAACGAATGTCCCTTGCCAGATTACTTAATTTGGGAATAACAAATCGAATACCTTAAGTCGATAAGAATTGATGGAGAGTACTCGTAAGTTAAATTGTTATAGATGAATCGGCTATCAAAGATATTTTTAGGGCTGTTATTATGTTGCACAGTTCTCGTTAGTTGTGGGGACTGGGAGCTTCGTAGGCAGATGAAGTCATTTATGGCGCAAGTAATAACATTGCCATCGGAGTTGCAGGAAATTAAGTGTGGCTCCATTAGTCCAGTAACAATTACAATGAGTAACTCTACGATGGTGTTCTTTTACGGAAACGATGAGTGTTCATCTTGCGCGATAAATCATTTGAATGATGATTTGTCTGGATTTGTAGATATTGAGCAATCTGGAAAATGCAAAGTCGTGGTTCTGTTTTCTCCGTCAGAAGATGATTTGATGGACGTTCAGGAGAAGATTCGAGGTTTGGAATTTCATTTTCCAATATATGTGGATTTCTATGGAGACTTTTACAGGCTCAATAAGGATTTCCCTTCGGACCGAAGATTCCATAGTTTCCTGCTAGGAAATGATGCCCATCCGGTTTTTGTCGGGAATCCGCTGCACGGGAAAAAACTGTATAAAGTATTTGAAAAGGTCTTAAAAAATAAACAAAACATTAATGTATAAAAAATGAGAAAGATTTTATTTATACTTACCGCATTGGCGTTAATTCTGACATCGTGTGAACATAAGGACTATTTTGCATTCGACGATGTAAGTTTTGTGCGGAACTTTCCAAATAAGTATGTGTTAGGAAAGGCTGATACATTGGATGTGGAGCTAATAGGAATTCACGGGGTCAAGAGTTTCGGGGACTATCTTTTAGTGTCTTGTGCCGCCCCCAAGGGGTGCTTGTCAACCGTGACTTTAGGAAAAGAAACCAAAGTGACAAACACCTTCTTGATGATTGGCTCCGGTCCTGGAGAAGTCCTTTATCGTCCCTATATCTCCTGGATGAGTTTTTATGAAAAAGATGGTGGATGTAAGGCCGGAGTTTATGACTATGCAGGGTCATTTATTGAGCTAGATGTTTCGCAGGATTCCCTTTCAAATGCCTATAGATACTTGTCGCGTTCTCTTTCAACAAGATCTGGTTCCCGTTATTTCTACGTTTCTCCAAACTGTTTTCTGTGTCGTAGGTCCAAGGCTGATGGCAGTGGATTTGAAAGACTTTTGGTGGATTCTTTGGGAAGAGAATGTCATACGGCTTCGATGGATTATCTTAATGAGATCTCATCTTCAGAACAGAACCTTCTTTCGTCTTCTTTTGCCATAGACGATGAAAGAAGAACAGTGGCAGAAGTAAGTTCCTATTTTAATGTCATTCAACTATATTCATTCGATGCCACGAGTAAAGGGTTTGCGAAGACGTTGGCTTTGGGGGAAAGGCTTCAAAGCATCGGTGACATTGAAAGACAGGGTGTTGATCTGACTCCAAGGGCCTACTATGACGTGCATCCATACAAAGACTTTTTTGCGGCTCTTTATGTAGGAGCGAAAATGGACGATTTTGAACAAGGAGTCTGCTCCCTACCCTCTATTCATTTGTTCAGTTGGACAGGTGAGCCTTTGGCTGAGATTAAGTTACCTGTCAAAGCATTACTATTTGATATTGACACAGAAAACAATGCGATTTTTGTGGTGGAGAGTTATTCTGAGAAGATTCTGAGATATGATATGCCAAATTTAGGCATCTAAGTCATTTTTTGCGTTAATTTCTTCAAAAACAATGAAAAGAATGGTAAGAGGATACTTTAGCGTATGGAGGCTGCCATCGGCAGCTTCCATATTGGCGTTAGTCTTGCTGTTGGGTTCGTGCGCCGACGGTGATAACGTTTATGATTCAATGCACAGGATTGTAAGTGATGGTGCTCCTGCTTACAACAGTGTGCGGCTGGAACAGCTTCAGTTGGATTCCGTGCGCTATTCCGGAGAGTCTTTCTCGTGGGCGCAGGAGGACCAAGGAATATGCTGTCTGGACATATTCTATGGTTGGCTTTATAGGTTCGATGCGGAGGGACATCTGATAAAGAGGACTCTTGGCAACGGCAGAGCGTCGAATGAGTCAATAATCAAGCATTATATGATCGGCACGATGTCTGGTGATGGTGAACTTGCGATTGCGGGATCAAGTCTGGATTTCGAGTACTTCTCAAAAGATTTGACCGCAGTCAACAGGTTCCTTATCGTGAAAGACCAACAGAAGGAATATGCCCCGTCAGAATTCCTTGCCTACACAACACCGGAAGACTGTATCGCCAGATTCCATAAGGGTAAACTCTATGAAGGCCTGATAACAGATGATGCGGATTTTATGTTTGGTCCTGATTATGAGAAGGAGGTTTGCCACATCGGCGTTGTGAATATGACTGAGGGGAAAGCGTTAAAGTCAGAGATTCAAGGGCTGCCATCTATGTTCAGTGATGACAGGGCAAAGTACAGGGCTTTGGATTTTGTGATGTTTGACATAGACGACCAGGATAATATGTACGTGGGATTCGCCGCAGATTCATTGGTTTATGTATTTGATCACAACCGCAAGCCGAAGTTTGCGTTCGGACGCTCAGGAGTTAATATGGACACAGACTATGAACGGTTCGGTTCTTTGGACGAGATGAATGCCTATAGGACAAACATAACGAAAAAAGGATACTATTACTGGATTGAATATATTGACGAGACCGGAGTATGTTTCAGATCTTATAAGAAAGGAGCGGATTTAGAATACGATGGACTTCAGGTGTATAAGGATGGAAAACTGATGTCAGATAGTGAGATTCCGAAAGGGTTCAAGGTCGTCGGTTACATCGCTCCATACTATTATTCTCAAATCATTGGTGGCGAAGAGGATGGCTCTCTGATGGTATATCGGTTCAAGTTGGATTGATTCAGGCGGTAAATTAGTGTTGTGGTTTTTCTGGCTACAGTTCTCTTATCATTGGCCTTGTTCGTCTGTCGGCGAGAGGTGGCTGAACGCATAGTCGTCTCTGCGCTGTCGCTATGGCTTGCCTACGAGTCGGTGCTTGGGATTATGCAGTTGCTTGGGATCGCTGTCTCTCATAACAGTATGTGCCCTATGACCGGAGACTTCGCTAACTCTGGTCCTTATGGCGGGTTCCTCGCTGTCTGCATAGCCGTGGTTTTTGCGGCCGCGTGGAAATGGCGTGACTCCGGAAACCTGTATGACAGAATACTATTCTGGCTATCATCTGTTTCCGGATGTCTGGGCATTGTCGTCCTGCCCGCATCAATGAGCAGGACCGGTTTTGTCGCGCTGCTCGTGTCTGCTGTTGCTTTCGCCTTGATCGATACGGAATCAAAGTCATATTTTAAATCGCATAAATGGTTGATTTTGTCTGTTGTAGCTGTGGCCTTTGTTGTCGGTGCGGGAGCGTTTTGCCTCAAGAAGGACTCGGCGCTTGGCCGTTTCCACATTTGGGAGATGGAACTGCGGGCCATAGCGGACAAACCGCTGACAGGGCACGGATTCGGGAAAGCTCTCGGGGCATACGGTGATGCGCAGGCGGAATATTTTGAGACAGAGGAGCGCGGTCAAGAGAGGGTAAGGATCGCCGGATGCCCCGAATATGCGTTCAATGAATATCTTCGTATGGGAATGGAGTTCGGGATCCTTGGCTTGTTGTTGTCGGTGGCTGTGATAGTTCTCGGAACGACGATGCTATGCCGTTCAGATTCTTCATTGACATTTGGGCTCGTGGCGTGGGGCACATTCGCGATGGCTTCATATCCTTTGGATGTGTGGCAGTTACGATTGCTTTTGGCTGTCTTCTTAGGAGCGGCGATAGGAGTAAGTGTGAAAGTCGGAAAAAAGGGAAGGCTGATTTTGGTCCCGGCACTCGTCTGCCTGTCAGTTGGATCAATGCTGATATGGCTGCCGGAAAACAAACGGAGAAAAGAGGCTGAGAGCAAATGGCTTGATGAGCGGAGGTTCGCAAACTTTGAAATTTTCGACGGTATGGCGGACAGGTTGGCGGAACTATACCCGCGGCTCCGAATGAAGTTCCGTTATCTTTATGATTATGGCTATGCGCTTCATAAGGAATGTCGTTATTCTGAGAGCAATGTGATTTTAATGAAGGGTGCGTCAATATCCTCGGATCCTATGTTCTACAACATAATCGGCAAAAACTTCGAAGCGCTTGGAGATTATGATGAAGCCGAACGTAATTATATTCATTCGCACAATATGGTGCCGTCACGGTTGTATCCTTACATTTTGCTGATGGAAATGGAAGAAAAGAGGGGAGACACAAAGCAGGCATTGTCTTATGCGCGGAAGGCTTTGTCCCTTCCAGTGAATGATAGGAATATGTCGATGCGTGATCTTCATAATAGGGCGAAAAAATTCTATGATGAACATTCGGAAGATTATTAGGCTGTCTCTTATTATCCTGACATCCACGCTGTCGCTTGTCCTTCTCCATTTGGTTGGCAGGGCTCTGATAGGAGACTCTTTTATAGTGAGAGGGGAGTCTATGGAACCGGTGCTTCATAGCGGCGAACGGGTGTGGGTGAACAAACTCAAGATGGGGGCGAGGATCTATACCGACTATGATTTCACGAAACCGACATTATCGTCGTTTCGTTTGCCAGGTTTCTCGAAAGCCAAAGCGGGGGATCTGGTGGTTGCGAACTATCCTTATGCGAGGTCCAAGGACACGATTACATTCCGGATAAATTATGTGTATCTGAAGCGTTGCTATGCCGTGCTGGGAGATACGGTGAGAATAAAGAATGGCTATTACGTTAATCCCCGGACAGGTGGACACATAGGTGATCCGAAATACCAGCGGATCTTGTCTGAAACTCCGGATTCGGTTTTGTTGGATGCGGGCGTTGTCTTAAAGGCTATGCAGGTGAACAAGAGGCTTGGGTGGACGATACGTGATTTCGGACCGCTGCCCGTCCCGAGAAAAGGAGACACCATTGAGATCAATGCTGACAATTACAGGACCTGGCGCAGACCTATATTGTATGAGACTGGTAAGCGCCTGAGCGAGAATGGCGGACAAGTCTTCCTTGGGCAGGTACCATTGAATGAATATACCTTCAAACACAATTGGTATTTCCTCGGCGGCGACAACGTTCTGGACTCCCGCGACAGCCGTTATTTCGGCCTTGTGCCCGAGGAGTACATCGTCGGGATCGTGATCCAATGAACGAAATGTGCGATCATAAAGGCAGATAACGGAAAATATTCAGTAAATTAGCAAGCACTAAAAAATGTTAGGCTACGATGAACCTTAACCATAGAATAACCACGGCGTTAGTCGGCATATTTCTCGCTCGTCCAGGCCCTGAAGAACCAGGAGGTCGTGAAGTCGAACTACGAGAACACCGGGAAGATGCGCTCCGTGGCGGCGGAAAGGATGAGACTTGGAAGCGTCACGAGGGCTGAATATCTCCAATTGGAACTCCGCGCGCTGAACGACAGCATCGCGATCGGCGAGAGCGTCGTCAACGTGCGTCAGGCGCAGATGTACCTTAACTCGATTCTGGGCTATGATGAGTCCGTGGAGGTGGAACCGGTGGTGGACGATGCCCTGCCGGACATTCTGATGGATTACGATCTGGTGATGGAGAAGGCGATGAGGAACTCGACGTTCAGCCTTGACAATCAGATAAGTGAGTTGAATGCCGCCTCGAATGTGGCGAAGGCTAAGGCGGACAGGGGCATCTCGATGAGCCTTAACGCCCGCTTCGGCCTGTCCCAGACCGGCAATGGCCTGCCGGATGTCTATAAGGATCTTCTGAACCAGGAGGTTGTGGGTTTGACTTTCAGCGTGCCGATCTTCGACTGGGGACTTGGCAAGGGAAAGGTGCAGAAGGCCAAGGCCGCCGAGGAGGTCGTCAAGGCGCAGAACCTCCAGAGCGAGAACGACTACCGCAGGAAGATATTCACCGCCGTCGGCCAGTTCAACAACCAGCGTCAGCAGTGCATGGCTTCCCGCAAGGCGATGGAGATAGCCTCCGAAAGGTACGAGCTGATGATGGACAAGTTCAGGCGCGGCTCGGCCACGGTGACCGACCTCACCAACGCCCAGAACGACAACGAGTCAGCGATGGCCAAATACATCACCGACTACTCCAACTTCTGGACCTACTACTACACCCTCCGGAAGTACGCCCTCTACGATTTCATCACGGGAAAAGACATCGACGTCAACGTCAAGGAAATGGTTGAATGATTCAGAATCAATGAATATGAGAAAGAATATACTTGCGTCCCTTTTTGCCTTCGGCCTCGTCATGATGGCCGTTGCCTGCGGAGGAAACAAAAAGACGGAGGACGTGAAGGACGGGAAACTGACCTACACCCCTCAGATAAACGAAGTCACTGTCGTGAAATTGGAAAGGAAGGATTTCGCCCGTCAACTCTTGTCCAACGGAAAGCTGGTTGCCGGACGGAAAAGCGCGCTGCAGTTCAGGACAACCGGAAAAATCGCGGCGATAAACGTCCGGAATGGTGAATATGTCTCCTCAGGTGCCGTCATCGCCACCGTTGACCGTCCCGACTTGAAACTGTCGCAGGAATCCTCCCAGCTTTCGCTCCAGAAGGCCGAGCTGGATTTGTATGACTATCTTGTGGGACAGGGATATTCCGCCGGGGACACCACCTCGGTCCCCGCCGACCTTTTGGCCATGGCGAAGATGAAATCCGGCTATTCCGCCGCCAAGAACGATTTCGCGCGCTCGTCCTACGAGATCGCCGGAACGGTTCTCCATGCCCCGTTCTCCGGGCGTGTCGCTGACATCAAGCAGAAGCCGTTCGACCAGAGTCCGTCCGGTACTTTCTGCACGATTGTGGACGACAGTGTGCTGGAGGTGGATTTCTCGGTGATGGAGTCGGAATATTCATTCCTCTCCGTCGGTCTGCCGGTGAGGATCCGTCCGTTCGCTGACGAGACCAAGGAATATTCCGGAAAAATCACCGCCATCAATCCTCTCGTGGATGAGAAGGGGCAGATCTCCGTCACCGCGCAGGTCCGGAACGACGGCTCGCTGATCGATGGAATGAACGTCCGTGTGATCGTGGAGAGGATGATTCCGGGACAGCTTGTCGTGCCTCGCAGCGCGGTGGTGATCAGGGACAATCTGGACGTGCTGTTCACCTGCACGGATGACGGCAAGGCACATTGGACTTATGTCACGATACTTTATTCCAATGGTGAGTCCTACGTGGTCGAGGCCAACAAGGACAGGAACGCCGAACTGAACGAAGGCGACCAGGTGATTGTCTCCGGCAATCTCAATCTGGCGGACAACTCTGATGTGCTGGTAAAAAGGTAGGCAATGCTGAAACATCTGACAGACAGACCGATAACCGTGACGATGATAACCCTTGTCATCGTTGTTCTGGGCATTGTCAGCATACGTCTGCTGCCAGTGTCGTTGGTTCCAGATGTGGACATCCCGTACATAACCGTGCAGGCCACCTCCTCGGAACTTTCGGCCAGAGAGATGGACGAGAGTGTGCTGAAGCCTCTGCGCCAGCAGCTTATCCAGATCAACGGGCTTGAGGACATCGTCAGTGAGGCGAAGGACGGCAGCGGGACGATCCGGCTTACGTTCAATCACGGTTCGGACATCGATTATCTTTTCATTGAGGTCAACGAGAAGATTGACCGGTCCATGTCCAGCCTTGGCGACATCGCCCGGCCTAAGGTCTTGAAGGCCAGCGCCACGGACATTCCGGCGTTTTTTGTGAATATTACTTCTTCGGTCGCTGAGCCTGTCGAACCACAAGCTCAGGGACCGCCTCAGAATCGGTCGCTGAGCCCGTCGAAGCGCACCGAGCCTGAGGCCCAATCGGACTTGTTCCCCGTAACCGAGTCCTTCTCCCAGATGAGCCGCTTCGCACGTGACGTGATCAGCAAACGCATCGAACAACTCTCCGAAGTCGCCATGGTCGATGTCAGCGGCCTTGTCAGTGACGAGATTCTCATAATTCCGGATGAGTCCAAGCTACTCCAGGCAGGGATGACAATGAATGAGTTCGAGAGTTGTGTCAAGAGTTCCAACATCCGCCTTGGCAGTCTTACAATCCGTGACGGAGAGTACCGCTACAATGTCAAATTCGATTCCCGGGCTTCCTCCAGTGAAGACATCGCCAACCTCTGGTTCAAGAAGGAAGGCCGCCTTCTTCAGATAAAGGACGTCGCCAAGGTCGTCGTCCACCCGGCAAAACGAACCGGCCTCGTCCGCTCGAACGGAGAGGATGCCGTGTGTCTTGCCGTCATCAAGCAGAGCGAGGCGAAGATGTCAGACCTGAAGTCGGCCATGAACGGTCTGATGGACAGTTTCCGGAACGACTACCCTCAGTTGAGCTTCGAGATCACGAGAGACCAGACCCAGCTTCTTGAATATACCATCAACAACCTGTTGCAGAACATCGTGGTCGCCCTCCTTCTGGCGAGCGTCATCATATTCCTCTTCATGAGGGACTTCCGCTCTCCGGTGCTGGTGATCCTGACGATGCCGGTGGCGCTGATATTCTCGATGCTCTGCTTCTATGCCATCGGATTGACCCTGAATATTATATCCCTCTCCGGTCTGCTTCTCGGAGTCGGAATGATGACTGACAACACGGTCATCCTTGTCGATAATATAACCGGCCGCTGGCAACGTGAAGGGAACCTGCGCTCCGCTGTCCTTGAGGGCACGAAAGAGGTGAGGGGAGCGATGCTCAGCTCCGTGCTGACAACCTGCGCGGTGTTCATTCCGTTGATATTCATGAGCGGCATCGCCGGGGCGATGTTCTACGATCAGGCTATGTCGGTGACCATCGTGCTGCTGACCTCCTACATCGTGACCATCTTTGTGATTCCGGTCTATTATTACTGGTGGTTCAAGGGTTCGGATGGTTTCCGTCCGAGTCCGCTTTTGGAGAAAATCAACTTTGACGAACCGATCCGCCGCTGGGACGACAAACTTATGGAATGGTTCATCCGGCACAGACCGGTCGCCTGGGGCCTTCTTGCCGTCTCGACCGTCGGGCTGGTGTTCTGTTTCCTGGAGATGCCGAAATCCCGTCTGCCGGAGATGACCCAGACGGACGCGATAATGAAGATTGATTGGAACGAACACATTTCCATTGAACGTAACACGGAGCGGATCAGGGATTTAGAGAAAAAACTGACCGGAAGCGTGGAGCAGATGACGGCTCTTGTCGGTTCTCAGCAATTCATTCTGAGTCATAGTGGTGACCAAGGAATTTCCGAAGCGTCCATCTACGTCAATTGCAAAGATGCCGGCACATTGAAAAAGGTGCTGGGCGAATTGAAGGATGAGATGGAGAATGAATATCCGGAAGCGGTATATTCATTCGAAGCTTCAGGGAATATCTTCGACATGGTTTTCGCCCGGAACGAGGCTCCGCTCGTGGCGCGCCTTCGCCCAGTGAGGAACAGGGAGGTTGAGGTCGAACCATTGAGGAATATGCTCTCCGAGGTCAGGGAAACGTTGCCTGGAGTGACCGTGGCGGATCCTCCGGTAAAGACTGACGCACTGTTTGTCGCTGATCCTGACTTGCTTGCGCTTTATGATGTCGGTTATTCGGAACTTGTGTCGATTCTGAGGAACTCGCTCAATGAGAACCGTCTGTTCAACATTGTCCAGGGAACCAGCACTGTTCCGGTCGTGACAGGCTCCAACGCCGCCGGACTTTCGGAGATCCTGCATGGCACTTTCATCGAAAAGAAAGGCCTTGACGGGGAGACATCCCGGATTCCGGTTTCAAATCTTATGCGGCAAACCTTTGCCGAGGATTTGAAAACTTTGGTCGCAGGCCCGGAGGACAATTACTACCCTTTGGCTCTCGATGTTCCGTCGAAGGACGTGAAACATGTGATGGCCGCGGTGAGTGACGTCGTGCGAAAGAATGGTGACTTCGAGGTCGGCTATTCTGGTTCCTGGTTCTCCAACAGCAAGATGATCGATGAGATGATCATCATAATGCTGGTCGCCATAATCCTGCTCTATCTGATTCTGGCCTCCCAGTTCGAGTCTCTGGTCCAGCCGCTGATCATCCTTTCGGAGATTGTCGTGGATGTCTTTGTCGCCTTGCTGGTTCTATGGATTTTCGGGGTCAGCATCAACCTGATGTCGATGATCGGCCTGATTGTCATCACCGGTATTGTCATCAATGACTCCATCCTGAAGATAGACACGATCAACCAGATGCGCAAGGCCGGCGAAAGTCTTGAGCGTGCTGTCATTGATGCGTCCTCGCTTAGGGTGAAGGCTATCATAATGACTTCATTGACAACCATTTTGGCCGTCTGTCCATTCCTGTCAAGGGGTAGCATGGGCGCGGACCTCCAGTACCCGATGTCTCTGGTGATCATCGCGGGAATGCTTGTCGGAACCCTTGTCAGCCTGTTCGTCGTGCCGGCGTTGTATTATTCGATCTACAATGGAAGAAAGAAAAAATAGACTTTCTCCATTCTCGGTCGTTCTGATTATGGTGGCGCTGTCCCTTGTCGGGCTGGCGGCGTTGCCGCGTCTGAACATCCAGTACACACCGATGACGGAAGGCCGTACGGTCTATGTATCTTTTTATTATCCCAACGCCTCTGCGGAAATCATTGAAAGCGAGGCGACATCCAAGATTGAAGGAGTCTTGGCGGGGATACGCGATGTCACAGACATTTCCTCTGTTTCACGTAAAGGTTCAGGCTCCGTTTCTGTCAAGTTCCGCAAAGGCTCGGACATGGACGCGGCGCGCTTCGAGGTCGCCTCGGCGATCAGGAACGTTTACCCAAGCCTTCCTGATGAGGTCTCCTATCCGGGAATATCCTTGTCTGGCGGCGGACGGGTCTCGCGGATATCCTATCTCGTCAAGGGCGGGATCCCTTCCCGGGAGATTTCCAAATATGTCAAGGAACACGTCCTCAGCCATTTGGCCGCCATCCCGGGAGTGGATAAGGTCAATGTGGACGGCGGTGTTCCTTTCCAGTGGGTGATCACGTTCGACGCCGACAAGATCCAGTCCGTAGGAGTCACCGCCGATGAGATCGCATCGGCCTTCAATTCATATTACCGTGAGGAAATCCTCGGAATGACGGAAACCTCTGAAGGATTGATGACGGTGCGTCTTAAAGAAGCTTCGGACAAGGATTTCGGATCGATTCCCGTAGGTAATTTCAAAGGCCGTGTGATTCACATCGGGGACGTTGCCCAGTGGCGCTATGAGGAAGCGGTGCCGTCAAGTTACTATCGTGTCAACGGTTTGAACACCATTACTTTGACGGTGGAGATAGCTTCTTCGGCCAACCTGTTGACTGTCGCTTCCGCCGTCAAGGAAAGGATGGCGGAGCTTCAGAAAGGCTTCCCTTCGGAAATCACCGCCGGCATCGCCTACGATTCCTCTGAATATGTCAGCGAGGAACTCAGCAAAATCTATGTCCGTACCGCCCTCTGCATCTTGATTCTGTTGATGTTCGTGTTCTTGATCAACAGGTCGTGGCGGTATATGCTGATCATTGTCTTCACTTTGACGGTCAATGTGTTGACCGCCTTGATGATCTACAGTTTGGCAGGTCTTCAGATCCACATCTACACCCTTGCCGGAATCACGGTCTCTCTCGGAATAATCATCGACACCTCGATCGTGATGATCGACCACTACGCCCATTTCAAAGACCGGAAGGCTTTCCCGTCCATCCTTTCGGCCGCGGCCACGACTGTCGGCGCATTGATGATGGTCCTTCTGCTTCCGGAAAAGGAAAAAGCCAACCTCGTGGACTTCATCTGGGTGATTGTCATTAACTTGGGACTGTCGCTGATTATTTCCTACCTGTTCATCCCGTCGCTGATGGAATATATTCCTGTAAGAATGTCGGGTGGCAAGTCTGGGCGTTCCCCAAGGAAGCTCCGCCGGATCCTGCGTTGGAACAGGTTCTACGCTTCCTACATCGGCTGGGGGGTGAGGCATCGTTGGGTGTATGTCCTTTTGTTCATCGTGGCGTTTGGAATCCCGCTCTGTCTGCTCCCTACCCGTCTGTCTGATTATGACAAGGACAAGGCGGACAGGTTCGACAGATTTCTGGACAAGATTGTCACCTGGAAACCTTACGACAGGAACCGTCAGTTGATAGACAAGATAGCCAGTTCCTCCTTCGGTCTGTTTTACAAATCCTTGAACCGCTCCAATTTCTACCGGGAGCCTGAAAAGAAACGTCTGATCATCAATGCCGGCATGCTTGAAGGCTGTACCGTGAACCAGTTGAATGATGTCGTGAGGGCGATGGAGAATTATCTGTCGAAGTTCGATGAGGTCTCCGTATTCACCACGTCGATATATTCCTACGACAACGCCGAGATTTCGGTGGAGTTCAAGCCTGAGTATGAGAACTCAGGTTTCCCTTCCGTGCTGAAGTCCGAGGTCACGAGGATGGCGATCAATTTCGGCGGGGCGAACTGGAGGGTCTCCGGAATAGACGACAATAATTTCAACAACAACATCGTCTCGTCCTCCAAGAGCAACCGCATCTCGCTGAAGGGCTACAACTATCAGGAACTCAGCCGATATGCCGAGAAGCTGATGGCCTATCTCTCCACAAACCGCCGTGTCCAGGGCGCGGAGATCTGGTCGGGAGGTTGGAACGGCCGC
>OHHE01000014.1_pt1 | contig 36877 bp, 25 predicted proteins | sample 1567971 | NCBI WGS metagenome assembly OHHE01 (sample SAMEA3879508, study PRJEB24766) | human gut metagenome | biome: human-associated habitat; feature: feces | place: USA | collected 1985/1987 | reverse complement strand
AACTTGAGCGATATTTTTTTTTGACATGTATATATAGCATCGCGGATACGCTTACCAATACAGCCACTGTTGGAAGGTAAAAGAGGCTTTTCTGTATGACAAAAGAGGCTGTATTGGGAGTGGTAAAGTGGCTCTATAGCAACCCTATAGTGCTTGTTTAGCTCCGTTATTCATTGCACATTTCTTTTCTTGATCGCATAATTAGCTGTGTTTCAGTATTCTATCACTACACACTCAAAACTTGCAAATTTCGAATCAGAGATTTCTAAGTGCGCTGAACGAGTAGTATTGAGCGTTAGAAATGCAAATATAGTGTCAGGCGGCAAGCTAAAAACTCATAAAGACCATATCAGGCTGTGCCTTCTTGCTTTTGACACCCTCTATATGTAAGCGTATCTGCGTGTAAACTTGAGTAAATAAAAATAGCTTGCATCGGCTATCATTTTGTGGTACGCAGCGGAGGAAGGATAGAGATGGTACGCAGCGGATGAATATTTTTAGTTTTTGAAAAAAAATGATTACATTTGCAGCCGTGTTTTATTATCACGATACTTTTTACATCTAATATATTTATATGACAAGACAGAATCTTCGATTTGCCATTTTCGGCAATTCCTTCCAACCCCGCAAGTCGCATTCCATATTCCGCGTTCTGGCTTTCCTTGAGAAGCAGGGATGCCAGGTGGAGTTCGACCGTTCGTTTTATGATTTCCTTCAGGAGAACCATGACCTTGACTTGGGGAAATACGCTACGTTTGAGGGTGATGACTTTGAGGCTGACTATGTCTTGTCGATGGGTGGTGACGGCACTTTCCTGCAGTCGGCCGTGAGAGTGGGAGAGAAGCAGATTCCGCTTGTGGGCATCAATATGGGACGTCTGGGCTTTCTGGCTGACGTGCTGCCTGACGAGGTGGAGGAGGCGCTGGACGCCGTGCTTAAAGGCAACTATAACATTGAGGAGCATACTGCCATCCGGATTACAACGGAGGGCGGCGACTTCGAGGGTTGTCATTACGCGCTTAACGACATTGCCGTGCTGAAGCGTGACGTGGCTTCGATGATAAGCATCCGCACGCATGTGGACGGCAGCTTCCTCGTCAACTATCAGGCTGACGGCCTTATTGTGACGACGCCGACGGGGTCGACGGCTTACTCGCTTTCCAACGGCGGACCGATAATCGTGCCGCAGACGCGCACGCTGTGTCTGACGCCTGTGGCCCCGCATAGCCTAAATATCAGGCCGATAGTGATAAGCGACAGCTCGGTGGTGAGGCTTGAGGTGGAGAGCCGGTCACACAATTATCTGGTGGCTGTGGACGGCAGGAGCTATACGATGCACGAGGGTTCGACTGTGACCATATCGAAGGCGCCGTTTATCACGCGCATCGTAAAGCCCAACCACAGACGCTACTTTGCGTCGTTGCGGGAGAAGATGATGTGGGGCGCGGACAAGAGATGAATTAGGAATTATCCGAACAACACTCTGAGCGCTTCTTCCACTTTCTTTACGGGGTGTATGCGGATGTTGTATTTCTTTGGATTTATGCTTGTGACGTTGTAAGCCGGGAGGATGATGTCCGTGAATCCCAACTTCTCGGCTTCGGCTATTCTTTGCTCTATGCGGTTGACGGGTCTGACCTCGCCGCTCAGTCCCACTTCGCCTGCCATGCACCATCCCGGCTCAATGGCTGTGTCGACGTTGCTGGAGAGTACGGCGGCTATGACGCTTAGGTCCATGGCGAGGTCGGTGACCTTCAGTCCTCCTGCAATATTGATGAAGACGTCTTTCTGGATGAGCTTAAATCCTACGCGCTTCTCGAGTACGGCAAGGAGCATGTTGAGGCGTCGCTGGTCGAAGCCGGTGGCGGCTCGTTGCGGCGTGCCGTAAGCTGCTGTGGACACAAGGGCCTGCGTCTCCACGAGGAAGGGACGCACGCCTTCGATGGCGGAGCTGATGGCTATGCCGGAGAGTCCTTCGTGGTCTTGCGAGAGGAGCAGTTCGGAAGGATTGGTGACCTGACGGAGTCCGGTCTGCTGCATCTCGTAGATGCCCAGTTCGGATGTGCTGCCGAAGCGGTTCTTTATGGACCGGAGGATGCGATACATGTAATGCTGGTCGCCCTCGAACTGTATGACCGTGTCGACGATGTGTTCAAGGATCTTGGGTCCGGCGAGCGTACCCTCCTTATTGATATGTCCGATAAGGATGACGGGTGTGCCGGTGGTCTTGGCGTAACGGAGCAGGGTGGCGGCGCACTCCCTTACCTGCGAGATGCTGCCGGGGCTGCTCTCCACGTCCTCGGTGGAGAGAGTCTGTATGGAGTCGATGACCAGGAGCTCGGGTGCCACTTCGCGTGCGCTCTCCAATATTTTCTGAAGGGAGGTCTCGCAAAGGATGTTGACATTGTCAGGATCGAACGTCGCATCGTGAGCCCTGCCGCGCAGCAGACGCTCGGCTCTCATCTTGAGCTGATGCGAGCTTTCCTCTCCGCTGACGTATAGTATGCGCTTGTCGGGAATGTTGAGGACGGTCTGCAGGGTGAGAGTGCTCTTTCCGATGCCCGGTTCGCCTCCGAGCAGCACGATGCTGCCCTCGACCAGACCTCCTCCTAACACACGGTTGAGCTCGGCATCGTGCATGTCGATGCGGTTGTCGTCCTGCGCCGGTATTTCGCTCAGCTTTATGGGACGGTTGTGAGAGGCTGCTGACGATGATGTGTGCGTGAAGAGTCCGGACGAGGATTTCGCGGACGAAGCGGAGCCTAAGTTTATCTCCTTGAATGTGTTCCATTGGCCGCAACTCGGACACTTGCCTATCCATTTGGCAGATTCCTGTCCGCAGTTGCTGCATACGTATGCTGTTCTTGTTTTTGCCATATGTACAAAAGTAAGGATATTTTTCGTAGTTACAAAATTTATTGTTACTTTTGCTTTATGAAAAAATCCATATTATATATGCTTGCTCTTTGCCTTCTCGTGGGATGCGGAAAGTCTTATGAAGAGCAGAAACGAATAACGAAGGCGGAACGCGACAGGCTGCATCAGGAAGACCTGCGTGCGCTACACGTGGCTGTATTGCCTACACTTGACTGTATGCCATTGCTCGTGGTGAAGGAACGCGAGATGTATGATACGGCACGGCTGGACTTCCGTCCGCGCTTCTTCCATGCCCAGATGGATTGTGACACGGCTTTCACGGGACGTAGCGTGGAGGGAATGGTGAGCGACCTTGTGCGTACGGAACGTATAAGGCGTGAGGGTACGGAGGTCAGCTATCTGACATCAACGAATGCCTATTGGCAGCTCCTCTCCAATCCTAAGGCGCGTCTGAAGCGCATCGACCAGTTGGGCGACAAGATGGTGGCGATGACTCGTTATTCGGTGACGGACCGTCTGACGGACTTGGCGCTAAAAAATCAGAAGCTTTCGTCCATAGTGTTCAGAGTGCAGGTGAACGACGTTTTCGTACGCCTGGATATGTTGCGCAATAACGAGATGGACGCCATGTGGCTGACTGAACCTTTGGCTACGGTGGCACGTACGATGTCGGCTCCCGTGCTCTTCGATACGCGTAAGGACGACCTGAGGATGGGCGTGATTGTCTTTCGTGGCGACGTCATGAAGGACAAGCGCAGACAGGGACAGGTGAAAGAGCTGGAGAAGGCTTACAACGCCGCATGCGACTCGCTCAACCGTTTCGGACTGGCTCATTATCAGGATATTATGGAGAAGTATTATAAGATGGACGCTAAGATCGTGAAGAAGATACCTTCCATGAGATTCAACCGCATAACCAAACCTCGCAGCTCGGACATCGAGGCTGCCAACAAAAAAGACTGACCTCTCTTATGAAGCCCACAATAGAACAGACCATCCTTGTCCACCAACGTGTGGGTAAGGCTTTGAGCATGCTGGAAGCGCGTATGGCGGATCTTGGCATAACGGAGTTTCTGGACGAACTGCACGACGTGCGTGACGACTATGACCGCATGGCTGACAGTCTCTCGCAGGGACAACGTGATCCGAGCGGAGGAAAGCTGTATGCCTCTCTGCTGAAGCGTACGTACAGACTATATAATAATGTGCGTCTCTCGTCAATCATTCGTAAATATCCTGTGCTGACGTATTGCCGCAAGGCGGCAGAGAAGACCGTGGGCGAGGGCGATGTGGCGTCGGTAAAGGCGTCTTTGGAAGGCTTCGTGCAGGACCTTGCCATGCAGACGCTTTTCTCAGGGGACAGTCAGGAGGCTGCCATTGCCGGCATCTACGCCAAGCACCAACGCTATATGGACGCTCTCTTCGGACACATCCTCGTGTCGTGGCAATGGACGAGCAAGATGCGCACGGAATATGCCGAGCTGTTGGCGTCGCCAACGGTGGACCAGAACGACGGCATGCTGATAGTAAGCGGAGTGACGCTCTCCCTGATGCAGGTGTATGACGTGAACAAATGGATGCTCCTGCATGACGTGTATATGAACAATCCTTCGCAGCAGCTTCGCCAGCGTGCGCTTGTGGGAATGGTGCTGACCGTGCCCGACATGCGCTCGGAGAAGTTGTTCGGCGAGGTGGAGAACGCCATAACCGGAATGATGGAGGACGCCGACAGACGTAAGGAACTGCTGGAGACGCAGATACAGCTGTGCTATTCGGCAAGTGCCAGGACGGACAGCAACGAGATACAACGCGACATTCTTCCTGCGCTCAGCAGGGAGAGCCGGTTGGACATCACGAAGAACGGAATAGTGGAGAAGGACGATGCTACCATAGACGACATCCTCAATTCGGAGGATCGCGACCGATCTATAAAGGAGATAGAGGACAAGATGTCCAGGATTATGGACATGCAGAAGAAGGGTAGCGACGTATATTTCGGAGGCTTCTCAAAGATGAAGCGCTTCGGATTTTTCAGCCAGATAAGCAATTGGTTTATGCCGTTCACGGTGAATCATCCAGACCTTTCCGGGGCTTCCATGCTCGGCAAATATCCAGGCATAAAGGGAATGTTGATGAACGGACCTTTCTGCGATTCGGACAAGTATTCGTTCTTCCTCTCGTTGTCAGCCGTGGTGGAGAAGTTGCCGCCGAACATCCTTGAGATGCTTGCGAGCAACGACGGTCCCGTGACAGCCATGCCAGAGATGAGCAATGTGGACCGCGGGTCGGCGATGTACGTCCGCCGTATGTATCTGCAGGACCTCTATCGTTTCTTCGAACTTTATCCCAACCGCATCTTCGCCAATCCTTTCGAGGCGAAGGCTGGAGGCGCTTTCCGTGGATTCTTCTTCGCCAACATTTTCTTTCGTGGCATGAAGGGTGACGAGACAGCACAGCTTTCACGTTTCCTTTTCAAGCGCAAGCGTCCGGATCTTGTGGCGTATATGTTAGGCGAATGCAGGGACGCAGCCGCTCTTTCCCTCGACGAGCAGAAACTCCTTGCACATTCATACCTTCGTCTTGGTGACATAGAGAAGGCGCGTGTCATCTTCTCTTCCATCCTTGAGAAGGGTGGGGAAGACGCTGCTGCCATAAAGGGAATGGCAGACTCGCTCTTCCTTCTCAGACGTTATGCCGAGGCTGCCAAGCAGTATGCAAGGCTGACCGTTATGGACGGGCAGAACATCAGCCATCAACTCCATTTGGGACTGGCGCTTGTTAATGGCGGGGACGTGAAGGAGGGAATGGCTACGTTATATAAACTGTATTATGAGCATGACTCCGACCTTAACGTAATGCGAGCTATGGCATGGGGGTATCTGGCTGACTGTAAGCCGAAGGAGGCAGACTCTCTATACGAAAAACTCTTGGCACTTGCCGGAGAAGACCGCATCCTGCCGACAGACCTGCTGAATTCGGGTTACGTGAAATGGATTGTCGGCGACGTGAAGGAGGCAAAGGAAAGAATGGGCAGATACTTGGCGGCATTCCCTGCAGGAGAAGCGCCTTCTCTGGAAACCGAAATGGCAAACGACCGCGACATCCTCTCTCGCAACGGCATAGAAGACTACGTCGTGGCGATTATGCTGGACGGACTGGATGGTCAGAAATGAAACTAAAAAAAGCGCTGTAAGTCTTTGTGACCTACAGCGCTTATACCGTAAGTGACAATGGGTTCGGAAGCTAACGCCTTTGCCGCTTACACAACAATTAAAATTTAATTTTATCCTAAGTATTTCATCAGAATCTTGGCGTTGCCGCTGTCGCGCAGCTTGGCAATGCTCTTCTCTCTGATCTGGCGTACACGCTCACGTGTAAGTCCGAGCTGGTCGCCGATTTCCTCCAGACCCTTCTCATGACATCCTATGCCGAAGCATTCACGGATGATTGTTATCTCGCGGTCCTTCAATACCTTGTTGAGCACGGAGTTGAGCTCAAGCGCCATCGACTCATGGTCAACATGGCGGTCAGTACGGCTGTCATCACCACTCGGCATAACGTCCAGCATACAGTTGTCCTCGCCGTCCTGGAAAGGAGCGTCGATGCTGACATGATGACCGTCTGCCATAAGGCTCTGCCCGATTTTCTCCTCCTCAATCTTCGTAGCGTCCGAAAGCTCCGAAACAGACGGGGTGCGCTGGTTCTCCTGCTCGAACTTGTTGATTTCGTGATTGATTTTGTTAAGCGATCCAACCTGATTGAGCGGCAGTCTCACAATACGGCTCTGCTCGGCGATGGCCTGAAGAATGCTCTGACGAATCCACCATACAGCGTACGAGATGAATTTGAATCCACGGGTTTCGTCAAACTTCTGAGCGGCCTTTATCAGTCCGATGTTGCCCTCATCAATAAGGTCGGTAAGGGAAAGTCCTTGGTGCTGGTATTGCTTAGCTACAGAAACGACGAAGCGGAGGTTAGCGGTTACGAGTTTGTCTTTGGCGCGTTCTCCTTCCGGACCGCCCTTCTTGATTTTCTGTGCCAACTCTATCTCTTCGTCGATGGAAATCAGGGGAGCACGTCCTATCTCAACAAGGTACTTGTCCAATGCTTCACTAGAACGATTTGTAATGCTCTTTTGAATCTTAAGTTGTCTCATTTTGTTTACCTAAAATTTTCTAACGGCGTGAAATTCTAAATTCTTGTTTTCGAATATACCGAAAATCTTTGCAAAGATACATTTTTTATTTGAATGGAGCAAGTTTACGCCCTTCGATTTTTTAAATCTTAACATATATGTCTGTCGGTATATTTAGTCTTAATGTCCTTATAATAAAAGAAATTGCATAAATTTGGCAGAAAGATAGATTTTTTTTACCTTTGCAGCCAATGTGGACGTACACCGAAGCAGAAATGCTGGTTTTTGTTTTCGGAGGACGTAACGCTATTAATTGAAATTCTAATTTTAAACATACAATGTCAAGCAAATTTGTAGAGCATAAGGGTCTTGATCTTACTAAGACCAACAACGACGTGCTGTCAATGTGGGAGAAGAACGACATCTTCCACAAGTCTATTGATGAGCGTGAAGGTTGCCCTCAGTTTATCTTCTTCGAGGGACCTCCATCTGCTAATGGTCATCCCGGCATTCACCACGTGCTGGCTCGTTCCATTAAGGATACTTTCAACCGATACAAGACCATGAAGGGTTTCCAGGTTCACCGCAAGGCTGGATGGGACACCCACGGACTTCCCGTGGAGCTTGGTGTGGAGAAGGAGCTTGGAATTACCAAGAAGGACATCGACAACAAGGCTTCAGAGAAGTATATCTCTACTGAGGAATACAATCATCGTTGCCGTGAGAACGTCATGAAGTTCACGGCTGAGTGGCGCGAGCTGACAGAGTGCATGGGCTACTTTGTTGACCTCGACCATCCCTATATCACATACGACAACAAGTATATCGAGACTCTTTGGTGGCTCCTCAAGCAGCTCTACAATAAGGGTCTGCTCTATAAGGGCTATACCATCCAGCCGTATTCGCCGGGTGCAGGTACGGGTCTTAGCTCGCACGAGCTCAATCAGCCCGGTTGTTATCGTGACGTGAAGGACCTCACCACCACAGCCCAGTTCCTCATCAAGGATCCTAAGGCAGAATGGACAAAGTGGGGCAAGCCTTACTTCATCGCATGGACTACAACTCCGTGGACCCTGCCTTCTAACGTGGCACTCTGCGTTGGACCGAAGATTGACTACGTGGCCATCGAAACATACAACCTCTACAACGGCGAGCCGATGACGCTCGTTATGGCTGAGCCTCTCGTGGGTTCTTACCTCAAGGCAGATCAGGAGTGCAAGGAGGGCGACCTTCTGCCGTTCGACAAGGACAAGAAGGTGTGCCCGTGGCGCGTGGTTGACCACATGAAGGGTACGGAGCTTGAGGGTCTGCACTACGAGCAGCTCATGCCGTGGGTGAAGCCTTGCGAGAAACTGGACGACTTCGCTCCCGCTTTCGTAACAGAATATGCAGCAGCTCATCCTGAGAAGGTATTTACTTCTGAGGACGGACGCGACAAGTTTGTGGAGATGGAGGAAGAGGCATTCCGCGTAATCCTCGGCGACTACGTAACTACGGACGACGGTACGGGTATCGTACACATCGCTCCTACCTTCGGTGCTGATGACGCCAAGGTGGCAAAGGACGCCAACATCCCTGCTCTTTACCTTATTAATAAGAAGGGCGAGACACGTCCTATGGTTGACCTCCAGGGTAAGTTCTACTCTATAGAGGATCTCGACAACAACTTCGTGGCAACTTGCGTGGACAAGGAAGCATACGGCCATCATGCCGGCGACTACGTAAAGAACGCATACGACCCGAGGTTTAACGTGGACGGCGTTTGGGACAAGGCTGCTTCAGAAAAGGCTGAAGACCTCAACATCGTGCTTTGCTACGAGCTGAAGCAGGAGGGCAAGGCATTCAAGAGCGAGAAGCACGTACACAACTATCCTCATTGCTGGCGTACGGACAAGCCGATTCTCTACTATCCGCTTGACAGCTGGTTTATCAAGGATACGGCTTCTAAGGAGCGTATGGTGGAACTCAACAAAACCATCAACTGGCAGCCCGAGAGCACAGGTACGGGACGCTTCGGCAACTGGTTGGAGAACCTCAACGACTGGAACCTCTCACGCTCACGTTTCTGGGGCACTCCGCTTCCTATCTGGCGTGACGCAGACCGTGGCGAGAAGTGCATCGGTAGCCTTGAGGAACTCTATGCAGAAATAGAGAAGGCCGTGGCTGCAGGCGTAATGTCAAGCAACCCGCTCAAGGACAAGGGCTTCGTGCCGGGCGACTACAGCCAGGCGAACTATGACAAGGTGGATCTCCATCGTCCTTACGTTGACAATATCGTCCTCGTGAACGACGAAGGCAAGCCTATGTATCGTGAGACCGACCTGATAGACGTATGGTTCGATTCAGGTTCGATGCCTTACGCACAGCTCCACTATCCGTTCGAGGGAGAGATGGCACGCGGCACAGAGGAAGACCGTCAGGCGCTCATCCACAGCACATACGAGGGAACAGCCATCCCGCCTAAGTTCTATCCCGCCGACTTCATCAATGAGGGCGTCGACCAGACACGTGGATGGTTCTTCACACTCCATGCTATCGCCACTATGGTGTTCGATAGCGTAGCATTCAAGAACGTTATCTCTACCGGACTTGTGCTCGACGCTAAGGGCAACAAGATGAGTAAGCACGTGGGCAATGTCACCAATCCTTTCGAGATGATTGACAAGTACGGAGCCGACCCCGTACGCTTCTATATGATGACCAATAGCGAGCCGTGGGACAACCTCAAGTTCGACCCGAATGGTGTGGACGAGACACGTCGCAAGTTCTTCGGTACGCTCTATAATACATACAGCTTCTTCGCCCTATACGCTAATGTGGACGGCTTTGACGCAAAGACTCCGCAGGTGGAGCTGGCTAAGCGCCCGGAGATCGACAGATGGATTCTCTCTTCACTCAATACCCTCGTGATTGGTGTAGACCGTGAGCTTTCGTCTTACGACCCCACACGTGCAGGCCGCCTTATCGATGCTTTCGTAAATGACGACCTCTCTAACTGGTACGTACGTCTCAACCGTAAGCGTTTCTGGGGTAAGGAGATGAGTGAGGACAAGCTTAGCGCTTACCAGACTCTCTATACCTGCCTCATGACCGTGGCAAAGCTTCTCGCTCCGTTCGCTCCGTTCTATGCTGACGAGCTCTATCACGACCTTGGCGGCGAGCTTGAGAGCGTACACCTCGACAAGTATCCCGTGGCTGACGCTTCAGCCATCGACCACGACCTCGAGGAGCGTATGGCTATCGCACAGAAGATTACGTCTATGGTGCTCGCCCTGCGTCGTAAGGTGAATATCAAGGTGCGTCAGCCGCTGCAGCAGATTATGATTCCTGCCGTGGACGCTACACAGAAGGCACACATCGAGGCTGTAGCCGATTTGCTCCGCAACGAGGTGAATGTCAAGGAGGTGAACTTCATTGAGGGTCAGGGTATTCTCGTCAAGAAGGTAAAGTGTAACTTTAGGGTTATGGGTAAGAAGTTCGGCAAGCTTATGAAGGGCGTTGCCGCTCAGATGTCTGCCCTTGATCAGAATCAGATTGCCGCCTTCGAGAAGGCAGGAAGCATCACACTCAATGTGGAAGGTCAGGAGGCTCTCGTAGACGTGACCGACGTGGAGATTATCTCTGAGGATATCCCCGGATGGCTCGTTTCAAACGACGGCAATCTTACTGTTGCGCTTGAGGTGGAGCTCACTCCCGAACTCAAGAAGGAGGGTATGGCACGCGAGCTTATCAACCGCATCCAGAACATCCGTAAGGATAGCGGACTGGAAATTACGGACCGCATCCGCGTGACACTTGCTCCTAACGAAGAGACTGACGCTGCTGTGGCTGCCTTCGCAGACTACATCAAGGGTCAGGTGCTTGCCGATGATATCGTCGTAGCTGCCAACGAAGGCGCTCCGGTAGAGTTCGACGGCTTCACGCTCAACATTACTGTAGAGAAGAACTAAAATCTTACTAACTCAGATATAAGTTTCGCATGCCCCAAGAAAGCATGCGAAACTTATTCTTTAATCTAACAAAAAACAAGTCTATGGCAGAAAAAACACGCTATTCTGATGAGGAACTCGAGGAGTTCCGTCAGATCATCAACGACAAGCTGGCTCTCGCACGCCGTGAGCTGAGCATCATGATGGGGCAGCTTAACAATTCTGACAATAACGGAGTGGACGACACATCGCCCACATACAAGGCCCTCGAAGAGGGAAGCGCCTCACAGTCGAAAGAAGAGATTGCACAGATGGCAGGCCGTCAGCAGAAGTTCATTCAGGGACTCGAGGCAGCCTTGGTGCGTATTGAGAACAAGACATACGGCATCGACCGTATGACAGGCGAGCTGATTCCGAAGGAGCGTCTTCGCATCGTTCCTCATGCCACACTCAGCGTAGCGTCTAAAAACGCGAGGAAGAAGTAATGGCGGAAGCAAAACGCAGTAACACCCATTGGGGATGGATGGCGACGGCTCTGGTCTTCGCCATCCTCATTATCGACCAGATCATTAAGATTTGGGTGAAGACGCACATGTCCTTAGGCGAAGCCATACACGTTACCGACTGGTTCTACATCGAGTTTATCGAGAACAACGGCATGGCTTACGGTATGACTTTCATCAATAAGCTTGTGCTAAGCCTCTTCCGCATGGTTGCCATAGGCTTCATCTCTGTCTTCCTGTATAAGGTTATACGAAGTGGCAGAAGCTTGGGATACATAACCTGCCTTTCCATGGTATTGGCAGGAGCAGCCGGTAATCTTATCGACTGTCTCTTTTATGGTCTCATATTCGAGGCTTCCACGCCATTCAGCATAGCTTCATTCACATCCTTCGGCGAGGGCTATTCAGAGTTCCTGCATGGCAAGGTGGTAGACATGTTCTATTTCCCGATTATCCAGACCACATGGCCAGACTGGATGCCTATGTGCGGAGGTCAGGAATTTGTATTCTTCTCGCCCGTGTTCAACTTTGCCGATGCTTGCATAAGCGTTGGCGTCGTGCTGCTCCTCATCTTCTATCGCGCAGAACTGGAGGTGATGGGTAAGGTGTGGAAAAATCAGGAGTAAAACGTATATTAATGAAACATATTCTCATTATCCTTGCCTTCGTGGCATCCGTCCTTGCTACGGTCGGATGTAAGCCATCCATACCGAGGCAATACATCCAGCCAGATGTAATGGCGGAGATACTTTACGACTATCATCTTGCAGATGGTGTCACCACCATCTCCACTCCAGGCGACACCATAGCTTTGAGGGCGTATAAGGCCAATATCTTTGCCAAGTATAAGGTGACGGAGGCGGAGTTCGACTCGTCGCTTGTATATTATGAGCGTCACACACAGATGTTCGAGGATGTATATAAGCGCCTTACCGAACGCCTTAACGACCGTCTGGCTTCGCTTGGCGGAGGAGGATATGGAGGCTTTGCTGACCTCTCAGGCTCTGACACCACCAATCTTTGGCACGAGGCTTCACACTTCATCCTTACGCCATACGTGGCTGCCAATACCTACGATTTCGCTTTGAAGGCAGATACGTCATATTATGCCGGAGACCGACTTATGCTCGACTTCGACGCTCAGTATATCTTCCAGGACGGTATGCGTGACGCTTGTGCCGTAATGGCTGTCACATACGAAGGCGACAGCGTGGAGTATGCCACCAATCAGATAACGTCATCTTCGCATTATCATCTTCAGATTAACAACACGTCACACAAGCGCATCAAGTCTGTTCGCGGATTCTGGCTTATCAATAAGGGTACGTCGTCGGACGCTACATCAGCTTCCACACTCAAACTTCTTATCGTGAGCAACATCAGACTCGTCAGAATGCATGTGGCAGAGCCTGCTCCAACGCAGGGCGCAAGTGGCGACTCGCTCCTTAAGGTTAATCCTGACAGCATAAAGCCTGTACAGAATCGCCTACGAAGACCAGGCGCAAATCCTCAGGCTTCATGAGACACGTAGCAGCAAGCATAGTTGTACTCACGGACGGTAAGGAGATGCGTCAGGCATGCGTAGACATACAAGGAGAAGAGGTGACAGCCATACGTCCCTTGACACACGAGACACCCTTTACGGAGTGGCTCGGTGGCACCATCGAGTTACGCCAAGAGAATGGTATCCTTATGGCATATCGCGATGGTGAAATCATAAAAGAATAAAAATACTAAACCATTAATTTTAATACATTCATATTATTATGCTTAGTGTAAACGAACTTGAAGATCGCCTTATCGACCTCGCTTTTGCTGAGGATATCGGCGATGGTGACCACACCACATTATGTTGCATTCCCGAGACAGCCATGGGCAAGTCTCATCTCCTCATCAAGGAGGACGGCATCCTTGCCGGAGTGGAAGTGGCAAAGCGCGTATTCGCACGCTTCGACCCTGAGATGAAGGTGGAAGTGCTCATCGGCGACGGAGCACACGTTCGTAAGGGCGACATCGCCATGGTGGTTAGCGGCAAGGTGCGCTCGCTCCTTCAGACAGAGCGCCTTATGCTCAACATCATGCAGCGCATGAGTGGCATCGCCACTATGACCAACAAGTACGTGGAGCGTCTCAAGGGCACCAACACTCACGTCCTCGACACCCGTAAGACCACTCCGGGTCTGCGCATGCTTGAGAAGCAGGCTGTGAAGATTGGCGGCGGCATGAACCATCGTATCGGACTTTTCGACATGATTCTTCTCAAGGACAACCACATCGATTTCGCAGGAGGCATCGCAAACGCCATCAACCGTTGCCACGAATATCTGCGTGAGAAGGGACTTGACCTCAAGATTGAGATTGAGGTGCGCAACTTCGACGAGCTTCGTCAGGCTATGGAATGCGGTGGCATAAACCGTATCATGCTCGACAACTTCTCTGTTGCCGACACACGCAAGGCCGTAGAGATGGTGGCTGGACGCTTCGAGACAGAATCAAGCGGCGGCATCACTTTCGACACAATCCGCGACTATGCAGAATGTGGCGTCGATTTTATTAGCGTGGGTGCCCTCACACACTCTGTGAAGGGACTTGATATGAGCTTCAAGGCTTGCTAATAACCTCTTCTTACCCCCAACAACAAAATCTTATAATCATGAAAATTCTTAATAAGATACTTCGCGTGGCGCTTCCTTCGCTCCTCGCGCTTTCGTTCGCCGAGGCAGAGGCTTGTACAAACCTTATCGTAGGCAAGAAGGCGAGTGTTGACGGCTCCGTAATGGTGTCGTATAATGCTGACGATTATGGCATGTTCTCCGGACTTTGTCATTATCCTGCCGGCGTACATGCCAAGGGCGAGATGCGCAAGATATTCGATTGGGATTCTGGCGTCTATCATGGCGAAATTCCTGAGGCTCCCGTCACCTATAACGTCATCGGCAACATCAACGAGTATCAGCTCTCCATCGCCGAGACCACGTATGGCGGACGTGAGGAAATGATTGACACTACCGGTATTCTCGACTACGGATCGCTCATCTACGTTGCTCTCCAGCGCGCCAAGACAGCACGTGAGGCGATAAGCGTAATGACCTCTCTCGTTGAAAAGTACGGATATTGCTCAAGCGGCGAGACATTCTCCATCTGCGACCCTAACGAGGCATGGATAATGGAGATGATGGGCACGGGTCCTGGCAGCAAGGGCGTAGTTTGGGTGGCTATGCGTATTCCTGACGATGCCATCTGCGCTCACGCCAATCAGAGCCGTATCGGCAAGTTCGATATGAAAGACAAGAAGAACGTGCTCCATTCGAAGAACGTCATTTCTTACGCACGTAAGATGGGATGGTTCAGCGGTAAGGATGCCGACTTCTCTTGGAAGAACACATATGCTTTCCCTGACTTCTCAGGTCGTCGTGCATGTGACGCTCGTGCATGGAGCTTCTTCAATCGCTTCAAGAAGGGCTTCGATCGTTATCTGCCTTGGGCTCTTGGCAAGGACCCCAACGCTGAGGACATGCCGCTCTGGGTGGTTCCTGACCGCAAGCTTAGCGTTCACGACGTAGAGATGGCCATGCGCGACCATTATGAGAACACACCTATGGCGCTCGATTCTGCCAATATAGGTGGTGGTGTCTATCAGATGCCTTATCGTCCTACGCCTCTTTCTTTCAAGGTGGACGGCAAGACCTACTTCAATGAGCGTCCTATCTCTACCCAGCAGACTGCTTTCACTTTCGTGTCGCAGCTACGCTCGTGGCTCCCGAGAGAGATTGGTGGCATCACATGGTTCGGCAACGACGACGCCAACATGGTGGCTTACACTCCGGTATATTGCAACAATACGGTAGTGCCCGAGTGCTATAACACTCCTGGTGCAGACGCCGTGACTTTCTCAGACAAGAACGCTTTCTGGGTGTGCAATTGGGTGAGCAACATGGTTTATCCGCGTTACTCGCAGCTCTTCCCTGAGCTTCAGGCTGTTCGCGACAGCCTTGAGGCTGACTATTTCGCTCGTCAGGTTGAGGTGGAGAAGCACGCTCTTGAGCTTTATGGCTCGGACAAGGCTGCTGCCGTAGCTTACCTCAACGCTTACAGCAACGACAAGGCTCAGCAGATGCTTGCTCATTGGCGCGACCTTGCCACTCTCATCATCGTCAAGTATAACGATATGGCTGTGAAGCGCACCAAGGACGGAAAGCTCACACGTTATGTTGACCGTCCAGGATATCCTGAAGCTTTCGCAAAGAAGCTCGTAAAGGAAACTGGTGACTGGTACGAGTCGAAGTAATAAGAAAATAGAAAGAAACATTTATAAACAAAAACAGCATAATCAAGTATTCTGTCTGTAAATGAATACTGATTATGCTGTTTTTGTTTTTCCTGACTTCGTCACTCAAAAAAAACACGTATTTTATAACTTGTTGATAAACAACATTTTGTATCTTTGTGTCACCTGATATTGGGTGACACGAAAGGTATTTTAACTATGTTTGTCCGCAAAAAGAAATATCCATCCGGCAATATCGGAATTATTGTTGTTGAGAAAATCGGTGGCAAGATGAAGGAACTTGCCACAATTGGTGTTGCATATAGTGAAGATGAGGTCGAAAATCTTGTTAATGAAGCAAAAGAATGGATTTCTAAAGAAGAATCCCGGTGCCATCCCCAACTCGATTTATATGGTGAGGAGCGTGAAGCGTGTGACCGTGAAGAAGTCCGCCGCGTTCTGTCCAACGTCAGCAACATCCCTCAAAAATCTATCGCTATCTTGACAAGCTTAGCGACCATCAGCACGAAATAGTACAGGACATCAGCGTGCGCCATACGGCGAAGCTGTTCGGTGGAAATATCGGTGTGCTATTCTATGATGTCACCACACTTTACTTTGAAGCGGATTATGAGGACGAATTACGCAAGACTGGCTTTTCGAAAGAGGGACGACACAGTAATCCTCAGATCATACTTGGTTTGCTTGTAAGTTTGGGCGGCTATCCGCTTGCCTATTGCATCCATGAGGGCAACAAATATGAAGGCCACACTATGCTGCCGACGATAAACGAGTTTGTAAGCAAATACGGTTTGGAGAACTTCGTTGTAGTGGCTGACTCCAGTCTGATGAACAATGCAAATATAGCGGAACTTGAGGCGCATGGCTACAAGTATATAATAGGTGCGAAGATAAAGAATGAAAGTCAGGAAGTCAAGAACTGGATACTGGAACAGCCCAAGTGCGACTGCCATATGGTAGAATATGACAAAGGAGGCGGTCGTCGGCTCCTGGTCGGCTATACAGATGACCGTGCTAAGAAAGATGCCTATAACCGAGAGAAGGGAAAGCAGGTTGGAAAAGGCTTATAAGCATGGTGCGCTCACTAAAGGCAACATCAACAAAAGAGGTTACAATAAGTTTTTATCCATGGATGGTGAAGTGAAAGTCGCCATCAACTATGATCGTGTAGCTGATGTTAGTTTGTATTTCCTATAGTGCCATCTTTATGGCATAGAGTGGCTGTTTGTGATGCGTAGAGTGGCTGTTTGCGATGCGTAGAGTGGCGAGTTTTTTCAACAATTTTGTTGTTTTGTGGTTTCTTTTTTATAACTTTGTATTTTAATATTTAACAGCAAAGCATACAGATTATGGAGGATATTACGAACGATTCTTTAGTGTTGTCGGCCCTTTCTTTGGGAAGCGACAAAGCTTTTGACGCCCTTTTCGTGCGGTATTATCCGAAGATTCTTGGCTTTGTGATGAACTTCTGCGCCGACCGTCAGGATGCTGAAAACATCGTGCAGGACCTCTTTATGTCGCTTTGGATAAAGAGGGAGCGCTTTGCGGAGATAAAGAATCTGGACAGTTATCTTTTTATTTCTGCACGTAACGCTTCGCTTCGTTACATCAAGCAGTCGCTCAGCCATGACAGGTTGGACGAAATGGTGAATGAGGCTGCGGGTGATGCGGAGAGCGACACCAAGGTGTGCTACGACGAGCTGTACGGCATGGTGATGTGCGAGATATCGAAGATGCCCGAGCAGCGTCGCCGTATCTTCCTTATGAGCAGAGAACAGGGCATGAGCAACGCTGACATTGCCGAGAAGCTCGGCATCAGCAAGCGCACGGTGGAGACACACATCTCGCTCGCCTTGGCACGTCTGAGGAAAGTTTTCCCAGCCATTGTGATTCTGGCACAGGTGCAGTATGTTTATGACATTATATAATATAATAGGAGAACCGGAATGTTTAACATCTCTTAACCGTATTGGATTAAGTGTGACTTTTGTTTTTCTGCTCTTCTATATAGACAACCAAACGAACAGATTATGCAGACAGACCATATAGACGACCATTTGCATGCCCTTTGGGACGCTTCGGGGCCAGGTATTGAGGAAACGGAGATAGCCGGAGCCTTGGATGTGTTTCGTGAGAAGAGGCGTGAGTATGACGAGTCGCTCCGCAAGCGCCGCTTGCGAATAAAGGCGATTAAGTATGCTGCTGTCATCATAGCTCCGTTGCTTACGGCTTTGGCTGTGTGGAACTATTCTGGACGCTTCTATGCCGAGAACGGCAAGATGGTGGAACTGTATGTTCCGGAGGGAGGGATGGACAGCTTGTTGTTGTCAGACAACACGAAGGTGATGGTGAACGCCGGAACTTCTATCGTATATCCATCACACTTCAGCAGGTACAGCACCAACCGTGACGTATACGTGAACGGTAACTGTCACTTTGCCGTGGCGAAGGATGCTGCCCATCCGTTTGTAGTGAACATGGGCAGCCTAAAGGTAAAGGTGCTCGGAACCCACTTTAGCGTCAGCAGCTATAATGAGGCAGACAAAATAGTGGTGACGTTGGAGGAAGGAATGGTAAAGGCTTACGACAGCAACCGTGCCATGACTTTGAAGCCCAACGAACAGCTGGTCTACGACCGCAAGAGCCACAAGATGGAGAAGCATAATGTGGACGCCTTGGCGTACAACTCATGGGTGAACGGCACTTTGGATTTTGACATGCAGACGCTCGCCGACATCGTGAGAGCCTTGGAGCGACGTTACGACATAACCATAGACGTGGCACATGACATTGACCTCAGCAAACGCTACACGATGAGCTTTAACAGGGACGAAAAAGTGGAGAGCGTGATGAAGGTGGTGGCGATGGTTGCTGGCAATCTGAGCTACAAGATAGACGGGCGCAACGTAAGGCTGTATAAGGCTGTTGCGCCAGCAAGATAAAAAACTTACTGATAATACCTAAAAATAAATAACCTGAAACCTGCTTAGTATATAAGCATATAACTAAAAACTACTCGTTTGATGAAGACCTTACTGAACAGAAAGACAGCTGTGGCTCTTGCCTTTTGTCTGTCGGCATCTTCCGGCTTGTTCGGGCAGACACAAAAGGTGGTTCTGTCGAAGGACAAGGCCACGGTGTCTGCACTCATCAAGGATATAAAAAAGCAGACTCACATGTCGGTCGACTTCTCACAGAACATGATAGACACAAGGAAGACAGTCGTTCTCAAGAAGAAGGAGATGACGCTTGCCGAGCTTATGACGTTGCTTCTTGAGGGTAACGACCATCTGACGTACCGCATAGTAGGAAGGCATATTGTGGTGGTAAGGCGGGCAGGAACAACACATCTAACGGATGACATATCTTCCATAAGGCAGAAGCATAAGCTTACGGGCCGCGTACTCGACAGCAACGGCGACCCCATTGTCGGCGCCTCTGTGCAGGAGAAGGGTACATCCAACGTCACGGTTACGGATACGGAAGGACGTTATATGCTCCTTACCTATGAAGCTAATCCGATACTGCATTTCTCATATATAGGTTTTGAGCCAAAGCAGGTGAAGGCACGTGACAACTGCACGGCGAGCATCACGATGAGCGAGAATGTTCACGGCCTGGAAGAGCTGGTAATCGTGGGTTACGGTTCGCAGAAGAAGGCGGATGTCGTCGGCTCCATTTCTTCTGTATCAGGCAGACAGTTGGAGGCGCGATCCACAAGCGATGTCACCAATATGCTTACGGGACTGATGTCAGGTGTGACCATCACGCAGACAAGCGGCAATCCCGGACTGGATGCCGGAACCATACGTCTGCGTGGTGTAGGCTCGTTTGGAGCTTCGCCCAATCCTTTTGTGCTGGCGGACGGAATGCCCTGTACGCTAAGCGACCTTGTCCCTAACGAGGTGGAGAGCATCTCCGTGCTGAAGGACGCCTCGTCGGCAGCCATCTACGGTTCGCGTGCCGCCAATGGCGTAATACTCGTGACCACGAAGCGAGGCGCTGAAGGACGCACTAAGATAACGTATCACGGAGCTGTGGGATTCAGTAAGGCTACGGAGTTGCCCGAGATGGCACACTCTTACGAATATGCCGAATATTACAATATGGCTGTAGGTACTGATACGTTCACCCCCGAGGAGATACGCAAGTATCGTGACGGTTCGGATCCTGACCATTATGCCGACGAGAACTACATGAAGACCCTCCTTGGTGACCATGCTCTCTTGACAAAGCATATAATCAACGTAAGCGGAGGAAACAACCGCATCCGATATATGGCTATGGCGGGATATCTGCGTCAGGACGGACTGCTCAGCAAGAACAGTTTCAACAAATATAACGCCCGTCTGAACTTCAATGCCCGTCTGACAAGAAGACTCTCCATGGAGCTGAGTCTTAACGGCATGACAAACGACCATAATGAGCCTTCCGTTCCAGGATCGATAGACAATAGCGGATATGCAGGCATCATCCTTAACGCCCTGCGTTTCCCTGGACTGCTCCCCACATACACGCAGGACGGACAGAATGGAGGCGGACTGAAGGGCAACGGCACGCCGATAGGGTGGGTGAACAGCGCCTCGTTTTATAGTTTGGACTTCGACAAGTTTAATGCTAATGCCGAACTTGCTTACCGCCCCGTGAAAGGGCTGTGTCTGAAAGCGATAGGCGGATATAAATACACGCTAAAGCATGAGCGCGACTATCGCTCCGAGTTTCATACCGCAAACGGACAGACCAACGGTCCGTCGCAGCTGACGGAGAACATGTACAGGAACGTTTATAAGACTTTCCAAGCCACGGCCGACTATGCCGTAAGGCTTGATGACCGTCATGACATCCGCGTGCTTTTGGGATATACCTGGGAGGACGAGAGCGAACGCACATTAGGAGGCCAACGCCAGAACTTCCCTTCCAATGACGTACCTTATCTGGGTGCAGGAGGAGCAGACGGACAACTCAATTCGGGTGGTGGTTATGATTGGGCCATGCAGTCGCTTTTCGGACGTCTGACATACAATTATGACGAGCGTTATCTCTTCGAAACCACTATGCGCTATGACGGTTCGTCACGCTTCCCTTCGAACTCGAAGTACGGACTTTTCCCGTCGGCAGCAATAGGATGGCGTGTTTCCGAGGAGAAATTCTGGAAGGAAAGCCCCGTGGCGATGTGGTTTAGCAACCTTAAGGTGAAGGCTTCCACGGGCGTGCTTGGCAACAATAATATAGGCAACTATCCATACCAGTCGGTCTATACTCTCTCTCAGGCGCAGAATTACGTCTTCGGAGGTGTATATACTACGGGAGCAGCCATAACCAAATACGTAGACCCCAAGCTCAAATGGGAGAAGACACGCACGTCGGATGTCGGCGTTGAAATGGGGTTCTTGGGAGGACGGCTGACATTCGGAGCGTCTTACTTCCATCGCAAGACCACGGACATCCTTTATAGGCCGTCTGCCAGCTATTCGTCCATCTTCGGACTTTCCGTGCTGCGTGTCAATACAGGAGCCGTAGAGAATAAGGGATGGGAGCTGGAGTTAGGCTGTCGTACAGCCGTCGGCGACTTGCGCCTATGGGCAAATGCCAATCTCTCCATCATTCACAATAAGGTGCTGACGCTCGGTTTGGGCAATGTGGAGCAAGACAACGGCATGACCGGCAACGGAGCCAATCTCTTCATCGGCTATCCCATGCAGGCGTTCTTCGGATATCGCACGGACGGCGTATTCCTTTCGGACGAAGAGGTGAAGGAATGGGCAGATCAGACAGCCATAGCCAAAGGTTCGAAAGCAGGCGACATACGTTATGTGGATCTTGATGGTGACGGAAAGGTGACGACGAAAGACCGTACATATCTCGGATCGTCCATTCCTAAGTATGACTTCGGACTGAATGTCGGAGCCGAACTGAAAGGTATTGACATCAACATCCTTTTGCAAGGCGTTGCTGGCGTGAAGGGCAGGCTGTCAGAATGGGCAGGATTGGCCTTCTTCCAGGAAGGAAACATCCAACGATGGCAGATGAAGGGATGCTGGAACCGCAACCCCCAGAATCGCTATCCACGTTATCCCAGACTGGAGATAATGTCGAGTGCAGGCAGCAACAACACGCTCTTGTCCGACTTCTGGGTGATGGACGCTTCTTTCGTGAAAGTGCGTAACATACAGATAGGCTATAAGCTTTCGCAGCACTTTCTCTCGCATACGGGCATAAGCCGCCTAAGGGCGTACGTATCGATGGACAATCCCATAACCTTCAAAGGATATCGCAAAGGATGGGATCCGGAGAATACCAACAATCGCGGCTCTTATTATCCCGTGATGTCGTCTTACACGTTCGGCGTTACGCTATCGTTTTGAAAACAAATCACTTACGAGAATATATATTATATCTAACAATAACAAATGAGAACAGGCATATCACATACGTTCGTAATGCTGGCGATGGTATTGGGCTTCGCTTCCTGCAATCTTGAGCGTTCGCCTCTGACCGACCTTCCTGTCAGCAACTTCTGGACAGGAAACGATGTTGAGGAGAAAGCCATGATGGCGCTTACGCCCTTATATCGCGGAAGCATCACCAACGGACTGGAGTATGGCGTCAGCGACTTCTGGTCGTACCACGGACTGCTCTTCATGGAGCATCTTACGGACAACGCTTACGATCGCCGTGGTGAGAACAACGACTTCTTCAAGCTGACGAACGGAAAGCTTACTGCCGACAACAAGACGTTGCTGAGCTACTGGAAGTCAGCCTACTCACGTATAGGCAATTGCAACCGCTTCCTTGAGGACATTGCACGTGGGGACGATTTTCGAAGTCGCCGACGCATGACGGCAGAGGCCCGCTTCCTTCGTGCCGTGCAATATCATTATCTGGCAAGCTATTTCTGTGATGTGCCTCTCGTAACGACATCGCTTACCGGCGAGGAAGCCAATAACGTGAAGCCAACCCTCCAAACCCACATTCTGACCTGGATTGAGAAGGAACTGCGTGAAGCTGCTGCAGACCTGCCACGCTTCAAGGACATTCCCTCCTCGGAAACAGGACGAGCATGCAAGCAGGCTGCCTTGGCTTTCCTTGGCCGTACGTATATGCTCCACCATAAATGGAAGGAAGGAGCGGAGGTATATAAGGAGATAATCGATTATGGCGACAACGACATCGAGCCGAGCTATCCAGCTTTGTTTCTCCCTGGTACGGGAGTGGGCAATCGTGAGAATATCTTCTATGTGGCTTATCTCGAGAATTATTTCGGTTGCGGTCTGCCCCAGCAGGCTTTGTCTGCCAAGGACGGAGGATGGAGTCTCTCCAATCCCACTGCCGGACTCTTTGAGGCATACGAGTTCAGGGACGGCACTCCGTTCAGCTATGACGATGCCCGATATAATCCTCATAATTTAGGCGAGAATCGTGACCCACGTCTTGACTATACCATATATTATAATGGCGCATCATTCCGCGGCACTACATATCGCATCAGTCCTGACTATGATGCAGGCAAGAAGGAACGTCTCGACTATTCGTCCGAGACTTCGAGGACAGGATTTATGTGGCGCAAGTATCTTACTGAGGACAACATCGGCAATCTCTCAAGTTATTCGGCTGTAACCCCGATTATTCGTTACGCTGAGGTGTTGCTCAGTTATCTGGAATGTATCATCGAAAGCGGCGGCAATATTGACCAAGCTCTCTTGGACGCCACTATCAACAAGGTACGTTCCCGCTCCGATGTCAGCATGCCGTCCGTCACCGTATCTTCTTCGGAGGCGATCATGGAGAAGCTTCGGCACGAACGCCGCGTGGAACTCGCTTACGAAGGTATCCGCCTTTGGGACATCTTCCGTTGGCGCATGGCCGACCAAGCACTTGTTGGCGATGTATGGGGAGCGCCTTATGCCGATGCCGTGCGCTATTCGGCTTCACGTAAGGCAGACCCCACGGGATATGGAAGATGGTATGTCTGCCGACGCGAGTTTCGTGTGCCGCAAGACTACGTTTGGCCCGTGCCGCTTTCCGAGCAGAACATAAATCCTAATCTGCGCGACAAGTAAAAAAGCGAAAATCATATTATTTCGAGGGAAATCATAATCCGACAGAAGCTAAAAAGCCTTTGTCAGGCCCTTCTCGTACCTATAAATACATAAAACATAACAAACATAAAACCCAAAAAGATGAACAAATCGTACATGATGCTTGGTCTTCTTGCTCCGCTTGCAGCCCAGGCTGCCTATGGCGCAAAACGACCCAAAACCGTGCCAGACCCCAATCGTCCTAACGTTATCGTCATTCTTGCAGATGACCTCGGCTATGGCGACCTCGGTTGCTACGGTGCAAAGAATGTGGAGACGCCAAATGTAGATCGCCTTGCCAGTCGCGGCATCCGTTTCACAGACTCTCACGCCATCGCTGCCACCAGCACGCCCTCACGCTACTCGCTCCTTACTGGAGAGTACGCCTGGCGCAAGCCCGGTACGGACGTGGCTGCAGGAAATGCAGGAATGATCATACGTCCCGAACAGTATACGATGGCAGATATGTTCCGTAGCCGCGGCTATCGCACCTGCGCCATCGGCAAGTGGCATCTCGGACTTGGCGACCGTACTGGAGAGCAGGACTGGAACGCACCATTGCCCGCATCCCTTGCCGACCTCGGTTTCGACTATCATTACATCATGGCTGCCACAGCTGATCGCGTGCCCTGCGTCTTCATCGAGGACGGCTCCGTCGCCAACTGGGATGCTTCAGCCCCGATAGAGGTGAGTTACAAGCAAAACTTCCCTGGCGAACCAACCGGCAAACAGAACCCCGAACTCTGCTATAACATGCAGTCGAGCCACGGCCACAACCAAAGCATCGTCAATGGCATCGGACGTATAGGCTATGCCAAGGGTGGCGGCAAGGCTCTTTGGAAGGACGAGAACATCGCCGACTCAATCACGTCGCATGCCATCAGCTTCATAAAAGCCAATCGTGACACGCCCTTCTTCATGTATTTCGCCACGAACGACGTTCATGTGCCGCGCTTCCCTCATGAGCGCTTCCGTGGCAAGAGCGGCATGGGACTCCGCGGCGACGCCATAGTGCAGTTCGACTGGGCCGTGGGTCAGATTATGTCAACGCTCGAACGTCTTGGCATAGCTGACAACACCATCATCCTCCTCACGAGCGACAACGGTCCCGTGGTGGACGACGGCTATCAGGACCGTGCCGATGAACTCCTTAACGGCCATCTGCCTTCCGGACCTTGGCGTGGTAACAAGTATAGCGCCTTCGAAGGCGGTACGGCTGTTCCGCAGATTGTCTGCTGGCCGGCAAAGGTGAAGGGAGGCCAGACCTCAGAGGCACTTACTTCGCAAATCGACTATATGCGCTCCTTCGCCTCTCTCATCGGAGCACGCATGCCTCAGGGCGCAGCTCCAGACAGCGAGGACTGTCTCGCTACCATGCTTGGCGACAATCACACGGACCGCAAGTACGTCCTTGAGCTTGCCTCCAACCACACGCTCTCAGTACGCACAAAGGAATGGAAATACATAGAGCCGAGCGATGGTCCGAAGATGATTCCTTGGGGACCGAAGGTGGAGACCGGCAACTTCCCCAATCCGCAGCTCTTCCACATCACATCCTCACTATGGGAAGAAGAGAATGTGGCAGAGAAGCATCCGCAGGTGGTGTACGACATGCAGAACGTGCTGCGTCGTGAACGCAAGGCAAATCAGAAGTAACTAAATATAAAAAACAAAAACGACAATATATATATGAACACATCATTTCAGCGCCTTACCTCAGCCGTAGCCCTTACCGTGGGCTATGTGGCTCAGATGATGGGACAGAGCACATCCAAGCCCATGAACATCGTCTACATCATGAGCGACGACCATTCTTATCAGACCATCAGTGCCTATGACAAGCGTTTCATCGATACGCCAAATCTCGACTGGATAGCCGAAAACGGATGCCGCTTCACCAACAGCTTTGTAGCCAATTCGCTCAGCGGTCCCTCACGTGCCTGCATGCTGACGGGCAAGCATAGCCACGCCAACGGATTCACGGACAACACCAAGACCTTCGACGGATCGCAGCAGACTTATCCGAAGCTTCTCCAGAAGGCAGGATATCAGACAGCCATGATAGGCAAGTGGCACCTTACGTCTGAGCCAACCGGCTTTGACCATTGGGATATCCTCATCGGGCAGGGCGACTACTATAATCCAGACTTTCTTTGCGATGGCAAGCCTCTGCAACGTTCGGGTTATGTTACGAACATCGTTACTGACCTTGCCCTCGAATGGCTCGACAATCGTGACAAGGATAAGCCATTCTGCCTTCTGCTTCACAACAAGGCGCCACATCGAGTGTGGAGCCCTGACACCTACGACCTCGATCTCTTCAACGACCGCACTTATCCGTTGCCTTCCAATTTCTATGACGACTATAGCGGACGTCCTGCAGCCGCCAAGCAGAAGATGAACATCATGAAGGATATGGATGTCGTGTATGATGTGAAGATGGCAGACAAGGAGAACGAAATACATTCCGATCCTGAGTTGGAAGCCATGGGATGCAGCAACTATATGCGCATGACGCCCTCACAACGTGCTCAATGGGACGCTCATTATGATCCTATCATCAAGAAGTTTAAGGAAGCCGGGCTTACCGGCAAGGCTCTCGCCGAATGGAAGTACCAGCGTTATATGCACGATTATATGCGCGTTATCCGTTCCATCGACCGCAATATAGGTCGCGTGATAAACTATCTGAAGGCTAACAATCTGCTGGACAACACCATGATAGTCTATACCTCAGACCAGGGATTCTATATGGGCGAGCACGGATGGTTTGATAAGCGTTTCATGTATGAAGAGTCGTTCCGCACGCCTTTGCTGGTTTATCTGCCGGGTGGCAAGCAGGGCGATGTAGACCAGATGGTACAGAACATCGACTATGCACCGACCATCCTCAATCTTGCAGGCGTAGAGGTTCCGTCCGACATTCAGGGTCGTTCGTTCCTGCCACTTCTCCAGGGCAAGAAGGTGAAGGACTGGCGCAAGTCGCTCTATTATCATTACTATGAATATCCTGCCGAGCATTCCGTATGCAAGCATTATGGAGTGCGTACAGACCGCTATAGCCTTATCCACTTCTACGACGACGTCAACTCTTGGGAGCTTTACGACCTGAAGAACGATCCCGAGCAGATGCACAACATCTACGGAGAGAAAGGTACGGAGAACGTCACACGCAAGCTTCGCAAGGAACTTCACAAGCTGCAGGAGCAGTATGACGACCCCATTCGTCTGACCCTCAAAGACAATTAATAAGAAGAAAAAAAATAACAAACAATTAAAAAAACAACAAATTATTATGAAAAAAGCAGTATTCGGCTTTGCCATGATGATGGCAGCAGCAAGCGTAAACGCACAGAACATCGACCTCACACCCTCCAACTATAAGTATGCAGAGCGTAATGTAGGTCAGCAGACCATCAGCAAGTTCTTTAACGGAGCAAACGTTCCCGCTCCTTGCGACGCTTTGGTAAGCGAGGCATACGATAACGGACTCTTCGTAGTAGCTGGCGGTCAGTTTGCCAACCCGGCTCAGCCTTATGCCACAGACCTTCAGGCTGGTACGTCCATCGTGGATCTTGGTGGCGAGGTTGGCAAGGTGCTTTGCATCAACGGAGCAAAGTCGAAGTTTAACGAGAAGTTCGGCATGGACTATCCCAAGTGTACAGGCAATCTCAACTGGTTCAACTTCAACTGGTTTATGGATCCCAAGAATTCGCCCGTGGACGGAGGTAAGGAAGATGCCGACCGCAACATACGTGTACGTGTAGTGCTCAACGTATTCGCCAACAAGGCCGACGAGGCTGCCGAAATAGTAAAGGCAGCCTACATGGTCACCAATCAGGGCAACGTGATGCCTGCCAACTCTAACACGGCTGACGGCGTGGCTATTACCACAGGCGACTTCATCGAGACTTACGAGGACGACGGCACACCCGTGGAGGACGAGAACGGCAATTACGTTTATGACCCTACGAAGTGGATGGTTTACGAGTGGGACACATATTGCCCGGAGCCTGACGACGACAAGCTCAGCACACCACTCCGCCTCAAGATGGACATGCATCAGGCCAACCTCACCAGCAGCACGGTATTTATTAAGGAGATTTCGTTCACAAAGCTCGTGCCTAACGAAGACCCCATCGCCGGAAACACACGTCGCAAGACAGTCCTCAAGCTTACTGTTGATCCTCAGACCGTGGCTACTGCCATCAGCAGCATCCACGCTACAGACAACGGCGTGAAGGAGATCTACACTCTCGGCGGCACACGCGTTAATGCTAAAGCTCAGCTCCCGCAGGGCGTCTATATTGTTAAGGAAGGCGACAAGACCGTTAAGATGGTCATCCGCTAAGCACACATATATAATCATCTATTTGAGCATAATGAAGAAAACCATCATATCGTCGTTGCTGCTTATGTCAGCTATGTCGGCGGGTGCTCAGGTCAGCAACAGCTGCCTGCGTCTCTCCAAAGGAGCGCAGGTGTGCTGTGGCATGATGACGGAGATGAGCCGTCTGGCTGACTATAGCGTGCAGCTATGGTTTTGTCCTGACAGTTGGACAAAGAGCGCCACACTTCTTTCCGTGGACGGTCAGATCTGTCTGCGTTTGGGCGAAGAAGGAACTGTTAAGGCTCAGCTCGGGTCTTCCTCCGTGGACATCCGTGATGCAGCCCTGAAGGCAGGCAAGTGGACGCAGCTTACCATCGTGGTAAGAGACGGACGTTGCCGTGCGCTTGTCAATGGCAAGAGCGTCTGCGAGAGTGATGCCCACCATGCCTTGTCCGAGGAAATTGGCGAGCTGAAGCTTGGAGGCGACTTTGCAGGACGTTTGGACGAGGTCCGCCTGTGGTCTACGGCTCTCGATGCAGACCGCGACTATTACGTGCACAACACGCTCAACCGTTGGGTGCCGGAAGCCGACAAACTCTTGGTTTACTATAAGTTCGATCAGGACCTTTGTGCCGACATCGTAGACTATAAGGCTCTTTTCGCTCCGTCTGCTGCCTACAATCATCATGCACACATGCCTCAAGGTGCTTCGCGTGAGAAGGTGGACGACAATGAGGCCCTGCCTTATCTGCTTTGCGGAGCCTATCTCAGCAACCGTAGGTTCTTCGACCGTGGTGTAAAGGCAGACCAGTATCTGCTTGCCAACGACATCATCATCCTCGGCATCAAGAGCCATACGGACGGCCACCTCGAGTATGCCACGCCTAACGACCACGCCACGCTCGGCGCATGCAAGTGGCTGCCGGAATATAAGGGCAGAAATGGAGTGGTGGAGCTTGACGGAAAGAAGGGTATAGTCACAACAAGTAATGTTCTGAAGCCCGTTACGGACAGCTATGGCAAGGCAGCCTACACCTTCGAGACGTGGATTTATTTGGACGAATGGACAGAAGGCGCCTACATAGTGCGCCGCCAGACTGACGACGGAAAGCATGGCTTTTCCATTTCGCTCGGCGAAGAGGATACAAAGCAGGTTATAGTAACCGTAAACGGCAAGAAATTCATCAATACACGTAGTATGCCCATAGGCAAGTGGACCCACTTCGCAGTAACAGTATATGCAGGAGGAACCGTTGGCAAGACCTTCATGTTTGCCTATGACGGCAAGGCTAAGTTTGCGGCAGACAAGATTTCAGACCAATCCACGGACTATACTCCCATCGGAGCTGACGACTGTCAAACCGTAATAGGAGAGAACCTCCACGCCCATCTTGACGCAACGGCAGCCTGGAGCCGCCGCTTCAGTATAGACGAGTTGAAGAACCACATGAACGGCCTTCCGATGCCAGCCGTAGGAAAGGTCCAGACTGCTGAGGTGATAGATGCCGGACAATGTCTTTACGAGTATGACCGTGAGGATTGTCCCGGATTTGATTCGTACTCGCAGGATCATTGGCTTGAAATGATTCGTGATGTCTTTAAGGGATATCGTGGAGCTCAGGTGCGCATTTCCGTGGAGAGTCATAACGGATGGCAGAACACCATTTCGGACGCCACACGCCGCAAGACATTCGCTCGCGACCTGGCCCGACTTTCCGAGCCTTACGACGGCGTGGAACTCGACCTCGAATGGATGGACGGCAAGCAGACTAATCTCGGACTTCTTGCCGACGAGATACGTGCAGCACTTCCCGAGGGCAAGATGTTCATGATTTCGTGTCACGCTTACGGAGCTTACCAGTTCCCGAAGGAGAAGATGGACAAGGTGGACGGATTTACGTTCCAGCAGTATGGCCCGCAGAAGACGTTCTTCAGCTACGACAGCTTCACGTCCTCAGCCAGAAACTTCCTCAATTACGGCTTCCCGAAGAACAAGACTTACCTCTCGTTCAGTACAACCACGTCGCAGGCTTATAATTCTGCCGACCAACGTGTAGGAGCCATAGCCGGATATCGCACGCTCATGGAGGACGACAGCTTCAGTCCTAACGATGAGTCGCTCGAAGGAAAGGCACCCATGAACGGGAACTATTATTACTATATGTCGCCCGATCAGGTTTATGACCGTGCCAAGTACGTCGTCGACAACGGCCTTCAAGGAATCTTCTATTGGGATATGGGCAACGACATCTCCGTGGACCATCCGCTCAGCATCTCACGCAATGCCTCGTACGCCCTTAACAGCAACGTCGACCCCATCATTACAAGCGTAAGCATCTGTCATCCTACAGCCGTCGATAAGGTATCGGCAACCCCCAACCGTATCAGTTACGACTCTACGTCACAGACAGCAAGCGTCCAGACCGTTACTCCCGCCTCGATCTCCCTTGTCAGCATGACAGGCGCCGTCTTGAAGACCTCCGCCTCCACATCACTCTCCCTTCAGGACGTCCCCTCAGGATGTTACGTGGTAAGAGCAGACTTCGGAGAGCAAGAAGCATCAATGGCTATAAAGGTTGTGAAAGTTGGATATTGAAAACCTCTTGTCCGACCAATTAATAATTAATAAATTAAAAATAATAACTTATGAAATCTCTTCTCTACGCCTTCCTCTTCATGGCAGCTGGATTCGGTCTTGCAGCCTGCGAAGACGACGAGGCAAAGAATCCTGGCGACTTCAGTCTCAAGTCTACCCTTGAGATGGAGCCCCAGATAGTGAGCACGGGCGGCTATACAGGCGAGCTGCAGCTGCTCCGCTCCGTAGACACCACATACCAGTATCCCGCCGTTAAGCGCGACACACTCTTCGGAGCAGACGGCAAGCCGCTTATCGGAGCAGACGGCAAGATGCAGATAACCGTAGACACCACCTGGGTGGACGGCAAAATCACGGCACGCATGACCGAGTATCAGCTTGTCACGCTTCCCGCCAAGGCAGACACCTTCACGCTTGCCCTACGCAGCAACGCCAGATGGAAGGCCCCTGTTCCCTCCACAGGCGGCAAGGTGCAATGGTATTACAATTACAACCTTGTGACGGGTTCGACATCTACGGCAGGCGGAGGCGACGGCTACGTCTATTTCCGCGTAACCCGAAACCGCAATAAGAAGCGTGCCGTGGAAGCCGTACAGGACATCATTACAAGCGACAGTACTGTTCTCGTACGCTTGCATTTCACACAAAGTGGTGAGCGAGACTAATCTCTCCCTAAAAAGACCCACTCATCACTTCTCATAAAAAAAACGTATACTAAAGCAATAATGAAGAAATACTTGATAACACTTGGTTGCGCCATGCTCGCTTCGTCGGCATTCGCACAGTCACGTATCACGGGCGTCGTAACCGACGAGACAGGCGAACCGGTCATCGGAGCCTCCGTTACCGTCAAGGGCACCAAGGAGGCTACCGTTACCGACATAGACGGCAAGTTCTCCATCAACGCCGCGCCGAAGCAGACGCTTGTCATTAACTATATAGGCTTCAGCCCTTGCGAGGCAAAGGCTGCCGACAACCTCAAGATTGTCATCCGCGAAGACCGCAAGTCTATTGACGACGTGGTCATCGTCGGATTTGCCACCCAGAAGAAAATCAACGCCACAGGAGCCGTCAAGACCATTGGCGACGACGTACTTGCTGACCGCCCACTTGCCAACGCCGTGCAGGGTCTGCAGGGTGTCGTAGGCGGCCTTAACATCGTCAATGACGGCGGCGGCGAATTAGGCAAGGAGATGAGCATCAACATCCGTGGCGTGGGATCCATCGGAGAAGGATCAAACTCTTCACCACTCGTCCTAATCGACGGCATGGAAGGCGACCTCTCCACCATTAACCCCAACGACATCGAGAACATCTCCGTGCTCAAGGACGGCGCCTCTGCTTCCATCTATGGTTCGCGTGCCCCGTTCGGCGTAATCCTCGTAACCACAAAGGGCGGACATAAGGGTCTGCAGGTCAATTATCGTACGAATGTCAACTTCAAGCAGCCAGTCAGCACCCCCAACTCCGTGGACGGCTATACCTTCGCACTCATGGTGAACGATGCCTACGTCAATTCGGGAGGTAATGCCCCATACGGCACACGCCAGCTACAGCGCATCCGCGACTATATGGACGGCAAGCTGAAGTACGGCACGATGCCTTACGACAACAACAACGAATGGATGAGGAATCAGAATTCGTTCGGCAATACAGACTGGTATGACGTTTATCTGAAGGACGTCACCACATCGCAGGAGCACAACCTTAGCGTAACGGGTGGCGAGAAGGGCTTCACATACTATCTTTCAGGCAACTACATGGGACAGACCGGTCTCTTCAATTATGCCGACGAAAAGTATGACCGCTACACGGTAAACGCAAAGCTCGGATATAAATTCAAGAAGTACGTCACGGTAAACTGGTCAACACGTTACATTGACATCAATAACGACAAGCCATCAGCCCTCAACGACCTCTTCTATCACAACCTCGGACGTCGTGCCCCGGTATCAGTAGTCCGTCTTCCCAACGGTGACTACTCGCCGGACTCGCTCATCCCAGCCATGCTTTGGGGCGGACGTGCCAACCAGAAGACACGCCAGCTCTACAACCAGGCCAACATCATCGTAGAGCCAATAAAGGACTGGAAGCTCCACGTCGAGCTTAACAGCCGTACGGAGCGCAACCCTTACACACGCGACTTCTTACCCATCAGCTTCCACCAGCCAGACGGCACGGAGGAATACATGCTGGTGCTCGAGGGCCTGAACGCCAAGCACACCATCACGCCAAGCGGCACGTTTAACGTCAATCCGGCAGCCGGCGAAACGTATCACGAGCATGCCGCCACACGCATCAACTACTTCAGCACCAACGTCTATACAGACTATAACCTCAAGCTCAAGGGAGGTCACAACTTCACGTTCCTCCTCGGAGAGCAGAGCGAGTATTATCATCGCAAGATCAATCGCTTCGCCACTACAGACGTCGACCTCGGAGCAGGAGCAGGCAACTCCACACTCCAGTCGTTCAAGAACGGCGAGTGGGCATCGCTCGGCTTCTTCGGACGTGTCAACTATAACTACGCCAACCGCTATATGCTGGAGGTGAACATGCGTGCAGACGGAGCGTCACGTTTCCCCACCAACCAACGATGGGGCTACTTCCCTTCCGTATCGGCAGGATGGAACATAGCAGAAGAGAAGTTCTGGCAGCCTCTGGCAAAGGCAGGATTTGAGTATCTCAAGTTCCGTGGATCATTCGCCACACTCGGCAATCAGAACACCAATTCCTTCTATCCTTACTATCAGGAGATGAACACATATCCAGGCAACGTCATCCTCGGAGGCAAGCAGACAATGACGCTCCCTATGTTCTCACCTTACTCAATATCTCTCACATGGGAGCGTATCGAGAACATAGGATTCGGCGTGGACTGGGGATTCTTCCACAACCGACTCACGGGTAGCTTCGACTATTACCAGCGCAAGACCAAAGACATGGTGGGACCTGCCAACGCACTCAGCGCACTCTACGGAGCAAACGCCCCGAAGACCAACAATGCAGAGATGCGCACACGAGGATGGGAGATTGAGCTTAGCTGGCGCGACCGCATCGGACACGACTTCTCATACAGCATATCAGCCACGCTCAGCGACTATAAGACGCTCATCACAAAGTATGACTCGCCGGACAACAAGATAAGCGGATGGTATAAGAACAAGAACTACGGCGACATCTGGGGCTACGAAGTAGTGGGCATCGCAAAGAGCGACGCCGAGATGTACGCTTACCTCGCACAGCACTCGCAGAGCGCCATCGGCGACAAATGGGGTGGTGGCGACATTATGTATCGCGACCTCAACGGTGACGGAAAGGTGGATATGGGCAGCCAGACACTTGACGATCATGGCGACCTCAAGGTGATAGGCAACACCACGCCGCGCTTCACATACAGCTTCACGCTCTCCGCACAATGGAAGTGGATAGACGTTAGAGCGTTCTTCCAGGGAGTCGGCAAGCGCGACTTCTTCTTCACCAACAGCGCCACGTTCTTCGGATTCGCTGGCGAGTGGCAACGATCGCTCTATACAGACCACCTCGACTATTTCCGTTATGCAGGATCCACGCTCGGAGCCAATCTCAATCCTTACTACGGACGTCTGCGTACGGACAAGAACAACATCCAGGTGTCTGACAGATACATGCAGGACGCCAGCTATCTGCGTCTGAAGAACCTTCAGATCGGATTTAATCTCCCGCAGAACACGAAGCTCGCCAAGTGGGTGAAGAAGGCACGACTCTACGTATCGGGAGAGAACCTCTTCACATGGACCAACCTGCGTATCTTCGACCCCGAAGCCATAGGCAACGCCGACAACTGGGGACCCGGAAAGACCTATCCGCAGTATCGTACATATTCCGTAGGTCTGGAGGTGGCGTTCTGATCTGTTCATAATACATAACAAAACAATAACGAACATTACAGTAATGAAAAATCTGAAAACTATATTCCTGGCGGTTTCTGCCGTACTCATGACGTCGTGCAACGACTTCCTCGAGCGCGAACCGCTCGACTTCGGTAATGAGGACACATACTTCCGTACAGCCGAAGACCTCAAGATGTTCGCCAACGACCTCTATTCTGCGCTCCCTACCAACAAGGCCATGTGGGGCGGACTATATACGGAGGACGTCACAAGCGACAACCAATGCGCATCGTACGCACAGACACTCTTCTATAAGGGCGACAAGAAGACCGTGCAGGTGGCAAGCTCAGAATGGAACTTTTCCAATCTGCGTACCATCAATTACTTCATCAACAAGATTTCGGCAAACGAGAAGAGCGGCATACTTGACGCGGACAATCCCGACGTGCGCCACTATCTCGGCGAAGCTCACTTCTTCCGTGCCTACGACTATTTTCGCCTGCTGCGCTCATTCGGCGACGTACCCATCTTCACGGAGATGCTCCCTGACAATCAGGCTGAGCTGACAGCACGCAGCAAGCGCAGCCCACGCAACGAGGTGGCACGATTCATCATATCTGACCTCGACAAGGCATCTGAGCTCCTCAAGGCAGAAGCCCCCGAAACAGGACGGATATGCCGCGACGCCGCCCTGCAGCTCAAGGCACGAGTGGCACTCTATGAGGCAACGTGGGAACGTTATCATGCCGGAACATGCTTCGTACCCGGCAACAGCAAGTGGCCCGGAGCAAAGACATGGCCAGACTTCCAGTTTAAGAGCGGTTCGGCAGAAGCCGAGGTGGAATACTTTCTCGACCGCGCCATAGAAGCCGCCAAGCTCGTGGCAGACGCACGCCAGCTCGATGCCGACTATCAGGGCATGTTCCGCTCCACGTCCACATTCCCTTCCGCCGACGAGGTTATCCTCGCGCGCTATTATCAGAAAGGCATCCTCACACATAGCTGCTCAGCCCTGCTTAAGAACGGAGGCGGATGTAACGTTACACGTGCCCTCGTCAATTCGTATCTCATGCAGAACGGTCTCCCCATCTATGACGCCGCATCAGGCTATCAGGGCGACAAGGTTACGTATTACGAATTCCAGAACCGCGACCCGCGCCTGACCGGATCGGTACGTGCCGCAGGATCGCTCATCGAGACACGTCAGAACGCCGACGGAAATTACGAGAACGACACCATCTATTATTACCGTCCGATGATTTATCAGAGCGGACAGGAAAAGGCCACAACGGGCTACGAGCTTCAGAAATGGTGCAGTCAGGAACCCGACCAGCGAGTGCAGTACGAGTGCACCACCACCGTGCCTCTCTTACGTGCCGCCGAGAGCTATCTCTGCTACATAGAGGCTTACTACGAGCGCCATCATCAGCTCGACGCCGCCTGCAAGAAGTACTGGCAGGCGCTGCGACGTCGTGCGGGAATGGACGAAGACTTCCAGAAGACCATCGACGCCACAGACCTCTCCAAGGAGAACGACCTCGGCATCTATTCGCATGGCAAGACCGTGGACAAGACACTCTACAACATCCGTCGTGAGCGTCGCTGCGAGTTTATTGCAGAGGGCATGCGTCTGGACGACCTGAAGCGTTGGCGCAGCCTTGACAACATGGTGGAATACCAGCCAGAGGGATTCAACCTCTGGGACGAGATGTACAAGATGTACAGCACCAGCCAGCGAGACGAGTCGGTAGTATCGCAGAAAAATGTATCAAAGTATGTGCGTCCTCTCCAGATCAGCTCCACGTCCGTGGCATACGGAGGCTACACATTCCCCAAGCAGCACTATCTGGAGCCCATCCCCATCAGCGAGTTCCTCATTACGGGCAGCGGCATAGCCTCACAAAGCCCGCTCTATCAGAACCCCGGATGGCCAAGTGAGGCTGACGGCACAGCCGACTACGGCTATGATTGCGACTAAAGACATGCTGTCTTGATGATTGATACAATCATGAATGGCAGACATAAATACACATAGATGTTCAGGGTAGTTATTTGATTAGTAAGAAGGCAGAAGCAGGGGAGTGCCCTATGTGTTCTGCCTTCTTCTTTTTATCCCAAATCGGTGTGCGTGGCTACGCGAGACGCCATAGCCTCCTAAGTTTGCCTTGTCTGCTGTAATTCACAACTCCTAATTCGGACGGCACACCGTCCGACACAATATTTGCATTTCTGATGCTCAATACTATGAGCCCGGCGCACAACAAAATCT
>OHHE01000004.1_pt1 | contig 47168 bp, 45 predicted proteins | sample 1567971 | NCBI WGS metagenome assembly OHHE01 (sample SAMEA3879508, study PRJEB24766) | human gut metagenome | biome: human-associated habitat; feature: feces | place: USA | collected 1985/1987 | reverse complement strand
TTATTTAAATCCGATAGGATTTGCGCCCATAAACGGACTGTGGATAAAGGTTTTTTCAAAGCCCTGCCTACCGCAGCAGACTCACCGATAAACTGCAATTTACAGCTGTAAAGGCAAACTTTTTTATTTGCCAACTCTACTTGAAATAATTCGGCACTATTTTTTACGATACCAATATTAATTAGTAACTTTGGTATGCTAAATTTCATTTTATGTGCAATTTCCGGTTTTTCCGACACTTCATTCCTGTTTGTCCGATAATGACTATAGAGAATAAAGGAATAAAAACATATACCTTTGCACCAGAATAAATAAAATACTAAAATGGAGAAATATTATATCTTTTATGGATACAACTAAAAAAATAATAAATATGATGAATACAGGATTGACAAAAGAAGATCAAGCAATAATCAAGAAAGCCAGACGCAATAAGGTTTCTGGACCAATCTACAGCGAGGATGGACTTCGTTTGTTGAGAGTACTCGGCAATCCGGAGTTCGTTGAAGTGGAAGATGGTGTGAAGGCAATCTGTGACGAGGCATTCCAAGGACTAGACAATCTTCATGATGTGGTGTTGCCAGAATCTGTTGTCGACTTGGGCACAAGAGTTTTCGCAAGCTGCCGCAAACTCTTCAAGGTTACAATGCCTGGAGTAGAATTCATCGGCAAAGAGTGTTTTGCACTTTGTGAAAGTTTGAAGGAGATAATCTTGCCTGAAACGTTGGGCAAGATTTGGGAAGGTGCCTTTGCTGGCTGCAAAGCTTTGGAAGAGATAAATATTCCAAGTCACCTGAAGATTATCGACAAGTCTGCGTTCAGAAACTCAGGGTTGAAGAGTCTCAACATTGAGATAAGTGATGGAGGCAAATGTCTTGTTTATGACAAAGCCTTTGCAAGTTGCAAGCATCTGGAGTCTGTATATCTAAACAAGAATGTGAAGATTGTGGAGCGAATGGCGTTTGCTGGCTGCACTTCACTAATGGCGATTGAGTTTGAGAATCCGTCATTGACAGGTCCTATTGGTGAATTCAACGCGCTTACAAAAGATGAAAAGGAACTGATTGCTGCAGAACTACAGGCAAAGTATGACTTTGTAGGAGATTTCTATCCAAAATGTATAGGACACGGAATTTTCTTGTACAGGATTACCCGATACGCAAAAGGCGAGATATGCGATATAAAATACGGAATATATAATAGCGTAACAAAATTATTGGGTCCGTGCGTATATAATTTTCTCTGGTCCTTTGAAGAGGGCGGAATAGCTCGAGCTAAGCGGAATTTCAAATATGGATGGATTAACATGAATTCAGAAGAGATAATTCCTTGTAAGTATAGTGATGTGTCTGACATGGAAAATGGATACGCCCACGTCAAGGAAAACAAGGATGACACATGGGGATTAGTCAGTATGACTGGCAAAGTTGTCGTTCCTTACAACAAGTATGAAGACGTAAGGATGTTTAAGAATGGATATGCAGGTGTCAGGCTAAACAATCTTTGGGGCTTCGTGAATGAAGAAGGAGAAGAAGTAATTCCTTGTCAGTATGTTGATGTAAAGAAATTTACTGTAAAAGGATTTGTGAAAGTCTTGCCTCTAAGAGGTGATTGGATTACCATTGACAAAACTGGTAAGCAAGTGACAAAATAACAAGTAACAACAGAGGAAGCCGAAACGCTGCAAAGGAGTAGGCAGAACTTTTCAAAAGACGTGAGACATGTTCTTCTTTCTATGCGGATTTTTGATAGTTGTGTTTGGCGGCTACATACTGATAAGTATCATACAACTCGCGTTTATGATTATCGGTTGGATTATCCAGGCTATATTTGAATAAGATATGATAGCAACAAAAAGTTGATTTTTTGTTGATTTTCTATGGTCTGATTTTTTTATTTCAGAAAAACAGGGTAAATTTCGCGCGACAACTAAAAACATTAAAGATATGATGAACAACAATTCTACAACAAACAGTGAAAAGAAGCCTATTATTAATAACGATGAGGCTTTGCGTCTTATCGACCTCATCCAGCAGGGCGACTCCAATGCGGAGAACGAGTTGGCAGAACTCGGTTCTGTCTTTGTCAAGGCTGTGGCAAAGCAGTATGTTGACAAGGGTCTGTCTAAGGAAGAACTTATCGCTGCCAGCCGATACGGTCTGATACGTGCCAGTCATAAGTTCGACAAGTCGCGTGGCTTTACCTTTGCAGCTTATGCCGTATGGTGGATGCGCGAAGCCATTCTGCAAGAGATTCGTAAAAAAGAAAACAACTAAACGACGAAAGAATATGATACGTAAAGATTTGGGCGACATTCGTGCGCTTACACTAATCAGAGTGGTTCTTGAAAGGACAGAGGACCAAGAGCTGAGAGAACAACTGCAGGAGTATCTTCAAACCAATGAAGAACTATGGTCGGATGTTCATCAGAAAGACTTCTACGACTTTGCCACCACACTCGCAAAAGAGTGGATCGCAAGTCATCAATCATAAAGTTAAACTATATCACAGACAATGAAAGAGATTAACGCAGAAATATATTTGAATGGAAATAATGACGGTACTACCGTCAAACTCTCTGACGAAGAAGCAGAGAATCTCCTTACGTTATGGAAAGAAGCCCAAGACACCATTCTCAAAGGCATGGAGGAAGAAGACTATTGGGAAAAGTTTGACCCTTGGTTAAAGGAAAAAGCTCCTAACCTCCATGAGAAGATAATGGATGCTTACTATCAGGAAACCAGCGAGCGATTGAGCATAGGAGGATGGGTAGAGAGTGATGAATTTATGTCAATAGGTCATGACATAGACGGGGCATATCTTGATTACGACAATGAAGTTGTTATCAACCAAATTTTCCCTCCATCAGAATAAAAGGTCTAAACGAAACGAACATGAAAATATATCTGAAAGTAAAGAAAGACAATGCCTATTGCGTTGCCAGCCTTTGGAGCAAGTTCATCAAAGAGCAAATTCTGGAAACTGTCGAAGAAGTAAGTAGGAATTGGATGTTTGAGCCGAAGTTATATCCTATGTTTTATCAAGAGGATACGCATAGCCACTTTGTTGAAGCAAACAACGAACGTTTCTTCTTCGAATGCTTGATGTACGAGCTTTGCTTTGTGTGGGAGTTAAACGATTTCGAAGGATACGATGATGAGTACTCTGATTTTGCACGCGAAAGAGATGTATTTTTAGATAAAGATAAGGTAGAGCCTTCCAAGGAATACGTCTATATAGGTTCGTACATACATGGACAAGAAGAACCGCTTGCTCTCCCTGGACTTGTGTTCGACCCCGAATACGCAGAGGATGGTGAGGTTTTGGCAGAATGTATGTTTACGAGTGATTTTGAAGATGAAAAACTGAAACGGGCATATATGTCTAATGGAAACTATGAGGAATGGGAAAAGGATACTCCAGCTTTGTAGCATAGCCCTGCTGGCATTGTCTATATGCTCTTCATGTTTGAACAAGTCTTCCGATACAAGTCTCGATAAGAGTTCAAGTATGTCTGACTCTACCGAGATTTACCATACAATAGTCTCTGACGACAGTCTCGTGACAGCCATCTGGCATAATACAGGCGAAGGTGGAACAGCACCCGACATAGATTGTGTGGTGAAATTCAAATCAGAAGATGGCAAATTGCACGAGGAGCATAGACCTCTGCTGCAACTTGCCCATCCTAATGATGATTACAGCCACCATGAAGTGCAGAAGATTGTAAGTCTTGACGATGAATACGGCAATCGCTCCTATGTGTTCTTCCTCTCTGCCAAAGTGGGAAGCAACGAGTACGCTCACGACATTGTGGCTTTCGAGATAGCCGGCGACAGTCTGCGACCATTGTACAACTATACCATAAATAATAATACAATTCTATGGAGAAATATCATATAGGACAAGAGATTCTGAAGGAAGTAAAGGCAAAGTTTCCTTCAGTGGCTGCCTTTGCCAGAGAACTGTGTAAGTCGAACTCTGCCACATACGAGATATTCGGCAAGACAAGTCTCGACACCGACCTGCTGCTGAAAGTATCGAAGCTGCTTGATAGAGACTTCTTCCGCGAATTCTCGGAGAAATGTCTGAACGGAGAAGTGGCGGTAGTAGACAAGCAGACGGCAGAGAACAGCATCTCGCTACTCTTGCCAGAAGATAAACTACATACATTATTGCCAAGCCAAACAATGGATGTGGTGGAAGAATATCTTCTGATGCCACGCAAAAAGCCGCTCGTAGTGTTCTACGGTGGTGTACGAAGTCGCAACCTCCCCCGTTTTGTATGCAAAAAGGGCGAGGAGATATATGGCGAAGGCATGGTGAGAGAAATAAGGCTCGAACCCGCAGAACTGATGCATTTTGAGCTTGGCGTGATGTCGCTCGCCAAAATGCCGCAGAAGGTAGTCGTGATAAGATGTACTATGGCAAGAGACTATAACTCCCATGTGCTCATTGCCGAAAGACTGGTGGAGGAGTCGGGAAAGCACGTCGTGCTGCTATGCCTTGACCCTATTCATATTCCAACGCTGCCAAATGGACGAGTGGTGTTGAAGTCGTTCGCCGTATCTACCTTCAACTCCTGGCACCAACGTGCGCACATATTCATAGCAGATGGTATGGAAAAGCGTTTCGCTTACCTCATCGAACTGTTCCAAGCCATCAAAGGCAAGGGATATATGGACAGAATATACGACAGCATAGAGGGCAACGAGAATTGGGCAGACACCTTGAAAGACTTGTTAGAGGAGGCAAAGCAGAATCTCACCACTTACGAAGATATTGTGTTGGAAGAAAGCAACGATAAGGACAATCGTCAGGTGGAATATCATCAAGTGAGCACCATTCAGCCTACTATTAACGACTTGAATCGTTCAGAAGGGATTTCACATATCCGCACCCATCTGCGCTACCGCATGATTAAGGAGACTGGCGAGATTCTCGAGTATGAGCCGATGAGTTTCGACCAAGCGAAGGAAATGATGTTGAAACTTGCGACATAAACAGTATCATATCAATAACAAGATACCTATACCGCTTTTTTGTCTTTTATATAAAAAACGAGCATTAATTTTGTCTTTTAATCAATATTCTGTAACTTTGAGCGTATTTTCATATTATACGCAAAAAATAACTAAGATAAATATATAAAAGCCTATGGCAAATTTATCAAAGTCAAAATACATCACTTATTGCCAATGTCCCAAGGCATTGTGGCTGAAGCAGTACAAATCAGAAGAAATGGTTATCGACCCGTTGACGCAGGCACGTTTCGACGCAGGTTCCGAAGTGGGCGAACTGGCTAAGCGTCTGTTCGGTGATTTCGTGGAGGTTACCGCTTATAAGACGGCTGCCGACAAAACACAGCGCCTCGACCTCGGAGCGATGGCTGCAGCCACACAGAAAGCCCTTGCCGAAGGTGCGGAGAACATTGCCGAGGCAGCTTTTATATATGACGGATGCTATTGCGCCGTCTCGACACGCTGGCAATGGTGAAGCTGTGGGAGAAGCTGAGGGAAGTGAGTGAAGAATAATAAAAATGTAAATACAAAACAATTAATATGGAAACAGACAATTTAACAGAACAGGAAATAAAAGACCTGATCATAAAATTCAATCTTGATGAGTCCATCAATGATTTGAAAAAATACTATGCCACGCCTACAACGTGGGAAATAATCAAGCAGGCAAGGCATGAAACCTGTCATACACAATTCATAGCGTGGCTATTAAACAATGGTGATTTTAACGCTAACCCTGATGTTGGCTCTTTAAAGAAACTTATTGTGCTCTTGTTGAAATGGTCTAAGAATCAACCAGAATCTTTCTATGACAAGAAACTTGCGGAAAGTATTTACAATCAGAATCTAAAGATAAAATCGTGGGAGGTTAGACCTGAGTATTCAATAAATATCAAGCAAACCCAACCGCCCTATGGACAGGGAAATATTGATATTTTTATTACATGTACAGTTATGATAGCTGATAAGGAGCGAACCGTACATATTGTAATAGAAAACAAGGTTGGGGCATCAGAGACAAGAAAAGAAGTAGATGAGAAAGGAAACAAATGGGATAAATCAAACCCCAAAGGGAAAAGAACGATTCTTTATCAGACAGAAGCCTACTATCAGTATGTTACGAATACATATCCCAACGACATCAACCTTTTTGTATTTCTAAAGCCTACGATCTGTGATTTGAGGGACATTACAACGGTAGAGTGTAGGTGTAAAAAATATATACAAATAAATTACCAAGAACTTCTTGATAATATAATTCAACCCATCTGCAATCAAGATGATATTTCTGAAGAGAACCGTTTTCGTCTCAGGGATTACATAAAAACGCTTGGCAAACCTTCTGAAACAATAGACGGTGAGGAAGATAATGGAAATAAATCATTAAACAGCATCAATAGACAAAAAATCATAATGGCAATGGAACAAAAAGAACGTGACTTATTAAAAGTGTTTTTTGAGAACAATGAAATGTTAATTCGTGCGGCTATCACTTCTCTTAATGATCCTGAACTTACGCAGAGTTTGGCTGGAGTTGACAGTAAGGGACAACGTGCCAATAACAGATATACAATCAATGGTAATGATTGTTATACAATGTATGAAGTATTAGAGAAATTTGTAGAATACAGACTTGCCAATCCATCTGTCAGCGTTCAGAATATTGACCAGGAGATAGGCGACTTCATCCATAGCAAACGTGTGAATGTGAGTGACACAAAGCCAGTCTGTCAGGAGGGTAAGAAGCCTCATGGTACATTCACTTTCAACGGTCGTGAAATCAGATATACTAAGCAATGGAGTGACAGTGGCAGCAATCCTACATTCACCAAATTCCGTGAGGGTGTCAGCAACAAGTATTCTGATTTCCAGATAGATGTTATTTGATAGCACAGTTTAACACCATTCCTGATTTTCCGACATCACATTCTGGCTCTTCCGAATAACAATTCCGGGTGCAAAGGCAAAAACTGTTTACCTTTGCACCCGTAAGTATTAACTTAAACAAATTATTAGTATAGCAATAACTGATAAGATTGAAGAATACATCGCTGGCAATCCAAAGCGACCATTAAAAGAATACTGGTATGAATAAGAGCATGTTTGACAAAAATGATATGCCAAAGAAGATAACATTCAATGACATTCTCCAGAACAAGATAAAAGACTTTGTCGGCACCAAGCGGTGGAGCAATTCACAATTTGCTTCACGCTAATCGGACACTTATGCCGAAGTTTATGGCAAGATGGAGGCGCCCAGCACTTCTACCTCGCGTAAGCTTATCGAAGAAAAGGGTCACGAGTATGCTGAAAAGGAATGCATCATTCTGGAGAAGCTCACGTCCATCACCTTTTATAAGATGTGGCTTGAAGAGCAGAAGCCTCTCATTACAGCAGGACAGTCAGCAAGGACGACATGAGCATTGCTTTTATGCTATAATTACAAGAATATTCTATAATAAAAATAACAAAACAATGGAGAAAAGTCATATGATGGATATGCATGTAGAAATGGGTCTTGACTCTGAAGATGTCATAGACAGCAGTTCGCTCGACCCTCTGTTCGAGGAAGCTGCACGCATAATCGTAACAATGCGGTCGGGCTTTGCCTCGTTGATTCAACGGCGCTTGTCTATCGGCTACGACCGTGCGGTCAGAATTATGGACCAGTTGGAAAAGGCCGGAATCGTGGGCGAGGCACAGGGATGTAAGCCGCGAGAAGTGAAGATTCAAGATGAGAACAGCTTGGAGAATCTGCTTGTGGCATTGAATAACCCCAAATCCTAATCACCGATATTTCCTAATTCTTGACTAAGTCTCCGACCTTGTCATACAGCGTCTGTAGTATGGCCTTGCCCTTCTTCACGCGGGCGTCGTCGCCAGCCGCTCCTTCCTTGTAGAACACGTGGTTGGCGGCGTTGTCGTAGACGCTTACGCCCGTGCGGTCAAGATAGCAGAAGCCGTTTACCCCAAATCGGTCATTAGAAAATGACAAGAAGCTTTTTCTAATCCATATAACCGCCCAAACACAAAACGAGGGGACACCTCGTAAATAAGACATCCCCTCTCGTTTTGTATAAGTTCATGGCTCAAGCCCATGTTTAGGCTAAGCCATGCAAGCATCAGAATTTAAATCTTTTACTTGTTGTTGAATTTCTTGCCATTCTGTATCACGATGCCCTTGTAAGAAGCGTCTACCTTCTGACCAGCCACGTTGTACATCGGAGCCTTGGTGTCGAGAGTGGCAGCAGCGTTGATACCATGCAAACCTGTAGCCTTGTCGAGATAGATGTAATCCATGTCTGAAGCTACAGACAGATAAGCCGAACCAGCCTCTACCACAGTACCAGCAACAGATGTGAAGCAAGCCTGACCCTTGTCGTCGGTAGCCAACGACCAGATGGTCTGAACGTCGGAAGCTGCAATGGTGTAATCCTCGTCAACGGCTACAAGCAAGTTCTTCTGAACAGCCTCGGCCTCGGGAACCGGAGCAAGCTTGTAGTTGCCAGCCTTAGCCTTGAGCAGCACACCCGTGCCAGCCGGAACGGCTGTAACTTGAGCAAGCTCGGTGTAGTTGCCCTTAACGTCAGTTACAACATAAGCCTCAACCTCAGGAGTGAGCGAGAAGTCGATGGCGCATGTAGCAGAGAACATGGCGTTGCCGCCCTCGCCTACTGTTACAGCAACAGGCTCTACCTCGAGCACGATGTTCTTGTTAAGGCTCTGGCTAAGGTCTACGTCGTTCTCTGTGTAGTCGATGTAGCCAGGAGCCGAAACTGTGAGGTTGTACTTCTTGTCGTTCTGGATAACGTCGATAGAATAAGCACCATTGTCGTCAGAAGCGCCTGTGTAGATAACGTCACCGCTTGTGAGTGTTACGGTAGCGCCAGCCACAGCCTTGTTCTTCCAAGTGATGTTGCCCGCAATTACTGAAGGCTCGGTCTGGAAACCAAACTCGGCTACAGCAGTAGGATTAGCCGAAAGACTTGAAGCCTCGCCCGGAGCGCCAGAGCCATAATATGAGTTATTGTCAGAATCGTCGGCGTTGAATTTAACGTTTACATATTTGTCGGCCTTAACATAAGTAAGCACGCGGATTGCCGATGTGCCATCCCAAATGATAGGTTCGGGCAGCGTGATAGTTGTTGTATAGGTCTTACCGTCTACAAAGTCGATAGTAGTCTTGCCAGTGTAAACGTCCACCTTCTGCAGCGACTCATAGTTCTTACCAGCCTCGAATGTAGCAGCATCAACAGCGCCTACGTATGCTGTAAGGAGGATGTCGCTTACGGTCTTATCGTTTGAACTTGTTCCGGTATAAGATACGGATGTAATCTTGGCACCCTTCTTAAGACCGTACTTCTCGAGCATCTCGGGTTTGTAGAGGTTGTCCATGTGGGCACCTGAGCCGTTGGCGTCGTACCAGTCGATGGCGGTCTTGTTTGAAGTAGTGTTGCCATTGCCTACGGTTACGGTACCGGTAGCCTGCTCTTTCTTAACGTCAACCGAAACCTTCTCTGAAACTACGGTATAGTTGTCGGCAGCATTCTTAAACTCGATGTAAGCCTCGGCAGCACCAGCCTTGTGCGGAGTATAGCTGAACGAGAACTCGGCCTTCTCGCCACTTGCAATAGCCTTGGCAGGAGCAGTAGCCACTACCTCGCCGTCTACGTATAGCGAAGCTGTGTACGAGTCGGCAGCCTCGTCCTTGGCATTAACGTTGAGCAAGGTGGCTGTAGCTGTATAAGCGTTGTTTACAACAGCTGTAGCAGGCAGCTTAGAGGCTGTGAGCATAAGGTCGTGAGCCACGTCTACCTTCTCGAAACCATAGATGTTGTCGATGCTTGTGTATCCAGCGCCAAAGCCAATGTAGTAGTTGCCGGCAGGAATGTTGTCGATAACAAACGACTTGAGCTCGCCGAAGGAGTAAGAATAGCCTGCACGGGTGTTAGACAGTTCGTCGGCTGTAATCTTGCGAGCCAGAGTCCAGTTTGTGCGGTCGGCAGAATAGTAAACGTTGAGGTAGACGCCTTCGCCATCAGTATAGTAGTTGGTACGGGCTACGTCAACCGACATCTTCTCGCCCTCTGCCACCTTAAGCAGCGGTGTAACAAACTTGTTGTCCGTGTCCTGGCTGCCGTTTGACAATAGGTATGGGTTGTCGCTGCTTTCAGCGTCGCGCTGTTTTACCTCCCAGCCAGCCTCTACATAAGATCCCTCAGGAATCTTATTGTCGTTGAAGTTGGCGTAATACTTGGCTGGGTCGAGCACGGTGCCCGACACGTTGAAGCTGAAGTCGTCAACACCCTCTCCAGACACCTTAAACTCGCCCGAGTAGATGCCCGGTTTTTCAATCGTCATAGTTACGGTGAAATCTTTAGTTTCGTGAGCCGCAATTGTGAGCGGAGCTGTAAGCGAGGTGGTGAATCCGTCGGGCACAACAACCTTTGTTATGTTGAGCGGAGCTGCACCATCGTTGCTTATCTTGAATGTCTTGTCGGTGCTGGCATTGACCATTCCCCATGCAAATGTTTCCGTGCCGTTGTCTATCTTGCCGTCATCGTTGCGCATTGTGAGCACAGGCTTGTAGGGCACAGGCTTTATCCATGCGCCATACTTAGAGGTGTTGGTAAGGTCCTCATACACATCATAGCGGTTGCGATCAGGATAAGTGTTGCAGTTGGCGGTGCCAGATACTGTAACTGTAGTAGATGCGCCTACCGCAAGGTTGCCCTTAAGCGGCTGTGTGAATACCACCGCATTGCCCTTGCTATAGTTTCTTACAGAGAGGCTGTAGCCTTCGGTACCCTCGGTAAGGTCTACATCGCCGTTGTTGGTGATGCTTACCTCGTAGTTGATAGGGAAGTTGCCATCAGCATCACAGTCGGGTTCGTCCTTACCCTTGTAGCTTACCTTGCTTACGAGCAACGACTTCTGCAGTACGATGTCGGCCTTGTCGGCGGCAAAGTCGTCGATATAGAGGTTCTCGGCACGAATACCAATGTACTGGTTGTTCTGCTCGGGCAAGTTGATCTGAACCCAATCGGTGCTAAGCTCAGGAATCTCCACCTCAATCTGGTCGCCCACCTTGTATTTGCCGTTCTCAAGCGTTACGGCATAAAACTTGATAGATGAGCTCCCCGAAGAAGACTTCTTTACCCAGATGCTTGCCTTGCCTGTGATGGCTGGCGTAACGAGCAGGTCGTTCACGGTCCCCGAGTCGTAGTAGCTGCCAACGTTCTGGCTTCCTACCTTTATGGCACCCGAACCGTCGCGTCCGTCAGACGAGCTGTAGGAGTAACTCACATAATAGTCTTCCCAATCATCGGGGGATGTGTACTTGTCCACGATGTGGCCCCATCCTGAGCCCACCTTAAAGTCGTGGGCAGTAGTAGAGATAGACTTGTTGAAGTCCATCTTGTAGTCTTGTACAATGTCGGCCCTTGCCTGTCCTGCCCACAGCGTGGAGGCGGCGATGAGAGCTAACGAACAATAAAAATTTCTCATAAGCGAATAAATTTTTAAGTTGTTAATATCTGTGTTATAATTATCGCTATCTGTGTCTCAGTTATTTTTTATCACCACCTTGCGTGCCACGCCTCCCTTGCGCACGATGTAGAGGCCCTTGGATGGGTTGGACACGCGTGTGCCGTCAAGGGTGTAGATGCCGTCGGCAGGTGAGGCTACGTTGGCTGTATTTACAGCGCTTATGCCGCTTGTGCCGCCTGTGAGCTTAACTGTACAAGCATTGGTTATGTCGGCATCCAGCACGTTAGAGTCGTCGATTGTCGGCATGTATTTGCCGGCTAATGCCACAACCTGCATGTTGTCGGCGTTCCAGTCTGCAGGCAAGGTGTAGGTGTAGCGGGCCGAGTATTTGCCGTCGGCAATATCCATGCGGTCGCCCTTAGGACTTGTTACGTAGGCGCGCAGCACGTGGTTGTGCACGTATTTGTTGTCGGTGGTTGTGCCATAGCCTGAGGTGCCAACAACCTTCTGCGGCGACACAACTCCATTCTCTACAAGCATAAGCGTAAGGCCAATGTCGCCATAAATAGACTTAGCCTCGTCGGTAACGTCGCCCGTAACGTCGAGCGTAAGCTGGCGTGTGGCAGATGTGTAGGCCGACGACAGATTGACTGTGGCGAACGACGGGTTGCCGGCGCGGTTCTCGTTGACCAACTGCTCAACCGCCTCAGACACCAATTGAGGCATAAAGGTGGCGTAGTCGATTAGGTCGAAGGCAATGTTGTTCTCGCCAAAGAAGTAGAAGCGGTCTACTGTGAAGCACGGGTAGGTGTAGGCATAGAGATTCTCGAGATAGCTTGAACCTTCGGGAGCAAGTGGCTCGCCATGCTTGTAGACATTGACCAGGCACACATCCTTGTTCTGGGCCGCCTCGTCCATGCCAGGGTTTATGTAGTAGGCCATACTCTCGTCCTGGCTGCAATACTGCTCCACGTAGGTTTGCTGGTGTTCAAGGCTCTTGGTGTAGACCACGAACGAGTTGGCAATCTCGTCGCCATCGGGTTTGGTAGGTGTGCTGCCCTCGATATTGTCTACAAAGACAGTCAGCTTGTGGGCTCCGGGCGTTATGTCCTTAGGCAATGGCAGCAGCAGGCTTACGCCGCTTACGCCATCGGCCTTAACCTCCTCGTTGTAATCCAGATAGGTGGCGTCGCCGTTGTCGAAACGATAGCCCAGACGCATAGACGAGATGTCCTCCAGGCCAACATTCTGCAACTGCACATAAGTGTCGAGCGTGGCGCCTGTCTTCTGATACTTGCCGCCAGTCACGAGGTTGGTCAGCTGCACGTCCTTCTTGGGCAACGAGCTAACGTCAACTATCAGCTGCACGCAAAGGTTGCCAACATCCTCCATATAGTAGAAACCATCGCCTTTCATAATGAGCGACGCCTTGGGAGTGGAGGTCTTGGGGGTGTAGAAGCACATGGCACCCTCCTCGGCTGTGGCCATTGCCTCAGACTCGTTGTAGTCGTAACCAATTATCAGCTCGTCGTTGTCCTGTATGGTGTACTCTTGGGCGCTGTTGAAGCGCACCTCGTTCCAGCCCTCGCTGGTACGGCGCACGGTAGCGTTGACAAGACCAGAGGCATTCTGGCCACTAACCTTATATATAAATACCTTTGACTTGCCTATGCTCTGAGACAGGGCAAAGCGAATGCCCACTACCTTGCAGCCCTTGTACGAGCTGAGTACAGAGGATGATAGGTCGGCTGCCACGCTGTAGGTTCCAGCTGTGCCAAAGCACATGCCCTTGGTGGTGATGCTATCGCCGCTGCAATAGCCCACCCCACGCTCGGTAGAGGCAAGCACACGACGAACGGGCACCTTGGCCTGTGGTGCAGCCGACTCTACCGGAACGTTGACAGTTATTGTAGACGTTTTGGGCAGCTTAGCACACACGCCACCCACGTGCACCTGTTGGGCGCAGAGCACAAGGCTCTGCGACATCAACATGGCGGTAATATATGTTTTTTTCATTTTTACTCTTCTTTAATTTCTTTAAATTGGTTGAATTCCTTGAACTTTTTTTATTTCTTAGATTGTCTTGATTACTTGCGAACCTTTCTTGCTCCGTTGGCATCTTTAACGATGTAGACGCCTTGTGGCAGGGCGTGCAGACGGGCGTTGAGCTTCTGTCCGGCAAGGTTGTACACCTGGGCATTGGCGTCGGTATCGGCTCTAACCACATCGATGCCGCTAACAACAATCTGATAGGTAGCCATCTCAGACACGGCGTTCTTGTAGACAGCCTCGATGCCGATGGTGTAGTTGCCCTCGGGCAGGTTGTCGATGGTGAACGACGGTGTGGTAGACTCGCCATACTTAGAGCCGTCGATGTAGATGTTGTAGTGGAGCACGTTGCCGTAATCCTGCTGCACGTTGCTGCCATCGGCAGGCTCAGCCTTGAAGAGGTCGAGCTGGGCAAAGAAGGCGTCGGTAGACGTGTAGTGAACAGCAAGGCGAACCTTCTTGCCGGCATAAGGCGCAAGGTCGGTAGAATAGACGGTCCACCGGTCGCTCGGAATGTTCTGGACGTTGCTCAGCACTACGAAGTCGTCGGGATTGTCGCTGCCCGTCTCTGACACGGCAAACTCCATCTTCTCGTTGTACATGTCGAGATAGCTCTTGGCTGTAATCTTAAGCTCGTAGTCGTCGTAGATGTCGATAAGCGGCGAGATAAGCCACTTGTCGGCCTGAGCGCGCTGGGGCGAGAAGAACACCACGTACTTGTTGCCATCGGGAGCCTGCATAGCCACATCGGTAGGAAGCATGGCAGGAACCGTGTTCCATGGGTTGAACACAATTGGGGCAATGGGCTTAGGATTAGAGGCGTCGCCCGAGCCAGGGAAAGTTACGATGTTGCTGGCCGAGCCAAGACCGATAGGATAAACCGGGGTTTGGTCGAGGTCTACCGACTTCCAGTCGCCATACTGTCCTGTGGCAAAGTCGTCGTAGGTCTCGAAGCTGTCGCTAAAGCCAAGAATCTGGTTCCAATTCAACTTTACACTTATACCGTCGGCGCTTTTGTTCATGTCGGCAGTAATATTGTAAGGAGTTATTACGTCGTCCTCAAGATTGATGTCGAGAGTCTGGTCGGCCTGCAGGTCTATTTCCTTAGAGTAGGCCTTGAAGGCACCCTTCTTCACATTTACAGTATACTTGCCCTTAGGCAGCATCAATATCTTTGCCACGCCGTTGGCAACTGTAGCCTGGTAGGCAGTTCCGTTGTCGGTAGAAAGGACGCTTACCGCGGTTCCGTCGGCTGAGAGCTTGCTGTCGGCGGCAACCTTCATTGTAAGGCTGGCGTAGGCCGACTTGCTAACCTCGATGGTAGTGGTAACGAGCTGGCTCTGGGCTGCAATGTAGTTGGCCTTTACGCCAATGGTGTGGGTGCCTTCGGCAACATCGCTCAGAACATAGCTGTAGGTGCCGGTATTGCCCACCTTCTGATTGTCGAGATAGATGTCGAAGGTCTCGTTGGGGTTGGCAGGCGACTTGTGGTTGCGTGCCACACGATTGGCCTTAGGAGCGAGAGCGTACGAGGCAGCTGTAGACTGACCTACATAGAAGTCGTCGAGCTTGAGCATGAAGGCTCCCTCGCTGGCAGCATCGCCAATATAGCGAATGGCAATCTTTACCTTCTGCTGAGCGTACTCGGCAAGGTCGTACTGCATAAGTTGCCAATTCTTCTTGTAGTCGGCAGTCTCGTAATTGCCCTTGGTAAGCTGAACAAAGTCGTCGGCAGTAGGATTGTTTGTCTGGGTTGTGATGTAGACAACAAACTTCTCAATGTACTTGTCGGCAGCCATAGCGTAGAACGAGAGGATGTTGTCGGTACCGACAGTAATCTCAGGCGAGATGAGCCAGTCGTCGTTAGGCTCGCCCGAATTGGTGCGTACAAAACCCACATACTGCTTGCCGCTGTATGCGCGCATTGTAGGATAGTCGTAGTACCACATAGGGTCTACCTTCAGGGGATTCATTATCTGTGCATACTGGAAAACACCACGGTTGGGATAGTCGCCAGTAAGAGGAGCTGTCATTAGATGGTCGGCATCGATTCCAGTCCAATCGCCAAAATTGATAGAGAATGGATCGTAGCTCTCGAAGTCGTCGAAGAATGCAGGCTTCTCGGTATTCCATGTAACCTTGACCTGATTCTTGCCAGTATAGGCGTCGTATGTGCAAACGGCGTTAAGCGCAAAGGGGTCGCGCGTAAGCTCTACGAGCTGCAACTTTACGTCCTTGCCAGTCTCGTTGGCAGCAATATTGACTGTTGCAGTAGCTGTGTTGAATCCGTCGCGCTTTACCGTAACCTTATTGTTACCGGCATAAACCTTGAGCGAGCACTTGCCGTCGGCATCGAGTGTGGTTTCGGGATATTGCAGCTGATAATCGGTCTGCTCTACGTCAACCAGCTGTCCGGCAAGCGAAATGCCGGCATTGGTGGTGACCTCGATATTTAGCATCTTGTCGCGCTTCTGTGCAAACGAAGCTGTAGACGTGAGCAAGAGGAAGAGGAGCAGCGTAAATGAGTAGAATTTTGATTTCATTTTTTACTTAGCTTTTTTATAGAATGATGAAAATAGGAAAAAGGTAACGGATGCGCACAACCCGCAAGGAGCATGCGCACCACATTACCTTTCAAGCATTAATCCAAAGATGATATTTTACTTGCGAGCCACCTTCATGGTCTTAACACCATCGGCGGTCTGCACCTTTACTACGTAAACACCCTTTGCCAAGCCGTTAAGGGTAGCCATGCCGTTGCCCTGTGCCACCTTCATGCCATTAAGATTGTATACAGCCACAGCGTCGGCATCCGAAACAGCGTTCTGAACCGACTTGATGCCAGTGGCAACATTGTCAAAATGAGAGAAGGTGAAGTCGTCGTAGAACGCAGCCAGAGCATATCTCTCTGTGTAGTCGCGTACGGCAACATAGATGTCCTTGCCAGCATAAGCCGAGAGGTTAACTGTGTAATGCTTCCAGTCTTCGTGGTCGAGCAATGGTATCTCCTGCAGGTTGAGCACAGTCTTGAACGAGTTGCGGTCGGTGTTGCTGGTCTCGCTAACAAGCACCTCTACCTTGTGTAGACCTGAAGGCAGGATGCTCTGTTTGCTCTCCCAGTTGCGAGCGTAGAAGTCGAACTCCGACTCGGCTGTAGCTGTGAGCTTCTTAGACACAATCCAGTTGTCGCCGTTGATTGTCTCGTTGAGCGGAGAGCCAGGGATAATGAATGCGTCGCCAGAGATAGGAGCCACGTTCTTGTGGTCGGGACGCTCGTAAGCCACTGCAAATGCGTAAACGCCATTATTTGACGGGAACTCGGTGCCATAGCAATTGAATGGAACTGTGGCTGAACGGTCAACATCAATAAGGGTGAAGTCGGTTGTCCAGTTGTAGCCGAGGTCGTTGTCCTCGAACGAGTAGTAGAGCACGTCGCTTGCAAGAGCTGTACCCTTAACAGGGAACTGTACAGAGTAGCCGCTCTCGAATGTAACGGTCATGTTGTCGTTTACGGTAGACTGCACGTCCTTGGCATAGAACTGGAGCGAGAATGTGAGCGACTCGCCCTTTGCAATCTCTGTGCCCGGAGTTATAGAAGAGGCGAAGTTGTCGGTAGCGAAGCTTACGCTCTTAACCTTCAACGCCTGATCGCCCTTGTTCTTGATAGTGAACATGTCGCCAGAGTTGATGCCCTTGTTATAGTTCGCCTTGCCAGCGTTCCAGCCTTCCTTGTTGAATACGGCCTTGTCGCTTACGTTCTCCTCGATAACCACGTTGTCGAGACCGCAACCATTGTCGTAGCCATTGTTGGCTGTGTGAGTCCAGCGGAACTGTACTGTCTTGCCGGCATAAGCCGAGAGGTCTATCTTCTCGTTAATCCAATAGATAGGATCAATATCCTCGTCGAGACCCTGTGAGATATAAGAGAGCTGCTTCCAAGCGCCGTCTACCAACACTTCGAATGTAATGGTTGTAGGAGCTCCCTCTGTGTTCTGCTTCTTGGCGTTGCCCAGCTGGTCGAATTTGGCGTTTACCGGATGGCAGTCAACCCAATCGAACGAGATAGACATATTCTTGTCGGTAGGAAGCTTGAACTCTGGAGTGGTTACAAATGCCTGGTTGCCCTTGTCGAGCCACATGTTGAAGAGGCAAGGAGCAGGTGTGCCCTTGTCCTTGAGCACGCTCCAGTTGCGGTTGGCGTATTGTGTGGTGTTGGTAGAAATCCAGCCAGTAGGCAGATCTGTACTAACACCGCTGAAGTCCTGAGTATATGGGAATTCGGATGTAGAAGCGTCCTTCTGTGTGGTGAAGTGCCATACTGTAGCCTGTGTCGAGGCACCCTTCTCGTTGTAAGGAACAACCTTCCAGTAGTACATTGTCTCGTACTCGGCTGTAGCCAATGTGTAAGACAGGGCATCCTTGAGGTCGAGACCATCGACAACGTTGTACACATTCTCTGATGTACCTACGTAGAGCTTGTAGCCTTCGGCAAAGAGGGCCGGTCCCCACTTAAGCTCGATGTTCTGGTTGTATACATTTGTAAGGCTGTCGGCAGGAGCCACAAGAGTAGCTGCAAACGGAGTGCCTTCCTGTCCATATAGTGCAGGGAGGAACACACGGTCGAGATAGAACGAAGAGTAAGGATCTACATCACCGTCGTTAGATGTAATGGCTGTGTTGTGCCAGCGCACGTACGAATTGTCGGTAGCTGTGCCAAGATCTACTGTAGTAGTCTCGCCGTAAGTGCCCTTCTTGTAGTCGAATGTCCAAACGGCCTTCCATGTCTTGCCGCCATCGGTAGAAAGGTCGAGTGTGATGTCGTTGCTCTGTGGTACACCATTGCCATTTTCATCGGTCTCTTCGGTATCATACTGATTGTAGTAAGAGAACTGCACCTTGCCGCCCTTTGTAAGGTCGAGACGTGGCGATGTGATGTACTGGTCGCGATATGAACCTGAGGCATAAACCGACACGTCGCCCTCAAGGCCGCCATTCGACTTAGACCATCCGTCGTTCTGCCAGCCAGCTGGCGGGAAGGCTACCTCGAATGTCTCCTCGGTAAGTCCGTCGGGAGCCATCTTCTTGTTTGCCTTAAGGTTGATGGTAAGGTCGCCACCATTGGTGTGGAGCACAACCTTAGGTGTGGCAGATGATGTAATCGAGGCAGTATAAGAGACATTAAACTTAACCGACTCGGCCTTGTCGAGATTTACAGCAGATGGGTCGATAGTAAGACCTACGCCCTCAGGCAGGTCCACACTTGTAATCTGCAGACCCTTCAAACCGGTATTGGTAAGGGTGAAGGCATCCGAGTAGAACTTCTCGCCGATGTAAACATCGCCATAGCTGTAAGTGGTTTTGTTGAGCTTGGCCACAGGCGATGTGGCAGGAGTAAACTTCTTTACCTTAACATTGTCAAGATAAACAATGTTGGCAATAGTAGTATACATCTTGTAAACGAAAGCAAGCTTAATCTTCTTGCCCTTCCAGTCGCTTAGGTCGAGCTTGCTGGTGTGTGTGTCCCATGTAGAAAGAGGCCACTCGCTAACGCCGCTCTCCTTAACGTCTTCCTTGTTCTGGATAGAGAATATTGTCTCGGCATTGGCAACATCGCCGTCTACCACAACTCTAACCTGAAGGTCGTACATGCTCTTGGCAGTGGCTGCCATTGGCGAAACCTTCCAGTCGAAGCTCAACTGATAGGTGTTGTTGAGGTCGAGTTCTGGCGAAAGCAGAATCTCCTCACGTGGCTTGGCAGCATCAGGAGCAAAGTCGGCGCTTATAGGACCGTCGCACATAGCAACATGCTTGCCGCCAATTGTGCCTTTGTCAGAATAATAGTTAGACCAATTGTAACGCAACTCGCTTCCTGAATAGGAGTCGATTGTGGTCCAACCTTCTTCAACCGCCACTGGACGGGTGATGTTGTTTTCGGCATCTGTATTCTCAGTTTCAAAATCTTCGTCGAGGATGGTCTGTGCCTTGACACCAACCGAACCGAAAAAGAAGAACGCCGAAGCCAACGCTAAGATGTAGTTGTTCTACATAAAAGATAATAATTATGTTATAAACTATGTATTGAGTAATTTGTCCTACTCTCACTTATTATAATGCAAAGATAAAATAAAATCGTTAATAATTTGTAGTTTTTATTGTTTTTTTTCCGATAAATAATAACAATATTACATTTAGGTCTACAATTTAATATAAAACGGCTTCTTTTTGTATATATACATTATAATAAAAAGGAGAAGGGATGCCGTTAATCCCCTCTCCTTAAGAAATGCTTTATTTGTATTTGCCACTATTTATGGCCCCTACCTTATCGTATAGCGTCTGCAATATTGCCTTGCCCTTAGCCACACGCTGGCTGTTGCCCGATGGCTGCTCGTTGTAGAACACGTGGTTTGCGGCGTTGTCGTAGACGCTTACGCCCGTGTGGTCCAGATAGCAGAAGCCGTTTACGAAGGAGTAGAAGGCGAACTCGTTCGTGTAACTCTTGTCCAGCACGTTGCGACTGAAGCCGAACTCTCCGTGCGGCAAGCCCAACTGTGCTAACAGCGTTGCGGCGAGGTCGGTCTGATTGGCGATGCGGTCCACCTCCATCGGTCCTTTCACGGCTCCACCCGTCCATATCATCGGGATGCGGAAGAAGTGCGGGGCGAAGCGCTCACCCTTCTTCGGGTATGGGATGCCGTGGTCGGGGAGGAGCACGATGAGCGTGTTGTCCCACTGCGGAGACTTCCTGAACTCCTTGATGAACTTTCCTATGCAGTCGTCCGTGAAGGCGAAAGCGTTGAGACGCTTGTCCTCGAACTTCTTGAACGGCACCTCGAACGGCTCGTGACTGCTCAGCGTCAGGAACGCCGTGAACCACGGCTGTTTCTGTCCCTCACGCTCCTTGAGCATCGCCAGCAGACGCTTGAAGGTGATATTGTCTGGCACGCCCCACTTGCTGTAGTTGCGGTCGTGCAAGGAGAAGTCGTCCTGCGACGTCAGCTTCTGGAAACCGCCAGCCATGAGATAGCCGCGCATGTTGGTGAAGTTGATGTCGCCGCCGTAGAGGAAGTCGGTCTGATAACCCGCCTTGCCGAGCGACTTCGCAATGTTTGGCAGCTTACGCGCAATGTTCGGAACCTTCATTATTGAGAGCGTGGGCAGACCCGGATAGGCGCTGTACGTGCATACCGTGCCGCGGTCCGTACGGAAACTGTTGGCGTAGAGGTTGGAGAAGAACACGCCCTCATTAGCAAGACGGTCCAGCGTAGGCACCACTCCCTTCACGCCGCCCTGACGTTCTATCATCGTGGAGCCGAAACTCTCCATGAAGATGAAGAGAATGTTGGGGCGCTTGGTGTTGAGCACGCTCACCGTGGCTGTGTCTGCTGTGGCGTACATTCCCTTCATGAGGCTGGCACGCTGCTCCTCGGGGAAGAAATTGAACTCGTCCTCATACTTCCCGCCGAACTCCATGCTTGCCAGCAGATTGAACGCCGGATTGATGGCGGAGAGATTCAGAAACTGGTCGTTGCTGTAGTAAACGCTGCCCACATTGGCTGTAGACACTCTGATGCCGCCACGGATGACAAGGAACAGCAGTCCGCCCACCAGCACGGAGCCGAGCGTGGCAAGTCCGCGGTGCGTCATTCCCTCAATGGCGTTCAGACGTGGTGGTGTGATGCGGCGCAGTGTCCAGGTCATGCCGGCGGTAAGCAGCAGGATTATCAGCACGCGCAGCAGGATGTATCCCGTTGACACGCTTGCCGCAGCGTTCTTCGGCGAGTCGATATACACAAACACCGCCTTGTCTAACTTGCTGTCCCAGAACGAGAAGAGCGAGGCGTCGGCCACGAATATCAGCGACACCAACAGCATCATCACGGCATAATAAGGCGTCGTGATTTTCCTCAACGGCAGCCCGCGCCACCATACCGACACCAACGTCAGCAGGAACGGCACGATGGTCAGATAGCCCGTGGTGGTGGCGTCCAGCGAAGCGCCGTGCCACATCACGTCGATGTAGTCCGAAACGGAGTAGGTCCGTTGGGCGTTGCAGAGGATAAAGATTGGTTTTTGGACGAGGAAGAATGTCCACATGATGATAAAACAAGACAGGATATACCTAAGTCTTTGCAGCCAGCTACGCATCTTTTCTATATATCTTTAATGTATAATTAAAACTATTACAATCGTAATTCGACCGCTAAATTACATAAAAAAATCCACACCACCTTCAATATCGCCACTTTTATCATGGAATAACACACAGTAGAAAAATATGCAAATCTTTGTGCTTTTAAATATTTATATATACCTTTGGCGCTGAAAACAGACATTCTTAGCATCCGTTTGCATTTTTGTGATTACGTTATGAATGCTTATTGAGCTAATCGCAAACAAATAATCAATCTTCAATACTATGCTTTTACTTAAGGAAAAACACATGTATCTATGGTTAAAAGAAATGTTGCCTTGATTACGGGCGTTACAGGTCAGGATGGCTCTTATTTGGCTGAGCTGTTGTTGGAGAAAGGTTATGACGTACATGGTACTATCCGCCGTTCGTCTGTTGATTATCGTGAGCGCATAGCCCACCTTGAAGGCCGCCCCAACTTCCACCTTCATTATGCCGATCTTGGCGACTCTATGAGCATTATTCAGGTGATGAATAAGGTGAAACCTACTGAGGTGTATAACCTTGCGGCTCAGAGCCACATGCAGGTTAGCTTCGACTCTCCTGAGTTTACGGCTGATGTGGACGCCTCTGGTGTGCTCCGCATCCTTGAGGCTATACGCCAGTGCGGCCTCGCCCAGACTTGCCGCATGTATCAGGCTTCCACTTCGGAGCTTTACGGCAAGGTGGAGGAGGTGCCGCAGAACGAGAACACTCCGTTCCATCCTTATTCTCCTTACGCCGTAGCCAAACAGTACGGCTTCTGGATTGTGAAGGAATATCGTGAGGCGTATGACATGTTCTGCTGCTCTGGCATTCTTTTCAACCATGAGAGCGAGCGTCGTGGCGAGACCTTCGTGACGCGTAAGATAACGCTTGCTGCTGCTCGTATAAAGCAGGGCAAGCAGGAGAAGCTGTATCTCGGCAACCTTGATTCGCTCCGTGACTGGGGCTATGCCAAGGACTACGTGGAGTGTATGTGGCTCATCCTTCAGGCAGAGAAACCGGAAGACTTCGTAATCGCCACGGGCAAGCAGCATTCTGTGCGTGAGTTCGCCCAACTGGCGTTTCGTTATGTAGGCATAGAGCTGAAGTGGGAAGGTAAGAACGAGAATGAGAAAGGTGTCTGCGTTGAAGGTCCGGAGGAACTCATCGGCAAGACGCTCGTTGAGGTTTCGCCCGACTTCTATCGTCCCACCGACGTGGTGAATCTCTGGGGTGACCCGACAAAGGCTAAGGCTAAGCTCGGATGGAATCCAAATACCACAAGCTTCGAGGATCTTGTCCGCATTATGGTGGAGAACGATATGGCAAAGGTGGCAGCTGAGGATGCCGGCATGAAGGTACGCACCAACCTCGCTGAGTATTTGGAGAAAGGAATCGTTAAGTAAATTATTAATTATTGATTTTTAGTTATTAATTAATGGACAAGGATTCAAAGATATATATTGCGGGACACCACGGACTTGTGGGTTCTGCTATATGGAACAACCTCAAGCAGAGAGGTTATGACAATCTGGTGGGCCGCTCGCATAAGGAGCTCGACCTGACAGATCAGTATGCGGTGGAGAAGTTCTTCGATGAGGAGCGTCCTGACGCTGTGGTTCTGGCTGCTGCCTTTGTGGGTGGCATCATGGCCAATTCGCTTTATCGCGCTGACTTTATCATGCAGAACATGAAGATGCAGTGTAACGTGATAAGCAACGCCTATTCGCACGGCGTGAAGAAGCTGCTCTTCCTCGGTTCCACCTGCATCTATCCCAAGGATGCTCCCCAGCCCATGACGGAGGATGTGCTCCTTACTTCGCCTCTGGAATACACTAATGAGGAATATGCCATCGCAAAGATTGCGGGTCTGAAGATGTGCGAGAGCTATAACCTTCAGTATGGCACTAACTATATAGCCGTGATGCCGACCAACCTCTATGGTCCTAACGACAACTTCCACTTAGAGAACAGTCATGTGATGCCGGCCATGATGCGCAAGATTTATCTCGCCAAACTCATACACGACGCCGACTGGCACAGCATAGAGGTGGACATGAACAAGCGTCCTATCAATCCCACAGACAAGCTCCGCGCCATCATCGGCGAGGGAAATGTGGACGGCAGCAACTCGCATGAGCGCATTCTGAAAGCCCTTGAGTTTTATGGCATCTATGACAATAAGGTGGTGCTTTGGGGAACTGGCACGCCGCTGCGTGAGTTTCTCTGGAGCGAGGATATGGCAGACGCCAGCGTACATGTGCTCCTGAACGTTGACTTTAAGGACATCATCGGCATAGAGAAATACTCTTCCGTGTTCTATGGTGCAAAGGTGGACGGCGCTGTGGACAGAAACAATTCTGAGGGTCGCGGTGGCGCCATCCCGTCTCTCGGCGAAATCCGCAACTGTCACATCAACGTCGGTACAGGCAAGGAACTTACCATCCGCCAGCTTTCTGAGCTCGTTGTTAAGGCTGTAGGCTTCGAGGGCACGGTGGAGTTTGACGCAAGCAAGCCGGACGGCACTCCAAGAAAACTTATCACTGTGGACAAGCTCCACCGCCTCGGATGGACACACAAGGTGGAAATCGAAGACGGCGTAAAGAAGCTATATGAGTGGTATCAGGAGAGCCTTAAAGACTAATAAATCAAAATCTCAGATATACAATCAGAGAATATTGTTTTTCGCGATATTACCGCATTCTCATCGCCACCCATCAGTGAGGGAGTCTGCTGATGCAAATATTGTCTGAACAGTAAAAACTTGTTACAAAATAAAAATTGATTTTAGAGTTTTAGTTTGCTGTTTTTACGGTGTTTTGCTGCGAAAACAGCACCCACGTTTAACGATAAAGCCTCTTTTTCGCTCTGATAGTGCCACTTTCAGAGCGAAAAAGAGGCTTTGTTGTATGACAATAGTGACGGTATTGGAGTGTAAAAGTGGCTCTATAGCAGAAAAAAGTAGCCATTTTACGAGTCTGATTTCACAACGCTTTGTCGTAAAACCTCATAACATGCTGTGTATTAACGCGCTAACTCAAATCGCTCAAAACTCAAGAATTTCGCACCAAAGATTTTGTTGTGCGCCGGGCTCGCTCTCCTGACGATTAGAAATGCAAATATTGTCTTCGGTGAAACCGCCGAAGAATTAGGAATTTCCTAACGCAGGTTTTCATATATATTACGCAGGTTTTCAAAAAGTTTGTCCGATTTTCATGGAAAAGTTGCAAGTTCTCAAAAAATGTCCGTATCTTTGTTTCGGACTTTCTTGTTAACAAACCTACAACAATGGTTTGTAATGAGATGGATCCTTAGATTATGGACAAAGAATCTAAGAAGCATACGCCAGCATTGCCTAATGCTGACACCCGAAGAGGCGGTAACAATCCCTCCTGTGCTGGACTTACCTCCTGCACCTCCCCCGAAGTTCAAAGCAATCATGCAGCGAACTCCCATACAGGGGTGTCCTCGGATTGTGTCCATAAAGAAAAGAAGCAGTGGTTCGTATTGCGTGCTACTTATGGAAGAACAGAGAAAGCCCTTGGAGTTCTTCAAACTGCAAACGTTGAGACATATTTGCCTATGCATTATGTTGTCAAAGAGATAAATGGGAAGCGAAAGCTGTAGTTCTTGAAGGTGTTTGCAATGTAGCAACAGCTTATATACCGAACGACTTTATACAGATTATCGAAACTTTTTGAAACAACAGAAACCAATAATGCAATTACAGAATTCATGCACCCGGAAGATGCGGCTGCATTGAAGGTATTAAAAGCCATCATCATGACTGACCAAGAAATAATATCCTCCCTCGTCGCCCACGACCCTAAGGTGACGGCGCAATTCTTTTTCAAGGATTGCCGTCCGTTATTCATAAGTGTCATTAGGCGAGTATTTGAGAAGCAAATCATTGATTACGATGAAATAATCAGCGAACTATATATACTCCTTATGGAGGACGACGCAAAGAAGTTGCGCTCGTTTAAGTTTGAAAGTACGCTCTACCAGTGGCTAAAGACCGTTGCTATAAGACATTGCCTGTTGCTGAAAAGCAAGGCGAAGGTGATAGATGACGAGAGCCAAGAACCTCTTTACAATAGCCATCGTGAACTTTCATCGACAGAAAGCTCGCAAGCACGAATGGATATGGAGACTTTATTAAGGCAGATGAAGAACCAACGTTACGCCTTGGTGATCCGTATGCTGATGATAGATGACAGAACGCCGGAAGAGGTGGCACGGCAATTATGCGTGACCGTGGACAATCTCTATAATATCAAACGCAGAGCGATACAGGCTCTCACCGAAGTTGCACTTAAAGACAAAAAGCATTATGAACGATAATCATATTATTATATCAGATGAACTGTTGTCTGCCTTCTTGGACGGCAACACGTCGGCAGAAGACACCATGCGTGTGTTGAAAGCTGCAGAACAGGACAAAGATTTACAGGAAATCATCCGCATAGCAAACGAAGTGGATGAAGATATGGCAACCTTAAAACCTGCCAGAAAAAAACTGTCCCCATGACAGCCATGGCAGCCAAGCAGAAGGAAAACTATCTTTGCGACATAGAGTGTGAAGAGTTCATCCTCCGTCAGTTTGGCATAGAGATGACCCACAAGACACTCCTCGATGAAGCTTACCGCAACTGCTGGCTGAAAGACAAGGGCATGCCCCTATATAATATAGGTAGACTCTTAGAGAAGAACAATCTGTCCGTCAGCCGTCGCTACGACTCTACCACAGAAGACATTGCTCGTCTTTTAGCAAATGGCAACCAACTGATAGCCGTAATTGACAATACCCAATTACTACATGACGTGGCAGAAGATACTACGCAGCCCAACCATGCCGTAGCTATCAGTTCCATTTCAATAAAGTCAGATGAAATAACGCTCTTCAATCCTTATACCGAAGAGGAACTCACCACCTATCCCCTTTCGTCATTCGTTAAGGCTTGGACACAATCCAACCATTACCTCGTAGTTGTGAACACCACTGACCGTTTCGTATATGAGCCATACCCAATAAGCCTTGATGATGTACAACTCAATGACGACCTTACCGAACTGCAAGAGGCCATCGCCGAGAATGCTCACGAGATATGGGCAAAGGCACGCACCGATCAAGGCTGGACGTATGGTCCAGAGCGTAACGACCAGAATAAGGAAACTCCAGATATGGTGCCTTACTGCAATCTGCCCGAAAGCGAGAAGCTCTATGACCGCGAGATGGCAATGCAGACGCTGAAGTTGGTCAAGAAGTTGGGGTTTGAGATAAAGAAAGGGAAATGAACATGATATATAATTGTATTGACAATATTATAAAGAGCTGTAGCCTGTTGGAAAATTCTGAGCCAAACAGTCATATTTTTAGATTCATAAACAAATTCCCTACTTCATCTCTGTTTAATAGTATCAAAGAGTTCTTTAATGGCATTCAAATGAACCCCTGGAGCATACTCGGATGGTATGTGCTCGTTGCCGCTGGAATTGTAGTGACCACAATCGCTGTTTGGAATCTGCTGAATTTGTTGCTAAAGAAAGGTCCAAAAGACAAGACTTCAAGAAAAAGCTCTGTATTTACTACTTCAGCCATCATGGTGTTTACGTGGGGTGTAGCACTCTACTACATTGGATACGACTACGGGGGAACACACACAAATACCTTTACTTTGATGCTCCGCTCCGTATTGTCATCCTTTGAGATGTTCCTTTCCAAGTCAAACTTGATAGGAATAGCAAAAAACTGTAAGGATAGCGAAGTTTATATGCTTTGCTTTGCTATTATCCATGCATTAGCCTTGACTATAAGTACATTGTTTGCTGTCTTGTGCTTTGGTAAGCGCATACAATATTGGTATAGAGGTTTCAAGTGGAGACTTACAGATTCAGATGACATAACCAACGTGTTCTGGGGACTCAACGAGCGCAGTTTTGTGTTAGCACACGATATAACAAAAAGTAGCGATAAGAAGGAACGTTTCATCTTTGTTGACTTTCCATTACAAGAGGAGTCCCCATCAAAGGGCCAGAGTTTCAGTGGTATTCTTGGACTCTTCTCATATAAGATAAATGCATTGAGAAAGATTTCGGGATTGCGCAACTGCATTATGATGCGCAGTTCATTGCGCCCATCGAATGTTCAAGACGCTAATACTGACTTCTTTGACGCTATGAATATATATCGATTGAAACAAATTCTTGATAAATCGAAGAATGTGCGCTTCTTTATCTTGACAGACGATGAGGACGCAAACCTAAAGGCTGCCATCAATATGCTCAACAAGGAAGTATGCGCAAACTCTAAATTTACTATATATTGTTCTGCAAGAAAGAATATGCTCAACCGTCTTATCGAGGAGCGATGGGAGAATAAATTGAAACTGATAGATGACTCACGAGCCGCAGTGACGCAACTGAAGATGGAGCCAGACAAGATGCATCACCCGATAGATTTCGTTGATATAGACAAGGAACATGGTTGCGTCACATCCAAGTTCAAGGCTATGATTGTCGGCTTCGGCTCTACCGGACAGGATGCACTGCGCTTTCTGTATGAATATTCCGCGTTCGCTGACAAGGACGGCAACAAGTCGCCAGTTGAGATACATATTATAGACAACAATCTGTCGGCAGTAAAGGGCAAATTCTGGCAGGAAGTTCCGGGGATGGATATGCTGGTAGAAAAGGAAGTATTCTTCCACGACATTTCGGCAGGTTCTGTGGAATTTGACAAGTTTCTGAACGCCAACATCGAACAGATGAACTATATTGTTGTGGCTGCTGGTAGCGATGAGACCAACATGGACATCGCATCAATGATAATGGACAAGGCTCTTCTGTATCGCACAAAGAAAATGTCGCATTTCAAGGTATTTGTAAGAATGTACACCGACAACAGTATCGTGAAGTTTGACGCAGCCGTGAATGTATACAAAGAATTTTGCTCAGAAGACAAATATGCCCCATTGGAATATTTCGGCAACACAAAAGATATTTATAGTTACAACATTATCGTAAAGAACCACTATGAAAAAGAGGCTATCGACTTCTACGATTCTTACAGCAAGGCTGTTGGATCCAGTACGACATGGGGTGAAAGACGCGAAAAGGAAATAACGAAACTTGGCAAGATTTATGGGAAACGTAGCCTCCGCCGCAAAGAGGGACAGGATAAAGCCAATTGTCAGCACTGTTACACAAAGATGAAACTCCTGAATCTTACTGAAAGACAAGTGTCGCTGTCGCTCCCCGATTGGAAGAAAGACAAATCCATAATCGATATTGATAAAGAGAAAATCACCCTTTGGCTTATCAGGCTTTACAATGTGTCGATATGCGAACATCTGCGCTGGAATGCCTCGCACATCATGTTGGGGTATGTGCCGATGACAGATGAAGTCCAGAAGCTTATCAGTGGCACATGCGACGAGGTGACAAAGCAACATTCGTGTATCAAGGATTGGAAAGAACTGGATTGCGAAACACAAGGTTATGACTATGAGGTGGTGAAGAGGACGGTAATGATGGCACAATAGAAAGGTAAACGAACAAAGTTATAAAACATTATCTATGAAACAAGTCAATATATTCCTAGGCGGTGGAGTCTTATTACTTGAAGGAAATGAAAAACATTTGGGTTATCGTCCAACAGTAATAGACCCCATATTAAGTAAATTGAATTCAAGAAGAAATGCTAAACGGTTTTATGTTGTGAAAACCTATGCAGATTTAGTTACAGAATATATTCCTAATGGCCAACAGGAACACTATAACGAATTTGTTAGGGAAAAAGCGGATATTGCAATATTCATATTTGATGGTAATATCGGTAATAAGACAAAAGAAGAAATAGAAAATGCTTGCAATAGTTTTGATAAAAGCAAACATCCTACAGTTTTCTTTTATGGTACAAATCTGAAAGACAATGACGAAATTGTTGATTATTTAAATTCTAAGAAACAATATTTTCGCCATTTTTCAAACAAAGAAGAACTTCAAAGAATTATTTCAGATCAATTGGCTCAATGGCACCCATATACAAACTTCTGTATCTTTAAGAAAGGATATATCGTTGGTACTAAATTCTTTATAACACTTTTCATTTTACTTGTTTCTTTTATTTTGGTACTTTTATTTGTAAAATTTCCAAATCCAAATCGCAACAAGATGCCTCCCAATGTAAAAGTTGAAGCATTTCTGAGTAGATACAAAGACTTCGGAGACATTTTTTCTGATGAATTGTTATCATACTATAATTATGAAGATTCAATAGATAATGAATCACGCTATCACATTTACCCTAATTGTACGCTTCCATATAAGTTCTATCATTACCCAATTTTAAGTATAAGGTTAGTGAATAAAGAGAATATGACATTTGTTTTTAATAAATGTTTTTTTGATATTATCAAATGGGAAAAGGATTCTTGCATTAATTGTAGAAAAACAAAAAGCAAATTAAGAATAAATGATACAATACCTGTCGTATTAAAAATTCCTGTTTTGAATATAGACAATAAAAGTAATCAGTCCTATCAACTTAATGATTTCGACTGCACATTAGTACGAGGAGAAACTGATACAAATTTCAAATTCGCTCTAAACTCTTATGAGAACGGAACTTTTGAAGCACGTCTAAGAGTAATTTCAACGTCAGGTGATACTGTTTGCAGCCCATCATTAATTGTATCAACATTTCGCCCTTACGGCGCATTACTATATCCTATATATAAAAAACCTTAACGATTATGAATATGTACAATATGGCATCAATATGTAAAGTTTTTACATTGTTTGCATTTGTGGTCCTGCAAATATCGTGTACCAACAAAAAGCATAACGACACGATAAGTTCTTGTAAAGATGAAAACGCAAATAATGATATAGAACAGAAACAGCAGATTGTCCTTGGGGTGAGTGTCCATAATAACAAACTGCCGACCATAACCTATATCGTGAAAAATGAAGATGATAATCATTTAGAAATCGAACCGAACGGAGATTACTACAATATGTATGTCTCAAATGACCGTGTATTAGCAGAACAACATATATGTGTTCCTTCTCCAGTATATTATGAATACCCCACAATAGATGTATATCTTGTTAACAATTACGATTATTTACTAAATATAAGCGAATTATCTATAAATGTTGAAGAAAGTCGCATCGACAACATGCCTTATATATATTTGTGTACAACAAGAGAACACGTCAATACTTTAACGCTTTGTAATTATAGTTGTTATAATTGGGGAAATTTATCTCTTGAATATAAAATACTCCGAAAAGGCGAAGTCTTTGATGGGAAGTATTCCCACAAAAAAACAATTCCATTTTTTAATGGGGAGGATATTATTGATTTTACTGAAGATTTAGAATCATTGGGATATGACTATTCAAGAGTTTGTCAATTAAGTGAGACAAATGAAGATTTTATGTGGAACTGTTTTTATAATGGTATTTCAAAAGAAAATCTAAGCTCTTATAAAGATTATTTCTATCCATTTGAAATATCAAAAGAATCATTTGACAATATAGAACATACTTATATTCCATATGCGAGAATTTATGGTAAAATATCTTTCTCGAATAGTCCGAAAGTACTTCCTTTTAAAGCAAAAATTTGTTTAACATCAGTAGATGGATTAGGAGCAATAACTTGTACTGATGATAAATTTGATGTAAAACTCAAAACCAACGATAGCCATTATACACTTAAATATCCATATAAAACTCAAATAAGACCTGGTGGAAGTGAAAGGATTCGACTAACTTTATCTTGTGACAAATCAACCATTCATAACTTCAATATACAAGCAAAAAATGAAGAAGGTGTGGATATTCAAAGTAAAAAAATTCAAATTCATATGCTAAATCACTATGATGTAAAGATTTCTACAGATAGTGCGTTAAAAGAATTATATAACAAATAGAAACTTAAACTATGAAATACGATGTATTTATAAGTTATAAACGTGATGGTGGAAGTGTATGGGCAGAACTTATCCGAGCCATTTTAGTTCACAAATACCATCTCAAAGTGTTCTTAGATGTTGAAACTGTGCGTGGAGGTGAATGGCCAAAACAATTGGATGATGGTATCAGAAACTCTTACAACATAATAATGGTTTTATTTGAAGGTATTGGTGACAAGATAAAATCGGACAGTGATGTTTTTGTGCAAGAAATAGAACATGCCAAAGAATACGAAAAGCCAATTATTCCCTTTTATGGTCTTGGTTGCAATTTACTATATATTTTGGAAAACAAAAATATCCCGTCTATTATAAAGGAAGTTGTGTCTATACAACATAGCATTGTTAAATACGATCACGCAAATAGCGAGAAAACATATGATTTATTACGCAAGCAACTCAATGGTAATTTAGAATTAAAAGTAACCAGTAAGTATAGCCCATGCTATATGTCTTGTCAGTTAAACAACGAACCGCCTTATGAGACAAAAGAAATCGAAGAAAATAGCAATCTTTCCATCAGTTTAGATAGAAGTTTTACAGGTATTGTTCATTTAAGATTCTACACAAAAGAACTTCCAATAAAGATTGAGCGCATTATAAACGTAGGAGAAAAGTCATATATTGAAGAAAATCAGAGCGTCAATTGTGAGTATTGGCATTGGCTACCTGACAAAGAACTAACAAAAGAAGTTCCTCTTGATTGGCAGCTTATAAAGATTGATTGTCAAATTAATCAGTCATACAATCCTTTGCAAGCAGTATTAGGTACATTCAATCAATATCTTAATAAAGAAAGCATATGAAATCATTAATATTTTTCATCCCGGAATTCCGCAGCAGTACTTCTTTAGCAGAAGGAATTAAGGATATTGCTCATAAATATAATTTAGAGTTTGAACTCGTAACTATAAAGAAAGATGTTAATCCATTACAACAGCAACAATTTCTTTATGCAGTATATGTATCAGATATTGTCGTTGTAGATTGTACAATACCATCAGACGTAGATGACGGTGGCGTTTATCCAGCTTTGACAGCACAAGTTAATATTCTCAATCACGTAATTGTTGTGAGCGAGAATAATCTACCATTAAACATTACACCTTTAAGAGGTGTCTTCCCTCAGAAAGATGGTGAAAGATATACTATCGAGCATATTTTGAAAGAGTTACCAAAACATATTGAACAATCTCTGAAAGAAGACACATATAGTCGCATTCCAGAAGATATGGTTAACGATTTCCTTAAATATCAAAAGGAAATGGAAGAAATGCTTGGTGCCTCATTAGAGATACGCAGAAGGAAACAACACGAAAAAACTTCTGTAATGATTAGTTATCGCAATAGTCACAGTGAAGAAGTAGAGAAGTTTAAATCTATAATTACAGGTACTGATATTCAATCGGAAAAAGAACGTCATAGACTTGGATGTGATGGTGACTATGAACTGAAGGTTTTACCTCCTGCTTCATTATGTGGTGCTGATGAAGCGCATACTCCTATGCGCAGATGGATGCTTGTCGGCTTATTGGAAGACTATATTCGAGAGGTCGATGAGGTATGGGTGTATGAGAGTCGTAATGCTAAAGGAGAAATAGACTATACTAAATCCTGGTGGACAATAGCAGAAATGATAATGGTGGCAAACATCAATTATGACAACACCAAGAAAATCAAGGTGAAAGTTTATAATCCGATTAAACAACAATTCTATGAAACGACACCACAACAATACCTCGTCAATATAACAGAGGCTCAACATAAGTGTTTGGCAAGATATCTTTCCAACACTCGTCCTGACACTATGGGACCAGAATGTCTGGCACAGGTGAAACAATTGAAGATGATAGCCAATCTTATGCGACACAGTACAGAGGACATGAAGCAACAAATGCTTGAAAACCTTCGAGCCAACTTTGAGTTAAGCGTTCCCAAAACATTAGATGAAGATGAACGCAAGCAAATGATTGATGATATGATTAAGATGTATTCTGATCCTGATGAAATAGAACGTTATGCCAATGACGATGTTTTCCAAGAAAAGTTTTGGAACGACATATCTTATCAAATAGCGGAAGCTACTGATTGCTTTACAAACAATCGCATAGATGTTGATAAATTTATGTCTATCCCTATGGGTGAGGTTACAGGTTTTTCTTTGGATGATTTCGTGAAAGCTTCTCTTGAAAATGAAGGTGCCATCAATCTTGGTACTTCGGAAAATCCTTTGAAATATAAGGTATCAAAAGCAAATATAGACAGGAATCTCTGGTTAGCTACTCGTATGGGTAGACCAACAGTAAAAGAAGGAAATGCTCCTGGATTAGAAAGAATACCGATATATAACATTACAAAATACGAATAAAAATTTATGACATACGATATATTCATCAGCTATAAGCGCAAGAGTCTTGCAACAGCCAACAACTTATACTATAGACTGACGACGCGAGGATATTCTACTTTCTTCGATTTGGATGAAATGAAGAAAGACAACTTTGATGTTCAGTTGTTGCATTACATTGAAAATGCAAAGGATGTATTTGTTATATTAGAAGAGGGGTCTCTTGAAGCATGTAAAACAGGAAAATGGGAAGAAGATTGGTTTTGCAAAGAAATTGCACATGCACTTAAAAACAAGAGAAACATCATTCCTATTCTTCTTGGAGGTTATCAAATGCCAAATATTGATATGTTGCCTGATGAATTAAAAGAGTTGACTCTGAAAAATGCTCCAGAGTTCTCATTTTCTTATTTCGAGGAATATCTCAACAAATTGGTAGAAAAAGGTTATATTACAGCAGAAGCACAAATCAATAACAAAGCAACGTCAGTATTTAAGTTCTATTCAAACGAGAACTGTCAAGTATTGAAAGAAGGCAAATTGGTTTGTAGTCTTGAAGGTATGGCTGACGAGCCTTTTTATCTGCCTGTTCCAAGAAAAGGAGATTATCGCTTCAAGTGTATAAACTCAATTACAGCGGATACTCAGATTTTGAAAGAACATATAGATTCAGATGAAGAGAAAGACATAGATATAACATGGGCGGAACACAAACCATTCATGCCAGACCAAGAATGGCCAGAACCAACTAAGGTTAACGGTGAAAGCTATATTGTAAGTTTGGGGAATATAAAATTTAAAATGATACGTGTGGAAGGTGGTTCTTTGGAAATAGGTGCAACAAAAGAACAAGAAGACTGCGCAGAAACCAATGAATATCCAGCTCATACAATCACGCTCACTACTTTTTATATCGCTCAGTTCCCTGTAACTCAAAATATATGGGAACTCGTTATGGGATATAATAAATCACATTTCAAGTACAAACAAGCAGAACTTCCATTGCCTCAAAAGACTAATCCGTATTGGGAAGGTTCGAAATTAGCAGCTTTCTTGCCTCTGCTTGGACCTATAGGCGTTGTTGGGGGAGTAATCGGAAAAAAAATGATGGATAATAATACAATTTCTGACAAAGGACATTTTCCTGCAGAAAACATAACGCATGATGAAGCATTGGAGTTTGTTCGTCGTTTGTCAAAGATGACAAATCTTCAGTTCTCGCTTCCTACAGAAGAAGAATGGGAGTATGCTGCACGTGGTGGACAAAAAAGTAAACATTATCGTTTTGCAGGAAGTGACAACATAGAAGATATAGCTTGGTATCGAGACAATGCAAATCGAAGTACACATCCAGTTGGAGAGAAACTTCCAAATGAATTGGGTATATTTGATATGTGTGGTAATGTTTGGGAATGGACGGAAACACCTGCTCATTCTTATTCCGTCGATGTAAATCCAGAAGGTAATTGTTTTATCCGACGTGGTGGCAGTTGGTGGCATGAGGAAAAGAATTGTCGTGTGTCCCGAAGATATGCTTCTGATCATTCAAAGAAAACAAGTGGATTGGGTATGCGGTTGGTAATAAGAAACATAAAATAAAAGAATATGGGTTGTCCGGTTAATTCAATTAGAGCAATGGAAGATGGCTTACGTTATAGAAGACAAAAAATGGTCATTGTTATTTTGGCAAGTGCTAATAGTGATAGTCGTGCTGTAAATTTTGTCTTGCGAAATTTCCATGAGATGGATTTGTTGTCTGATGATGTTGATTTCTATTTACCAGGATATGGAATCAACAAGTATAATCGACATTTGCCAAGAGATTATAAACCTACTGAGTGGATGTTGGAAGAAGCGGAGCGTAATTTTCCTGATTTCCATGAAAGAAGAAGATTTCTTTTTAAGACAGAAAACACCCGACTTCAAGTTATCGATAGCCCAAGATTAGGACCTATAATATTTAATGTTGCTGAATTTACAGACTTTGTATTGGAATTTACACGTCGAATAGATGGTTTTCATTATCTTGGGGGGTGTCAGATGGTTTTGCTAAGACCAACTTATGAAGGAACCCCGAATTATGATGAAGCTCGTGTGTATGATTTGGATAACATAATCAATTCACAAAGCGGATTATCTTTGGATTCCTTCCTGTATAGAACATTCCAAGCCATCAGAAATGGAAGTTCCGAAACAATCAGGCAATTTAGAAATCCATTATTGAGAAAGATCTTTACACATAATAAATTATCTAAATCCGCAATAATACATGAGATTGATGATTTGTACGAAAAGGCTACAAGATATCATGACACAGAAGGATATTACGACTGTATAGTAGAGAATATTATTGTAGACATGAATAGATGCCTTCATTGGAATATAAGTGAAGAAGATTTCTATTTTATAAGTTACTCTAGTAGAAATGTAATGCAAGCAGAAACATTGAAGCAGCTGCTTCAACATAGCAATATTCATGTTTGGATAGCTCCTGATGGTATTCCACAAGGGCGTGAGTATCCATTGGTTATTCCTACTGCATTGAAACTAGCAAAAACTTTTGTCCTTCTCCTTACTCCTGATTCTGCAAAATCCCAATGGGTTAGAAGAGAACTTGCTATCGCAATAGGCAACAGCGTAGATACCAAAGTAAAAGTTATACTTTCTGAGGGATTTACGGTATCGGATATAAGAAACGACAATGAATTGGAATTCTTACTTGATAGAGTCCAAATAAAATATGAATATTCGGATTTAATTTATTCAAGCGACATGTTAAATTCTTTTATCTCCGAATAAATTTATATTTACTATTCTGATACCGACGTGTTCCGCAATACCATTGAGGAACAAGGTGACAAGGAGCATGACTGGCGCTTTGTGGAACTTGCAATAAAAACATTCTTTCCTGATGATAGGTTTTTCCTCAAATTACTCTCTATCCATATATAAACCAATAAAACATCACAAGCAATGAATAAGAATAACTACACACCACAACCTATCAATACGAAGGACGTGGCTCTGCCCAAAGAACTCAATGCATTGGCTGAGGATATAGCAAAGAACGTGCATGAGGTATGGTCGGCAGGACGTATGAAGGATGGTTGGACGTATGGAGAGGAGCGGAACGATGCCGAAAAGAAGCATCCTTGCCTTATGCCTTATGAAGAGTTATCTGAGGAAGAAAAGGAATACGACCGAAACACGTCTCTGGAAACGCTGAAACTGATAATAAAACTTGGTTTTAAGATAACAAAAGAGTAATCACGATTTGATAAATCTTTTTGAAATTCAAAATATAAAAATCGTATTTATGTAAAAAAATAACACTATGGGAAGAATCGAATTTAAAAGAGGCATGATTGTTAGTGCCGCTTTACTGCTACAGTGTGTTGCATACGGTCAAATACCTAATGGGGAAAGGCCGAAAATGGTGAAGGCCATCGGCGCTTTTGACATAAAGGAAAACTTATCGGAAGAAGAGCGTAAAGCAAGAGAGATAAAGAGAATTGCTGACAATATGGTCTTTGAAGAAGGTTGGCTTGATGAAGCCCCATATCCCATTTTAAACACTTCTGAAGCAAAGATAACGACATCAAATTTCTTGAATAATAAAGAAATTAAGAAGCTTAAGAAGCAACGTATTTTTCTGATAGCCGAGCTGACGGTTGAAAAAGACGGTTCTATATCAGAAATCAACATTTTCCAGTCTGATGCTATCGAGATAAATAAAGACAAGCATGTCAAAAATATAATGAGGATTTTCGAAGACAACAATCCTAATTCTCCATGGAGGCAAATGACATTAGAGACATCAAGATATAAATATGCTTGGGTTTCAACAAACGAGAAAGCCAACAATGCAGTACGTTCATATATCAAGGGACTGAAATGGAGTGTTGGAAAATTATATGAATTACCTACAAGGACCAGTATGTATTACGTTTTGCCATAATCCCCCAAAACAGACAAAAGCCAATATATCAACAAAAAAGCGAGATTAGGAATAACAAAACCAAGTCTCGTTTTTTTTATTTTTGTTTGATAGATTTTGATGGCTTGCAACATCTCTATTATAAAATGATTAGAAGTAACCATTTATGTAAAATATAATAAAGTCAACTGATATGAAGACAATTAAGAATACAAATTCGTTTTATGTTCTGGGAGTGAAATTTGAGAATATACAGGAGGCTATTTTTTATGCCATTAAGGAAATGGCCAAAAATGGCATATATGTTGGAAAAGACGCTAAGCGATATCCTTGTTTCGACTCGGAAGACTATGCGTCAGAAGATAGGTTCTTTTGGAATATAGTGTTTGCAAGATCCAAAGAGGAATTGAATAGAAAACTCATAGAGCTGAAAAGTGTCTCGCCTCAAACCGACTACAACAAGTTTTCTGAAACATTGGCTCCCATGATTTATTGGGAAGGTGACAGCATTTATGATGTGATTGCGACTGAAGACATAGAGAAAGATTAAAGGCTTTTTGATAGGATGTAGTTACTTCTATACTCTATATCTCATAAACAAACAAATAATAAACTTAGAAGTTGTGCCCGACACGGATTAGGGTATTGAAATATGAAATTTAAGGTATTTGCTATTTATGCCATACTGTTTACTGTATGTGCAACTCTTGCTTCTTGTGACGATGATTCAAGAACTGGAGTACAAGGTTACTCAGACTGCATTATCTGCCAAGGAAAAGGATATTGCGAGAAGAGTGAGATGTTTGGACTGAAAACTTCGTATTGGGATTGTATTGTTTGTAAATCTCGCTCGCTTCAGTATATGCAAGGTGGCAATGGCCCATCATTTCGTGGAGGTGTAAGAGGAAGTTGCAATATTCCAGCACATGGTTGTTCGGGCTATGTTAGTGATGGTAATCATAATTGTGCCAATTGCGCAGAAAATGGATTTGATTGTCATGCTGTCAATCATCAATATAAATAAAGAAATTTATATGAAGAATTGGTGCATATATATGATAATGATGTTGTTTTTTGCAAGTTGCTCTGAACAACAGGTGATGGAGGATACTTTGTGTTCGCAGAAGTTGACAGAGCAGAAGAGCATGACAGTCAGTCCGCAGGACTCAGTCATGTCATTGCTCTATCAAGCTCGCTGGGGCGATGGTTCGGCATATCTGAAACTGGCAGATTGTTATCGAGATGGTATCGGTGTGAAGAAGGATTTCTTCGGAATGATTACTATGGCTCACATGGCTGAGTGGCGTGGAGCAATCAATCGCATGGATGACTATATCTACGGCTTGCCAGATGGTAATGATTACAAAACATTATTTCTCCTAATGGATGGCTATAAGTCGTATATTCAAGAGGAACCAGACAGCATAGAGCATGTACTACGTGCGAACGATAGTCCTGAAGCAAAGACTCTCCTCGGAATGATTACTGTTGACCAAGGCGACACCATATCAGGAATGAACATGGTTAAGGAAGCGGCTGAACAAGGTTGTTCTTTGGCTGAACTGCTGTTAACCATACCTGACTGGAAAGGCAGACTGAGAGCAGATGCAACAAAACTTGCCATAATTGCTCATCGTGTACCTCTTGCCTATACGATTCTTGGCGACCTCTATTATGAACCAGACGAGAATGGCAAATCAAACAAGCAACTTGCTGTAGAATACTACATGAAAGCAGAAGAACATGCTGTGTTGGGATGCCATGGTGCCCAAAGGGTGCTCGACTATTACAGAAATGGAGGGAATGTCCAACTGACAGAAGACGATATCAAGCGATTGGAACTGATTGTACAACCAAAAGATGTAGAGACGGAATGAAAACAATAAAACAAGCAGTTAGAGCCTTATTACTATTCATGCTAATACTCTGTAACATAGGAGCCTATGCTCAGAGAAAAATGGAATACAACATCGACTTGCTCCAGAAGGTGTAAAACTGGCAGGTATGTACAACATACGGCAAAGTGATGACAATAAAAGAACTTCTGATGAATTTACGTTTGTCGGCTGTTTCCCTGCAGATAATCCGAAATACACCATCGGTATGGTTGTCATTCGTCCTCGAAAACATCCTGCAACTTTTGGTATATTGGTGAACCTTTATACCTTTATACCTTTGGTTATAAGTGGCATAAACAAAAAAAAAGACGTAATGTATTGTCTACATTACGTCTTTCGTTGTTGCGGAGGCAGGATTGGACATTTGTCAATGTTGTCTCGTAACGACCTCATTATCAAATAACATTAATTGTTAAAATTAGTGTTTTTCTACTCTCTGTTGTCCTTATTTTGTCCTAATTGCAGAACCATATCCAATCTTTTTCCGAGGTCGCTGTTTGCTTTTTTAAGGTCATCAATACGCTGATTTTTCTCCTCGATGACCATTTTTAGTGCCTTAACCTCAGCTCTAAGAGTCGTAACGTCTGTATTTACGCAGTTACTGTTGATGACGTTATGATGTCCGTTTACTGTCGGACTGTCCGAGTTATTGTCCGACCTTATTAGGATGTCCTCTATTGAGCATCCTAATATATCTGCCATCCTGACAAGGGTGGATACTTTGACGTCGGGGCGGGCGTCAAAGTAAGTAATCCCGTTGTGACTGTTAGGCCCCCAAAGGCTTTTGCTGAAATCCTTAAATGTGATTCCAGCTCGCGTGAGCAATTCTTTAACTCTCGCGCTCTTGATAGTGTTATTTTCGTACTTCATACTTAATAAAGGTTAAATCCTACTATATTAAGAGTTAAAATCTTAACAAAGCAGGATATAATCCGACTTTTGTTACTAATTTCGCGTCAAAGTTAGACACTAATTTCGACATTAACAAGAAAATGGAGCATAATTTCGATTCGTTGAACCTAGAGGTTTATTACTCTAAGCTGTCCAAAAAGGACAAAGCCAAATACCTGAAGTATTTGATGATTAACTATGATCTGAAATATAACACTATCCGTCGTAAGCTGAGTGGTGTGATGGGGTATAACCTGAACACACTTGAGCGCTTGGCTTGCAAGGATGCGATTGAAAAGGAGGCAGAATGGAAACATTAGAATTTTTTACAACGCCCGACGGTTTCGTGCAATTTAAAAAGCCGGGCGAGGATGCAAGACGTCTGACGAAGTTTAATGCTGATATTATCGACAATGTCGATGGTATAGTCAAGACTCGTTTTCCGGAGAGTTACGCAACATTGGCGAAGCTCTACCGTAACAATAAGTTTAAGATGGTTGATAGGTTTATCCGTTGCAATTTCGGCGAGCATGACACGCTCACGCAGGATATTGACAACCAAATTGTGAATTTCGAGGAGGTTAAATGCCCTTTGCGTGGCATCTGCGAATATCAGGGCGTTATCTGCAAACCTAAATCAATGGTTAACTTGTCAAAGTGTGAGCGTCAGATTGCTGACCTATACCTTGAGGGGCTCACGTTTACTCAGATAGCTGAGCGACTCAACAAAAATGCTCAGACTGTCAAGGTGCAGCTGATGCATATAAAGAGAAAATGTGGTGTCAAGCATTGCCGCGACATAATCAGAGTACTTCGTCTCAAAACTTACTAATCATGGTCATGAAGAAGATAATGTTTAATGATAGAGTTGCCCCGATGACATACTATGTTATTGATGGGCTTAAAACACAGACAAGACGTCTGGTATCTGAGGTGTCGGTACGAAAGGGTGCGAGATTAAAACTTGTTTTGGGTAAGATTAGGAATAACATACATGTGTGGGCGCAGGGTCGTTATTATGGTCACGTCTGGGCGGGTCTCTTTTGCGATGAGGTCAGTGAGATGAGTGAAGGCGAGTATTATCTACGTTTTGATGATGATACTTGTTTAAAAGTCAAATCTCGATACAAAGAGGGTGAGGTTGTTGGTGTCGCTCAGTGCTACTCGGATTTATTTCTTTATGAGGTTTTTCATCTTAAACGCAAATCAAAAAAAATAGATATAGATGATATCCTAAAATCGCCCGGTTATAGAAACAAGCTTTTTGTGAGAGCTGATTTAATGAGATATTATATAAAAATAACGGGTGTGCGCGTCGAGTATCTGCAAGACATTTCTGATAAAGATATTTTTGCAGAGGGATTTTTTTATAAAGATGAGTTCTTCAGGATCTTTAAAAGATTATACGGGGCTAAGGTCTGGGAGACTAATCCGCTCGTCTTCGTGTATGATTTTGAGCGCTACGATAATGCTGCAGATATATTTAAATAAATGCGATGACTGCAAGCATAAGCGACTTTGTATAAATGGCCGCTTTTGCTTGCTGAAAAACAAATATGTCGAATACCTAAAAATTATAGATTGCAATGATAAAGATTAATATTGACGACTATATCGCTTTTACTAATAAGTTGATAGATGCTAATAAGCTTCAGAGGGCTTTTCACATTGTAGAGTTCGTTGAGGGCTGTTGTCTCGCCATTGATGGTGACGGCGATGATGTTGCTATAGAGCTTCAGAGAGATACAAGAGTGTTATTCTGGGATAAGTTCGGTCATGCCTATAGGCTGTCGTCTGAGCGTCCCGCGCAAATTAGACCTATTCTCAATGTCGATTTACTCGATAATAAGAGCGTCGGGTTGTCCTTGTCAGTTGAGCTCATACGTATTGCCAGCATCGACTATCCTGAGAGTGCATTCCCGTCTGAAGATGAGGATGATGATGCTCTTGTTAATATGAGGAGAGCTATCGAGGCATGCAAGGATTGGGGTCGCCCGATATTTGGTTTTATGGCTGACAATAGTGATACAAACAAGCTGCTCTCATGGTGTGGTGGTGATAGGGCTTTTATTACAAAAGCTTTTGCGAAGCTGATGACGGAGAGCGATGATTTTTCAAAAATCATACTTCAGGCTGCTGAGATGAGCTCTAAAATCCTCTCTGCAGCCGAGCGCGACACTAACGCTTCGTGATAGCGTGATTTCGCAACAAATCGCGCCGTGTGACATGCGTTTTTGTCATGGCCACGGCGTTACTTAACTTTGTGTCAGAAGATAAAAAGAGCAAAAATGATAACAGTTAACCAAATACTTAACGCAACGAACGGAGGCTTGGACATCATATTGTCTATTTACCCTCAAGCGCGGGTCTGTGTCGGTCAGCGAAATAAACATTTCGCCATCCGCGACGAGAAAACGCCATCGGCGTCGTTGCGTCAATTCAATTCTGCCAAATACGGGGCTATCTGGCAGGTTACTGACTTCGGCGGTGAAGGCCGTGGTGAGAATGCCATCGACATCTTTATGCGCGAGAACGGCTACGACCGCTCACGCTTTAACGAGGCTATCCTTAAACTCGCTGCGCAGTTTGACGTGCGCGATGAACTCGACCGCACAGTCAATCGTCCGGAGATACGTCAGCGTGATGCGAGGGTCGAGGAGCTTGACGGTACACGCCCGTTTGAGCTAAACGAGAAGTTTACTGAAGCTGAACTCAAGGCTCTTGGCCCGCGCGTTACACAAGCTGACGTCGATGCGCTGCATTGGCACTCGGTCAAGTGGATAGGGTACGTCAAAGACCGAAAAATGACGATAAAGCACTCTACTGAGAATTATCCGATTTTTATGCGTGAGTGCATCATCGAGGAGGCGTCGGGCAACAAGCCTGAGACTAAGTTTTATAAGGTGTACGAGCCTTTTAATTGCGACAAAGGCTTCCGATTTTCGTACACTCCTACAGGTGCCAAACCTCGTTACTACGTAAATGGTCTTGCTGAGCTTAAAAAGGCTTATCGTGAGTTTAACGCTAAGGAGGAGAAAGAGTGGGTCGCCTCTCATGAGGACGGCAAGCCATACAAGGAACAAAAGCTTCCGGAGGCTGTCATTTGCTCAGGCGAGCGTGACTCGCTTTGCTGCAAGTCGATGGGCTATCATCCGTTATGGTTTAATTCCGAGACCTATCAGCTCTCTGTTGAGGAGTATAAGGAGATTATGAAGTATGTCGAGGTGCTCTACAATATACCCGATATAGACGAGACGGGCCGACGTAAAGGCCGTGAGCTCGCTCTACGCTTTATCGACATTCACACGGCATGGCTCCCGGACAAACTGCAGACTTATAAGGACAATAGAGGCAAACCGCGTAAAGATCTGCGTGACTGGCTGGAGATTCACAGCGAGAGAAAAGACTTCCGCAACCTCCTCCGCGTCGCCATGCCGGCGAAGTTCTGGGTGCAATACTACAATAAAGACGGCAAGATAAAGACCGAGGTCGACACGGCTTGCTTGTATAACTTCCTTCAGCTTAACGGCTTCTACGCACTGCATAACGAGAACGCTGAGATTACTCAGTTTATACGCATTGAGGGCAATATCGTCAAGCCGGTTAACGTCAAGGGTGTGCGCGAGTTTGTCCGGAAATGGGTGGTGGATAGGTTCGAAGACCGCAATGTCCTCAACCTTGTGCTCAACACGCCAAAACTATCTCCTGCAGCGCTTGAGTCGCTACAAGAGATTGATTTGGACTTTACGAGCTATACATCAGACTCGCAGTACTTTTTCTTCCCGAACAAGACTGTCGAGGTTACAAAGCCGAGCGAGAAGCTCCCTGGCGGCATAAAAGAGCATGAGCCTGGCGCTGATGAACTGCATAACTACGTATGGGCCGATGATGTTATACCTCATCGCTTTAAGCTCTTACCTGATATGTTTAAATTCAAACAGACAAAAGGTGATGACGGTCAAATCAAGCTCGATATTGATGTTATTGCCGTTAAGAGCCATTTTTTTGGCTATCTTATTAATACGTCGCGCCTTTACTGGCGAGAGGAGACAGAGGTCCGATTCGGTGATGATCGAGAGGCTACTGCAGAGTACGTTAAGGCTAATCCTTTTCGCATCGATGGCGAAGGTCTGCTGCCTGAACAGATTGCAGAGCAAAAGCAAAACCTCATTAACAAGATTTTTACTTTTGGTTATATGCTTCATCGGTATAAGGATATGGCACGTGCTTGGGCGCCGTTGGCCATGGACAACAAAATCGGTGATATCGACGAGTGTAATGGCCGCTCGGGCAAGTCTTTCTTCTTTAAGGTCTTGTCGTTCTTGATGAAGACGGTTAAGCTGTCCGGTCGAAATGCGAAGCTCTTAGACAATCCTCATGTGTTCGAGCAGTGTACACAGTATACTGATTTATTGCTTGTCGATGACTGCGACCAGTATCTTAACTTAGGCCCGTTTTACGACATCATTACTTCTGATCTTACTGTCAACCCGAAGAACAACCACGTGTTTACGATAGGGTACGAGGATGCTCCTAAAATCGCATTGACGACTAATTATGTGCCTAAAGATTTCGACCCATCAACTGAAGCACGATCTTTGTACATGGTTTTTAGCGATTGGTATCACCAGAAGACAGAGGATAACGATTATAGAGAGACCAGGTCTATAAGTGATGATTTTGGCAAAACTCTATACGCTTACGACTACAGCGAGGACGAGTGGAATGCTGATCTCAACTTCTGGCTGCAGTGCTGCCGTGTTTACATGTCACTTAAGGACACTGGCATTAAACCGCAGCCACCTATGGCGAATATGACTATACGACACCTCAAGGCGTCGATGGGCGCCAACTTCGAGGACTGGGCTGAGGGCTATTTTAGCCCGGAAAGCGGGCATCTGGACACATATCTGGCACGTGATGATGTTTTTAATGAGTATCAGAGATTTTCAAACGTCAGCCGCATTACCATGCAGGCGTTTACTAAGCGCCTCAAGGCGTTTTGTAAGCTCTGCCCGTGGGTTGACTGCCTTAATCCTCCAGAGTTATGCAACGCAGGTGGTCGCATACAGAGAGCTGTGCAAATAACGCCGGAGCTACGCAAGACAAAGGATATGATTTATATACGCTCATTACGATTAGACACCAAATTAGACGTTAACGAACCGACTCTTAATTTCTCTGCCGAGGACGAGACACCATTTTAATATATACTTTATCATTTTGCTTTAATCTTCAATAGGTGGGCGGGCTGCCAGGTTTTCAACCTGTGTGGCCCGCCTTTTTCAATATCACAAACTGACGTTCATCCGTTACAAAGTATTCCATTTTTCCACAGGTTTTTATAGGCTGTAAGCGTATCCGCGATGCAGCCTTTTTTTAATCATTATGCTTGTTACCTTTGCAGCAAATTATTAAAACCTCAAAACTATGTTAGCAGCAGAACGATACAAAAGTGTGTGGAACATGTTTCTACAAGCACTTAACCATGATCCGACAGCGTGTTTACGAGCATTCCAATGTGAGCAACATGTAAATAAGCGTAGTATGGCAAGATGGATGCAAAACAATGGTCTCAGTGTCAGAAAAGCCAAGACTCTTCTACATGAAAGTAAAAAATCGGCAGACAAACAAATGCCGCCGTCTGATTCTATGTTTCTTCCGATAACCGCTGACTTTACTCTAAGTCACAAGGATACATCAGATATGTTATACGGAGTTTGTTTCACTTTTCCCGACGGCACCCAAGTGAACATTAAACGTGGCACAGCAGAAGCAGTCATGTCATTTCTCAAACTATACCAGAGGGAGGATCAGCCATGCTTGGATTGAATGACGGAATGCGCTATTATGTCTGCCAGCGCTATGTTAGAATGAACCTGGGGATAAACGGTCTCTATAAGTTAGTGTCGCAGGAGATGGACCTGCCTCCGCTAAGCGGGGCTGTGTTCATCTTCTTCAGCAAGAACCGGCAGCAGGTAAAGCTCCTTCGCTGGGATACGGACGGTTTCACACTCTATCAGAAGCGACTTGAAAGAGGTACCTTCGAGATACCCTATTTCAACCCCGGCAAGAAGGCTTGTGTAATGCCCTACAAGACCCTATCCGCCATCATGAGCGGAATATCGTTGAAGTCGGTAAGATATCGCAAGAGGCTGAATATTGACAGTTGTACGTTTATAAACGCTTGATAATCAGCAATATCTTTATTAAAATACATGATATATTGTTTGGTGGTCTCGTCTTTTTTTCGTACCTTTGAAGTATGAATAAAGACGAGATTATTGCATTGTTGCAGCAACAGATATCCTTTTTGCAGGAACAACTCCAGGAGGCGAACCGTAAGGCGGACGCCCTTCTGGAAGAGGTCACGTCTTTAAGAAATATGCTCG